>Ga0134096_1000979_pt1 | contig 25241 bp, 15 predicted proteins | sample 7_2taG_FD_94448 | JGI IMG/M metagenome (GOLD analysis project Ga0134096, IMG submission 94448) | Switchgrass degrading microbial communities from high solid loading bioreactors in New Hampshire, USA - 7_21_20_110_A3 metaG | ecosystem: Engineered > Bioreactor > Semi-continuous > Anaerobic >... | reverse complement strand
TCGCCGCCGGGATTACGCGTGTTCTCCTTCAGCTTCTGCTGGACCAAATCGAAGGTGTTGTCGTCGATGATCCCGGGGTGGGCAGCGGCCACGATCTCATCGCCGGCGCGGATCCGCGCGGCGTAGAGCGGATTCGCCAGCATCGTGTAGATGTGGCACTTCCGCAGGGGATGACCGCCGAAGGTCCTGCCCTCCTTGGTTGCCCACTGCTTGTTGCGCCAACCCAAGTCCTCGCACTTCGCGACGATGCCATGGACAGAGTGGCCTTCGAGATACCACTCGAAAATCTGGCGCACGCGGGCGCCCTCCTCTTCGTTAATGACCAAGTTGCCGTCCACGAGGCCGTAGCCGAGCGGCACGTGGCCGCCGGTCCACTTGCCACGCTTGCGCGCCAGGATCTGCTTGTCGCGGGTGCGTTCGGAGATAATCTCCCGTTCGAATTGCGCGAAGGAAAGCAGGATGTTCAGCGTGAGGCGGCCGAGCGATGTGGTCGTGTTGAACTGTTGCGTGACCGAGACGAACGTCGCGCCGTGCTTTTCCAGGATCTCCATGATCCGGCCGAAGTCGCGGATGGAGCGGCTGAGCCGGTCCACCTTGTAGACGACGACGCAATCGACCTTCTTGGCCTGAATGTCGGCGAGCAGACGCTTCAAAGCCGGACGGTCCATGTTGGCGCCGGTGTAGCCGCCGTCGTCGTATTGAGTGGGCACGAGCGTCCAGCCCTCGCCGGCCTGGCTGCGGATGTAGGCCTCGCCGGCGTCGCGTTGGGCGTCGAGCGAGTTGAAGTCCTGGTTCAGGCCCTCGTCCGTGGACTTCCGCGTGTAGATGGCGCAGCGGACCGGCTTCGGCGCGCCGTTGCCGTTATTCCCGTTCCCCATGCTTTGCTCCGGGCCGGTGGCCAAGGTTGTAAAAGGCGAAGCCGTTCCAGCGCGTGCCCGTCGCCTCGGTCACCGCGCGGCTCAGCGACGTGTAGATCCTCCCGTTGCACTCGAAGCCGCCATCGGGCCTCACGTGGACGATGATGTCCTTTCCCTGATAGCGGCGTATGAGCGGCGTGCCGGGCAGCGGCAGCCGCGGGTCAAGCGATGGCTTCACTCGCGCTTCCGATGTGCGGCCATCGTCAAGCGGCTCGCGCAAGAAATTCTTGGGCGCGCGGATGCGCAGGTCGGCGTCGTTGGCGATCTCCAGCGCTCGCTGGCGGGCGCGCTCGGAGAGGCCTCCCCACGCGTTGGCCTGAATGCGCCAGGCGATGCGGCGGAAGAGGAACTGCTTGTGATTGGACCGGGACTCCTCGCCGAAAACCTCGCGGTACTTCTCCTTGAGCTGCGCCGTGGTCAGGTTTCGGAGGGCCTCGATCTCCTCTCGGATCTGGGTTTCTGTCTTCATGGCGTTAAGTGAGCAGTCCCATGAGGGCTCTCTGTCTCCGGGAAGTCAACTTGCCCAGCGGGAGGAGTGCGGAAGATCAGGCGCACGAGCGCATCGCCGAGGATGGCGGCGACCTCGCGGATGGCCTGATCGAGCGCGGCGTCGTGATCGCACATGAGCGGCATCCTTTCGGAAACCACCCACGACGATCTCCGCTTTGCGGTCGAGCCGGCGTCTGGTGGATGGATCGGCGCGGCGTGTTGCCGCGTTCGTTAACTATATTCGCAGTCCGCTTTCGGAACGTCCGGCCTGAGGCTGGACAACCGTCGCCGAGCTGTTAACCAACTCCTGGACCTCGAATCACAAGCTGCCATCTCGACAATTCGCCGGCGCGTGCCCGATACTGGAGACCTGAGTCGACCCCATGTCACCCACCGGACTACTGATGACGCTGATTGTTGCCGCCACGCTCCATGCGCACCCCGCCATCGGCATTGTCGCGGACGCCGCTGGCAATATCTACTACTCGGACAACGTCCATGTGTGGCGTATTTCTCCTGATGGGAACCGTTCCATCGTAGTCGCCAACGTCCACACACACGAACTCTGGCTCGATTCGGCAGGTAACCTCTACGGCGAACACCTCTGGTATGAAGGTGAGCGCACAAACCGCTGGGGCCATCGGGTTTGGAAGCGCAGTCCAACCGGCGAGATTGTGGACTTCATCGCGGCCCGCCAGGGATTCCGCGAGGACTACGGCGATTTCTCCTTTGTTCGTTGCAATGACGGCTGGTTCTACTGGATGGCCCGTGAAGGACCTGCTACCGTGCTCAAGCGCGCCCGTCCCGGCGCTCCGGCCGCAGTTTTCGTGCAACTTGGCAGGATGAGACCCGGATGGCTCGGAATTACTCCGGCCTGCGATCTGATCTTCGCCGACCGCGGTGTCGTCCACAGGGTCAGCCAGCGCAGGGTCACTGCCCTTCACACGCGCCCGCTCGGCAATATCATGGGCCTCTGGGCGGATCAGGCCAACAATGTCTACGCGGCGGCGCCGGAGCGCCGCCAAGTGGTCCGCATCAGTTCCAATGGCGCAGTCTCAATCGCTGCAACAAGTCCGGAGCCTTGGCGCCCCTCCGGTGGCCTCGTGACTTCAGGCGGCGACCTCTGGCTACTGGAATTCGACCCTGCGAATCACCAACGTGCACGTCGCCTAAGTTCAAGGTCAGGTCGCTGAGATCCTTTTGCCGGGCGGGAGGAGGGGAGAAGATCAGCCGCACGAGTGCGTCGCCCAGGACGGCGGCGACCTCGGCGACGGCTTGATCGAGCGCGGCGTCGTGATCGCGCATGAGCGGTATCCTTTCGGAAACCACCCACGACGATCTCCGCTTTGCGGTCGAAACGCCGTCTGGTGAATGGGATCGGCGCGGCGTTCTGCCGCGTCCGTTAACTATATTCGCGGCTCGGTTTCGGAACGTCCGGCCTGAGGCTGGACAACCCTCGCGATGGTGTTAACCAACTCCTGGTTTCTCTCGGAGACGGGGAGAAAACGGCCTCCGGTGACCGTCGCGGGGGCGCAGATCGGCGCGGCAAGCCGGATACGTGGCGCAAACCAGAGACACGGAACCCGCGAAAACACGGCCAGTTGCGGAATTGCGGACGGAGAGAGGCGTTAACGGGCGGGTTGGGACGTTCGCGGGGAAAAGAATTGGCTCCCCAAGCCAAACAAAGGGTATTTTGCGGGCCGGAGACACTGGCAAAGCGTTTGATCCATAATGGTTTACTCAATGTGCCCATCTTCGGCGCTCAACCGGTCTCCGAACGTCCTGCTGTTGAGGACGGCACGGGACGAGAATTCGGTTGCCTTCGCGGCATAGTTCGCGGACTGACCGCAGGACCGCAAGACGGACTGGGTTGCATGTGTATGATGGCTAGGATGAAATGCGAAGTCTCTCGTTCTGCGAGGAGGTGAGTTATGCCTGTGTACGTGTGCCCGCTGAAAGTAGAAACCGGTGGTGATGGTATTGGCGGTGGTTCCATTACGACCCTTCGACACGACTCTGTTCAGGCGGGGTCGGGGTTCATGCCCGGTTCGGTGGACCTCGGGCAGGTCTCCTATGAGAAGGCCCTCGCAAAAGTGCACAAGGTTCCATCTACCGACGAAATGAATGCCGCGATCGCCTCCCTCCATCAGGAAGTCGGGCAGGCCGAGGCCACGCTCCAAGCGTCCAACGACAAGTTGCGGTCCGATTTGGAGCAGAAATTCATAGACCAGACGGTGAAGGCCTTGCAACAGCTTCCTCCGGATCTTAAAGAACTCGTCGTGGCGGAACTCAAGCCCGTCCTGATCGCTGAACTGAAGAGTTACTTGGATCAGAAGTTTGAGGAACTCCGGCAACAGTTACTCACCGCGTGATGATTGAGACTGGCAATGATCCCTCCAGAGGAATTTGTCCGAATCCTTGCCGAAGAAAAGTATCTCGGCTCCACGCAGGCCCAACGGTTGATCGCGCGCGACTGTCGCCAGAGACTGGGCACGGAGTACCGGCCCACTGTGCACATGCTTGGCGAGATGAGCGCCGCGACGGTTCAGGCTCGACTGCCTGGCATTCTGGACGCCTATGAGGCCAAGCTGGATCAGCAGAGGGTCGCCGCTGGTATTTTGTATTCTAACGATGCGCTGGTCCGCGGTGCGATCTCGGCAGCGTCGGCGATCGCCTCTCCCACCGGTGTTCCGGCAATCGCCCTCAAAGCGGTGTCGTTCGTTCTGAATAAGACCATGGACGCTGCGGAACAGCAGTTCGAAGAGCATGCCCGCCGGGAGGCGCAGGTGATTCTGGGCCATCAGCTCAAGGTCCACGCCGACGCTAACCACGATCCCGACCTGGCTTCCCTCAAGGGGAAGTCGGAGAAAGAGATTCATAGGATCCTCGAGCAGACTTCCCCTTTGTTCGATCCGGCCCTCTCGGCAGTGGACCCGCGAGACCGTGATCTGGTGCACGGTTTTCAAATGCAGGTCCTCCAGCAGACTGTGGTCAGCGGGCACGTCCAATTGCTGAATCTCGCGGTCATGGAGGATAAGAAACTCGACGCGGCCCGCAAGCAATTGGTCGGCGTTGCAACCGCGTTGCGCCAGTTCTCCGAGCAGACCAATGAGAGTCTGAACGGCATCAAGAACACTCAACAGGAGATTCTCGACGGGCTCGGCGAGGTGAAGACGCAGTTGCAGTCGCAGGGCCAGGCCCTGGGTGAGACGCGGCGAGATCTGCGCTTCATCCAGAATTACCTGTTCGGCAAGATGTCCACCTCCGAACAGCTCGCCGCGCTGCGTGCGGGCATGCGGTCCGATCTGAGCCCGACTGAACAGCAGGGCCTCAAGCGGCGGCTGGAACTGGTCGAGAAGCAGAAAAAGCTGGCGGCGGATGTGCAGACCTATCTCAATGGCGGCGCAGCGCTGGTGAAGCTGGCCGGTCAACTGGGCGTCGATGCGAAAACGGTGGCGGCTGCCGGGAACGTGGTTCAGGTGGGGCAGTCGGCGTACACTGCCGCCACGGCGCTGGCAAGCGGCAACTTCCTTCAGGCCGCCGGCACCATTGTCGGCCTGCTCACCGGGGATGCCAACCCGGAGGATCAGCGGCACCAGCAAATCCTGGATAAGTTGAACGCTATTGACCAGAAGCTTGACGTCATCCAGCAGCACACGACGAAGATCCTGGAACTCGAGATCAAGATCCTCAAGGGCATGGACGCCATCTACGGCAAGGTGCAGGAGCTGGCTCAGTCAGTCGCGCAGTTCCACGCCGAGGAAATGCAGAAGCTGGATGAGCTGCAAGAGGATGTCCTGTTCAACCGGCGTCTGATCATGGATGGCATGGGGATTGGCGACTGCGGTTCGTTTCTTGAAGACCGCCCCCACTTTGGTTTCTGCAACGGCACGTTCCCCTCCTATGACGCGATGCGCAAGCATTTCAGCGCGTATTCATCGTACTATTGGAACGCACGCAAGACACTCGAGGGCCTGTTCAGCCTGGACGGGCCCGTGCACTCCTCCCTGTGGACGCAGGCCATCGAGGGGCGCAACGACATCGAAGAGGCTCCGGGCCAAGTGCGGAGATGGCGCGAGCGGGTTTACGAAAAGTCGTGGGCGCTCCTGGTGAAGTACGCCAAACTCTGGACGGAAGATACGGAAGCGTTCCTTTCCATGTTCCTGCTGCCCGCAAGGAGCATCGAGAGTCTCACGCCGGAGCCCAAGATCGACAACTTGTGCAACGTCCTGCGGTTCAAGGCGCACATGTTCGTTCATCTGAAGAACCCGCTGGCGCCCGCCACGCTGTTCCGGTGCATCGGATACCTGCTGGAGATCGATCCCTACGATGAACTCGTCGGGGCTCAGGGCAGTGGTTCGCTCTACTCAATCTCGGAACTGGTAGACAATCGCGACATCCCCAGGCCGATGCTCTTGTTGCGCAATGCGCTGACCATCACCGAAATCGCGATCGCCCAACAGGCAATGCTCACCGGTCATCTGCTTCTGCCCCTCATCGACAAGTGCTACGCGGAAGCCGCGCGGCCCCCGGACCCGGCGCACCCGCCGAGGATCGCCGCGGATCAGTTCCGCCAGGATGTGGAAGGCCTGTTCGCCAACCAGCCGCTCCTGGCACGGAACTGGCTCCTGTATAAGGTGGCGGCCGACCTGCGGGAGCGCCAAGTGAATTACTTCACCTACGAGTTTGCCGCCCGCCTGCATCAGGACGGATTCCTCAGGCAGATACTGGCATTCCCATGGGAATTTGTACCTCCTCAAGCCAGCGCCGACAACCGTTGGGGTGTGAAACTTGGAGGATCCACCTACCCGCTGCCGACCTGGAGAGAGCTTGTGGCCGGCTTGATACAGTACACCGCGGATTGCGAGGAACTGGTGCGACTGCGCTTCCGCATTATCGGGCAACTTGCCGATTCCGCATTCCTGGTTGGCGATGAGGAAGAAGAGACGCGGCGCGTCTTCCAGCGCATGCTCTTACTCGCAGCTTGAGCGTCGTGGGGTGAACTGGTGAAGGGCCCGTACCGGACAAGGAATGAGGAGAACTGCAGGGCTCTGGCCGCGCTGATCCACAAGGGCAAAATGGGCGCTTTCGTGGGCGCCGGGATCAGCCGCGGCGTCGGCTACCCAAACTGGGAAGAACTGGTCACCCGCATGCGGGCGGAGGTGGCCGACGATCCACAGGTGGCCGACACCCCTACGACAGATAAACTGCTAGGTGCCGAGTTGTATCGCGAACGCATGGGTGCGGGGAGGTTCGCCGCCTTTTTGCAGCGCGAGTTTGACCCAGTTCGAAAGCGGGCGCTCCTGGGGACCAATCGAGCGCTGAAGGCTTTGGTGACCCTGCCCTTTGCCTACTACGTCACGACGAACTTTGACGTGTGCGTGGAGGAAGCCTTCGAAATTGCGCACCCCGGACAGAAACTGCCGTCAATCGAGCCACTGGACCGACGACAGGCGGAAGAGTTCGTCCGGGAGCCGATGAAGGCCTGTTTGCACTGGCATGGCGTGTACAATCGGGCGACCGGTGTGGTCCTGGCTGAGAGCGACTACCAGAGACTGTACTTCCGCGAGAGTGATTTTCGCTTCTGGCTACGCCTGTTGTTCTACCAACGTCGATTCCTATTCGTCGGTGCCTCGCTGGAAGACCAGGACATGATGTACGTGCTACGCGAATTGAGAGCTGCGGTGACCGAGCACGCGCCACATTTCGCCCTGATACCCTACGATCCCTGCGCCGGAGCCGGTAAGAAGCCGGAAGACCGGGCGGACGAACTGTTGCACCGTTACCTGATCAAGGCAGTGTTCTACCCGCTGGGTCCCGTCAATTCTCCGAATCGGTTTACAGCGCTGGCAGACTTGCTGGAGCAACTCGGGGAGACGCCCACCGGGGGTGAAGGGATTCCGGAAGATCCCGAAGATCCGCAAAAGGGCCGCTGGGGCCGGCACAATATGGATGCGGACGGCCGTTTCGCGCTATCGGCGGAGGTGAGCCCACTGAGTGAGAACTGGTTCCACGTACGTTTGCACGTGCGCGACCGGCAAGCGGACGGGCGGGCGGCGGGGCGGGTGATATTCCACCTGCATCCTACATTCCAGCCTGACAGGCGCACCGTGGACATGACGGGCGGCGAGGCGGAACTGGGGCTGACAGCTTGGGGTGCGTTCACAGTGGGCGCACTGGTGGAGGCCGCGGGAATCACCGTCAAGCTCGAGTTGGACCTAGCCAGCCTTGCGAACACTCCACCTAGGTTCCGCATGCAGTGACGGCCCACGGCTGGACAACCCGCCCCAATGCGCCTGGCTGGCGGCTCAGACGGGAATCCACTCGAAGAGGAGAAACACCGAGTGGCGAAAGCACGGCCAGTTGCGGAGTTGCGCAACGGAGAGCAGGATTAACATTAACGAACGGGCAGGGGAACGGGGAAGTGGTTTGGCTCGGCAAGCGCATAAGACCCGCTCGGCCTAAATCATAGGGCTATTCCCCGCCACTCGGTCGGCGGCGGGAAGTGCCACGACCCGTGGCAAGAGATCCCGCATTGCTGCTGCCGAGAGAGTGCGCACCCACCTTCGCCAGTGAGGAGACGGCGGCACGGCGGGGCCAGAGGGCATCCCGGACGGCTTGTGGTCGGTGGGCGTCGACGCGGCCAGTCGCGATGGCGTCAATCAAACACCCGAACACCCGCCTCATTGGCACAGTCCATCCTGGACCGCGCGCTCCTCCTGCGGACCCGATTCGACGGTTGCTCGCTCACGCAGGAACTCGCACGTAAACGGAGTGGTCCGCGCAACGGTTGCCGGTGACTTCCGGTCGGAAACACAATCGGGCTGCTCAAGCGGCTGGCGTAAACGGTTTAAGCGTCACTTGGCGAGGTTGAGCAGATCCTCCATTTCGCGGTACATCTCCAGGCCCAGGCTCCTTGCGGTTGAAGGGGTGAAGAACTGCTCGAAGGCAACCCGTTCCACCGCCATACGGGAAGCGTCCTGCTGCTGGTATTCCTGTGCCTGTTGTTGGAAGTAGTCCGCGGCGACGGTGTTACCACCGGCCGCGGAGATGGAAGCGAAGATAGAGGACAAGACGCCGCTGGATCCGGTCTGCTTCACCTCCAGCAGGGTGACCGGAATTCCCGGCCGGTTCACGACGTGAGCGACGAAGCGGCCGAGGTTCTGAACTGCTTGCCGCGCGGCCAATTCACCGTAGGCCGACGAGAACAGCCGCAAGGTCGCTAAGCCCGGGATAAGGCCGCGAGGGGAGAGAACCAGCGCGGCGAACTTGCCATTGGGAACCCGGTTCGCCCCTTCGAGGGCTTGGTCGACAAAGCCTTCGTACTGCCTGATGGCGGTGATCTCGTCGAACTTCAGGTCGAACGGCTCGGGCTCGCGTATGGGAAAGGAGTGGTTCCACGCTTGTGCCTCGCCGCTCGGTCGCGAACTGATACGCCTTTCCGCCAGATCAATGACCACCTCAACCCCGCCTTTCTTGCCCACGCCTTGCAGGACAAGCGATCCGCAGGCTGCGAGGATGCGGTCGCCCAGATCCTCGAGTTTCTCGTACGGCGTGACAAATATCGACAGGAAAAAGTGGTCGCTCAAGACTTCGCAGGACAGAGGCGTGATGCCCAAGACTCTGCTCATCAACTGATAAACCCGGGCATCGGCGGCACGCCAATACTCGGTGGCCTCCTTCGCGTTGACCAACTTGCCATTCTTCACCGCCTTTGCGCCCAAAGGGGCGAGGTCTGCAAGCAGTTTGACATGCTCGCGTTGGTCGCGCCAGTCGGAAACAACGCCGGCATCGTTTATCGCTAGAGTTGTCACTGCGATGCCGAGGTTGATGGTTTCTTTCTCCCGTGCATCAATGTCCTTCAGAACCTCAGCGCGCCGAGCGGCTTGTCCGGGGTCCGTAGGACCGGACAGCGCGGCGCGTGCGGCACCGAAATCGCCGCGCATGACATCGAGTTGAGCCTGTAAGTACGTCTGCATCTCGTCGCTAACGGGCATGCGTTTGACCGCGGCCAGCGCGTCTTCGTAGCGGAAGCGCAGCAGCGCGTTCATGACCTGCTGCTTACCTTGACCGAGCGCCTCGAAGCGCGAGACGAGGTTCTCCAGTTGTCGGGCGTAGGCGCCGGGGGTCGTGGCCCGCATCTCCGTCACCTGCTGTCTGGCGGCTTCTAGCTTCTCTTGACGGAGAAGAGTCAGCACGAAGAGCGCCCGGGCTCGTTCGTCATTCGGCGCTCGACCGACGACGTCGGCCAGAAGATTCGCCGCACGCTCATAGTCCTTGGCCCGGTAGTAGGAGGAGGCGACGGCGTAGTCGACGTTCGGGGCCGGGTCCTGGCCAGAGGTGACCTGCGCTGCGGCTAGAGCAAACAGAAGTACACTCGCGGTTATCGACAGCTTCATGACTTGCTCCAGGATTCGTTCACTTCCCGTTGATCAACTCGAGGAACCAGGAGGCGTTCGGCTCCACCGCGCGACCTTCTAGGATGTCGATGAGGCGTTGCGCCTTGGGAGAATTGTATTCCCCGTTCAAGATCGCCACCAGGAAGTGGGCTTCCGGGGAGACCATCTTGCCGGCAAGCAGGTCAATATCGTGCTGTGCGATGGGAAAGTTATACCTGCCGGCCAAGATGTCCAACGTTAGCTGGCCGGAAGGGCGCGTGTATTCGCCGGTGAGGGTGTCCATGGTCAACTGTGCTCCGGGCATCGATTCGCCCTTCAGGATATCCAGCAGCCACTGCGCGTCCGGACGGGTGTACTTGCCGTCGAGGATGTCGACCAGCATCTGCGCTTTTGACCCGACTTCCCGGCCGCCGATCAGGATGTCGATGACGCGCTTGGCCGCCGGCCGAAGTGCCGGACGTGGGAGTGGCGTCGGTGCCAGAAGTTGCCCCTCTAGGCGCTCCAGGTCACTGCCGCCGGTCTGGGAGGCTGCGGCGTAGGTCTGGCGCAGGCGCTCCGGCGTTACCCGCCCGGATACAAGAGAGCTTGTCAGTTGCCGTTGCAGTGCCTCGAGCGCCTGTGTCACGTCGGCGCTCGGGTCGCTCCGCTGCTTCTGGAACAACTGCTGAATCTGCCAGGCCAGCGCGGCTGCCCTCTGCATCTGCATCATCGGCCCGGGGCGCGAGGTGGGACCGGGAGTCGAACTTGCCGAGATGGTCGCGGGAGCCCCCACGCCTCCTCCCCGGCGGATACAATCTGATATCTGTGCAGCGTCATTCCGGACTCCAGCGACAGCTGCGGACGCTCCGGGACCAAGGTTCAGCTCATCCAATCGTTGGTTCATGGCCCCTAGCACTTGCGAGGCCAGCGTGGGCCGCAACTCCGGAGGGATGAGGGCAAGAGCCTGAACCTCCTCGGCCGTCATCCCTCCACAGGAACCTGCTGAGGAGGCCTGCGTCGCTGCTTGAGAGGTGAAGTTGGGGGGAATTGCGGCCGGCTTGACCGCAGGTGGCGCTCCAGGCGTGGCTACAACGGGTCTCTGCACCGCCGGTCCAAGATCGTCCTTAATACCTTTGGATGGTTGCGCGCTACAAACGGAAGAAGAAGCGACGACGCCAATGATGCAAACTAAGTGCCTAGTCGCCCTCACGTGCCACCTCCAGCCCACTACGCTCTTATCTGGTATGCCCCGTCAGAGAAGCGTAGCACAGCACAGAGCCTCGAAATCCCACGTCCCTCAAATGAGGTATGAGGTAGGGGCGAGTTCTCGGAAAGTTGCGAGCAGATCCGTTACGGACTGGCCTTCAACGGTCAAGCCGCGGCCTTGGACTCTTGCCCGATGTCCAATCTCGCGCGAAACTCCTTCTCGGACCATTTGTCTGTCCTCCAGCCCCGGCCCACTCAGTGGAAGGAAGAACGAACATTATCAGTTATGCGCTGGAGGAGTTAAGTACGCCTACCGAAACTTACCCGGGGACTGAATCCAGGGATATCTTTGCGGCTGGTTTCACCAACACGTCGCGAAAGAAACCGGGCAGCACTCAATGAGGAAGACAAGGGTCATGCCTGCGGACGAGTTTGAAATCAGCAGCCTACCTCTCGACTTCGGTCATCACGGCTGAGTTGCCCAGGCGCAGCAATTCGTAGGCGGCATGATAGATGCTCTCCCGAGTGCGGGGTTCGCCGGATGGGACGTCGAGTAGACTAGGGTGTGGATCTCATACTGGACATTGACGACCTCAAGCTGCGCGAACAGCCTTCCGTGCGGGTGAAGTGCTAATCCTACAGGGTCCGTAGAATTGCCCTGTGTCACCGGATAAGCGACGTTGTATCAGTAGGATAAGAAAGTCGGGAGAAGACGATTTGACCTGTATGATGGCCGGAATCGGTGGCGGACACGGTTCTGTCCCCTGCGGAAAATGGCCATGTTGTCATCGCACCTCCCGTTTTTGGCGACATTTCGGCAGCTTATTTTACCAGGTTTTCAGCGATTTGTCCAGAATGAGAGCCACACCCGTAGACTACGTCTCTTGCCGTTTGGAAATGTTCAGAAATATGTCCTCTGCCGCTGGGGAATAGAGCTTGAGAAGCCCAAGGAGTGCCGTCACGCAGCCCGTTCCTGCGTGCGCACAGCGAGGTTCTCCGCAGTTCTCCGCCAGGATTGAGGCCACTGGATTCCAAGCCATGGGGTCGTGTAGATGCCGCAAGTGTGACAGTCGATTGTCACGCCGCTCGCTCACGCTTCCGGGCGTGCATCTGATGCGAACAGTGACTCAACTATTGGCTGCAGCCACAGTCGGTCGGCCGCAACCATATATGCTTCCCACGTCTGGATCGCCGCCTTGATGCGGACGACTTCCGTATCCGTGAACTCGAACTCTTTAGGCGGGAGCGAGAGCGCCGGATTCCACACAACGCGTTCCTGGCCGGCGACAATCTCTCGTTTCAGTTCGACCGCCTTCTCCTCGTCGGCGCCGAGCGCGATGCGATCCTGGATGGACCAGATCGCGCGAATAGACCCCACGTCTGCCCGCTGCGCGCCAAGGAGCGCGTGCAGGTTCAGACGCTGGGTGTGATCCAGCATCAATTTCATTTGGATTTCCTTTACGGGTTGGAGTAAAGCAGGATGTAGCCCGCCGTGACTCCGGCGGGGTTCTTCACTTTGATCACGCCAGACCAACCGGACGGATTGGTGGCGCCCATCAGTTCGGCGAAACGGTAGCCGTTGCCGGCGCTGCCAGCGATGATCAGTTCGCCATCCGCCGTGACTTGCATCAGCGTGTGATCCGCAAGATTTGATCCGGGGCCGGCGACGCGGAACGGCGACTCACTGCTATCCTTGGCCACGACGAGCATCGGACCACATGCGACTCCGGCCGCAACTTGCGACGCCTGGTAGCCCCACGTTCTGGCATAGCCCTTCTTCGGGTCGTTGCCCTGCTGGAGGCATGCGCCCCACAGGTGGATGTCGCCGGAGGTCCAGTTGTCACCGTTGCCGGCGAACTGGCGCACAACGATCCACAAACCGGTCTGCCCGCCAGCCAGCGTGCCGGTGATCTTGAAGCGCTGCCAGGAGGTCGTCAGCGTCACCTGGGTCGGCCCAGCAAGATAGGCTGCATACGGGTTGTCGACAACGGCGATCGACACCTTTCGCGTGCCGGATGCCACGCGGGCCCAGATGTAAAAGGTGTAGGTGCCAGCGTCGATGAGGCCTGCAATCTGCTGTTGGATGACGGGCGTCGTGGTGATGGCAGTGATCACGTCCGCAGTCTGGTTGCCGTCCGGCGCGATGATCGCGTTCGAGGTGACTGAGCAGGAGCCGCCGTTCTTGTCCCAGACGGCTGCGGCGAAGTCCTCGGAGTGCTTCGCCATGTTCTCGATTGGGCCGCCGATGGTCTGGTGCGGGCCGCAATCGACGGGACCGGCGAAGTGCTCGCCCGCGCGGTTGGCCGGAATGTAGCCCAGGGCGTTCGTGATCTCGCCGGCTTCCGGAGGACTGGCGCTGATGGTCACGCTGACACGGTCATTCGCAGGGTCATCAGCGGCCGCCAATGCAACGCGCGTGCCCTGGACGAGGTTGAGCGCCCGGCGCGTCCCGATGTCGGCGCCGTCCTTCTGGACCTTGTGCGGAAGCTCGCCGCTGACGATGTCGGCGGCGGTGTGCGTGTGGCCGGGCAGATCTTCCGCCGCGAGGTTTGCGCCTGCGGTCACACGGCCCTTGGTATCCACCGTCACCTTCGGATACGTGCCCGGCGAAGCGCCGGACGGGGCCATGGAGAGCACGCCCGACTCGACGGCCAGTCCTCCAGCGGCGTCGACCTGGACGACTCCCTTGTTGCCGTAGCCGGCGTCTGGATAGGAGAACGCGCCGAAGGTCTGTCCGGGCGCGAAGTCGATGATGGCATCGGCGGCCAAGTGGTCGTTGGCGTTCAGCGCAATGCCGAGGTCACCGGATCCGTCGGCCTTGCGCCACTTCACGGCGCCGGTGTTGGGCAGGCGCACCAAGCCAGTTGTGGCCTTGTTCCCTGCGCCAAACTCGGCTCCGTCCACGAAGGTCTTCGCGCCGGTGATCGTCACTGGGCCGTCCTTGCGGACGTAGTTGCGGTTCGATGCCGTCCCAAGATCCTGCTCGATGGCGACGACGGCTTCCTGGAGGGCCTTGATGTAGGCCGAGACCATGTTGGCGCGCACGGTCGCGCCGGCAGTGTGCTGCGCCGCGACGGTGCCGAACGCGCCGCGCTGGCAGCCGGTGAACTGCGTGGCAGTCTTGCCGGTGTAGACGATCAACTCGTCGTCGATCGAGAGGATGCCGTACTCGTCGGGGAACCCCACGCCGGTCGACTCCACGCTGATCGTGGTGTCGCTGGCGTAAACCGGCATCGTGATGATGGTTTCCAGAGGCTTCGCCGAGAAGGCATCGGCGGGCGAGTAGAGGCTCGATGCGTCGTCGATCGCGTTCGGATAGTTGCTCATCCGCTCAACCTCCTCGCGTTCAATCGGAATGTGTTCATCCGGCTGCTAGGCTCAGGCGCATACGCCACGGCGACGGGCGCCTCGGGCGAGCGCGCAGCGCGCGGCCGGCGATAGGTGGCCATCGTTGCTGTGGATTGCACCGTCACTTCCAACGGCAGGGCCCGAGAGTTCAAGCAAAACTGATCGAAGGCCCAGAAGCAGAAGGAATAGAGGCCGCGGTTGCGCCACATGCCGTAGGCTTCGCGCATCGGCGGGTCGGGCGGGCCGTAGATGCCGGCCAGGTACATGCACTCCGACGCCGGGCGGCCGAGCCTCAGCGGGAACTCGAGCGTCTGCCGCATCAGGCGTGCGTTCTTCTGCCAGACGTCGTAATCGAAACCTTCCGCGCGGAAGTATTTCACGCCATAGGCGGAGGTCTTCCATTCGTTGGGCAGGTTCACATGAAAGTTGAGCGCGCGGAAGGTCGGATCGGGCGCGGGCTTGCCCTGGTTGGCGTCAAGCGGCCAGAGACACTCGAACACTGCCGATGGATGGAACCTCTGGACGTAGCTGATCACCTCGGCGCAGTACTCCCAGATGCGGTCCCGAAGGAAGTTGGCGCTCTCGATGTCGTCATGGGGCGAGTCGGTGTTGGCCAGGAACCGGTGCAGAGGCCGTCCGTAGCGAGCCTGGAACGCCGCCTTCGTGTCGTCGTCGTAGAACGGCATGCCGGAGGCGTTCGGGAAGTACCACCACTGCGTCTCGCCGAACTGGAGCACGACGGGCAGGCCTGCGGCGGCGATCTCGTCGGCGCACTCCTTGTACATCTGCTTCAGGTAGTTCCGCACGCGCGGGCCGAAGTGCATCTGGTGCGAAGGAACGGGGAGGAAGACGGGCTCGCCGTCCCAGTAGCGCGCGGCCATCGCCATCGGTGGACGGTAGCACTCCATCGAGAAGGCGAAGCTGGCGTCGATCCCGGCCTGCTTGAACTCGCGCGCCAGATCACGAATCCAGTTCCGCGCGCCGTGGGTCATCACCGGCGAGATCGTGTCGATCATCTCCCAGTCGCCCTCGGCGCCCGGCTGGTCGAGCGGCGGCGTGCCCTGCGAGATGCTCAACTGCGGGCTCGCCGAGATGCTGAAGGTGTAGCTGGGCGCTCGAGAGCGGATGTGGATCGATCCGCCGTCGCTGGTGCACCAAACGCCAGGAAAGGTGACGTTGATCATCGCGCGCAGGTGCGCGGCGATATCCTCCGTGGCGAGGCCCGCGCCGGGCGAGAAGGAGAGCGTGGTGCCGGACAGGTTCACCCATAGCGGCTCATCCGGCTCCCAGGCACCGATGCTCACGGTGCAGTTCGGATAAGTAGCCTCGATGCGGCGGCGCTTATTGTTCCAGAAGACGCCCATGTAGACATCGGCGTGGCCGCGGAAGCCCAGGCGCTCGAGGTGCCACACGTGCCAGGCGGGAGGCTTCTTGTAGCCGTGGTCCGTGTCGAAGTCGATTGCCGCGGAGACGTCCGGGTAGACCTTTGGCGGGTCCGGTGGATCCTGCGGTTCGAGCGGCCAGAGGTAGTCGAAGTAGAAGTAGTAGCCGGTGCTGGCTGGATGTTTCTCGAACAGGGCGCGGATTTCGACCGTATGCGTACCGCTAGGCAGCGCAGCGGCGAACTCCTTCATCGCCGCGAGGCCGTTGTAGTCGTTGAGATACAGATCGTGAGTGGTGGGCGTGCCGTCGTCGATCGTGACCTGAATCCGGCCTGCATCGCGGCCGAGCCAAGTGCCGAGGTAGAGATCGTGCTCGCGCGGGTAGGAGTAGCGGATGGTGACTGCCCGCAGGTCTTGAGAGTCGTTGGGCGCGCAGCGCCTGGCGTGGCCGAGCGACCACCACTGCGTCGGCCAGCCCGCGCCGTAGCGGTAGTCTTCCCAAAAGCCCTCGTACCGGCAGCGGCCATCGGATTCCTCGATGCGCGGCGCGTCGCCGCCGACCTTCAGTGTGCGATCGCCGGTGACGGTGAGATTCGAGATCCTCACCTGCCACTCGATATCGGAGCGTGTGCCGGTGATGGTCGAGATCCGCTGGATACGCGTGCCTGGGGACCAGGCCTGCGGGGTCGAAGAATCTTCGCCGCGGCGGACCAGCGTGCGGTAATACCAGGTTGCGGGATCTTCCGGATTAGGCTTCACAAGCCCGAAGTTGGCGAGACAGGTGATCCGCTCCTCGACGTTCGCGGTGCCGACGTAATACTTAAGGCCGGCGAGCATGGCTTCGGCATTCGCGACGCGCCACTCTTCCTCTGTGCCCGGCGGCGATGCGGCCACTGCATCCTTGAGGAGGCCGCCTGCGGCCAGCCCGTACTCGACGTCTTCAAAGCGCGGCGCGAAGGTGAGGTGGACCTTCACGATGTCCGTGGCGGGAACGGGCACGAGCGAGTTGCGGTCTCCATTCAGGTAGCCGGAGAGCGAGGCGAAAGGGAACGTAAAGCGGTAGGCGCGCGTGTTGCCAGCGCCAGCAACGGCGGTCGCGACCGATGTCGCCCCGAATTCATCGTCCTTCTTCTCGATCCGGACGATCTGGTTCTCGCCGTCCACCGAGACGCGCACGGGCATACCGTTGGCGTCGCGACCATACGCGCCTAGTTGCCCCACAAGCCGGAGCTTCAGCTCACAAGAAGTGTTCGTTGTGGTGAACTGCTCGGTGGCGAGGCTGCTCGGCTGCTCGCCGTAATCCGGCGCTGGCGCATCCACCATGCGGTTCTTGAGCACCCGCCCGAAGTGGCGCGCCCGCGGCAGCACCCGGCACTGGATGTTGTAGAGCTTCCCGTAGTGCGGCTTCGTGAAATACGCCGTGAAGGTGCCCGGACCAACGGCCAGGACCTTGACGACTTCGTCGTTGGCGCTGCCGATATCGACTCCGACGTAGTCGCCCACACGGATCTCGGCCGAGGAGGCGACTTGCGCGGTGTAGATGCCGGGCGCGGATCGGCTCAGCGTGGCGGGCGCCGAACCGCTGTTGGTCGAGACTTCGACTGGACCATTCACGCCCGGTTCGAGCGAGACCGTGATGACATTGCCCGAGGCGGTGCAATCGACCAGATAACTGGAGAGGCCCACCATCGAGGCTAGGCGCGCGGCGATGTCAGCGGCATCGGTCGCGCCGGCCTCCTGGATGCCCGCGCCGCCGTTGTTCACCAGCAGGTAGTGCCAAAAGTTCGGGTCGTCCTGCCACCAGATGGCCTGCTCACAGGAAGGCACGTCGGGCGCGCCGATGTTGTTGAGTAGCCGGGTTTCGAGGTTGCAGAAGGCGATCGCCTCGGTCGAGGAGCAGGACCAGCGCGTTCCCATGAAGTAGACGTAGGCCGTGTCGGCGAGGGCCGGCGTGGGCTGGCCGACGAGCAGCTCGTCGAGCGTATCCGCGTCGCGATCGTGGAGCGAGAATCCGAAGCTGCCCGGAGCGTAGTCTCCCGCGACTACTGCCGCGTGGTGCATCAGCGGGACTTCGTAGATATCGCCGGCTCCGGTGGTGATGGTGAGCTTGTCCCACCCGACCGAAGCGTAGCGGACGCAATCCGGCCGGACGTTGCCCTCCTCGCCGTTGACCGGCAGGATCTCCATGTCGTACTGGAGGGTCAATCCGGAGAGATCCGTCACCGGGAGCGGCTTCAAGCGCAGGTGGTTGAAGTAGTCGTAGGCCGAAAAAAGCTGGACGTTGGCGAAGTCTTCGGCCGCTTGAAAAATGCCCGAGATCTGGAAGCCGGTTTCGGTGGCGTCGTGGAGCGTGGTGGTCGCCGCGCGGCCAGAGAAGCCCTGAAGCTGGATGGTGCGGCGGGGGTCGAAGACTTGGAGTCCTTCGGGTGACATTCTTTATGCCCATCGAACACATGCAGCATCACCGGTTGATGCAGCAACACCGGTTGATGCCCCATCTGGCTGCTGAGATGCTGTCCTCCGTGGTAGGCTTGCTTCGATAGAAGAAGGAAGGCCCGTGATGTCACTCCTCGGAACTCTGGCAATCATTCTGGCCACTCTCTGTGGACCCGTTTTCGCGGTACAGATACAGAAGTACTTGGAGCGGCGGCGGTCTGCCCACGAACGTCGTCTGGCGATATTTCGAACGTTGATGTCCACCAGGGCGGCCAGGCTGTCGGGACCTCACGTAGAGGCTCTGAACATGATTGACGTTGAGTTCTATGAGCAAAAGCGCCGTTTGTTGCGAGAGAACAAACCATTCAGGCGAGTCCGCACAGCATGGAATGCCTACTTGGATCACTTGCGTTCACCAACGCCGACAGACAAAGGCCAGGAGGCTGTGTTCATTGCGAAGCGCGATGAGCTCTTTACTGACTTACTTTATGAGATGGCATTAGCTCTCGGATACGAGGATTTCGACAAGACGTACATCAAGAATCAGAGCTATATGCCCCAGTGGTTCGGCGACATTGAATTCGAACAAACGGTCATCCGGAGGGGAATTGCGGAGATCATTGCGGGCAAGCGAGATCTACCCATGAGGGTCACATCCTTCCCGTTCGCAGTTGAGCCCCCGATGGACTCGTCGAAGGATGTGCTGCCTCCTTCGACTCCGTCAAGTGCCAGTTCCGGGCGGGATCTCCCGCCGCCGACTGGCACTCAGTGATCGCCCAAATCACGTTTGCAACACCACGGTCAAGTCCGACCCCGGATCGGGCGATGCGACCCCCAAGAGGTCAAACGCCAAATCATCACCCTCGCAGAGCACCGGTGTCGGCCAGATCGTCGGCCGGATACGCTCGCCGGCGGCGTGGTCCCTGGTCACGATGGCGTCAAACGACTGGTTCTCGGGATCGGCGCTGATCACGCGAACGTACTCCTCGTTCGCGCCGCCGGGATCGAGGAAAACGAAGCCGCCAGCCACAAGGCCGAGCCGGTTCGCGCCGTAGGAGGCTGTCTGTAGGGTCTGGGGATCTGGTCCGGAGGTCACCGCCGAGACCAGCACCAAGCCGTAGTCGGCGTAGGGCAGCCGGCGTGTTGCCGGTAGACCGTAACCTTCGTTGTTGACCAGGAAGTCGTAAGTGTTCTTGTATGCATCGGGCAACGCCTGGGCGATGCCCATGTACTCGAGTGGTTCCCATGTCGCGCCGCCATCGCGGCTAATCTTCACGAGGAACGCCGATTGGCCGTCTGTCGTGCCGCGCTGGAGGTAAGCGTAAACGCAGCGGATCGAGGCGGCATCCTGGACCTTCAGCGGGATGACGACGTTCTCTTGCACGGTGAGCGGCCCCGGCACCTGGAAGGTGTAGGCGCCGCCGTTGCAGGTTCGCAGGCCGGGCATGTCGGGTTCATTGTGCCGCGAGAGCGGGAAGACGGTGAACGGGCCGTAGCCGAAGTGGTTCGCGACGCCGGCCAGAGCCGCCACGATGCAGGCGCTCGGCAGCTTCGCTTCGACCCGCGCGGGCAGCCCCGGCGTGCGGAAGAAGCCCCTGCGAACGCTGAAGGTGAAGATTTTCTTGTCGAGCTTGTAGAAGCGGATGCCAGCCAGGTGCGAGCAGCGCAGGGTACCGAAAGTGGCTTGACCCTCGGGCACGCCCGGGTAGGCGCGCTGGAGGACGAAGGTCCCCGAAGGCACGACTTCGTCCTCGGCGCCGGGGCCGATGATCTGGGCGCACTCATACGAGCGGCGGCCTGGGTTGTTCGGATCGGCGGATTCGTCGTTGAAGACCACGAAATCGCCGATACGGAAGACGCGCGCAGTGTCGGCGTTAACCGTGCAGGTGAGAGTGGCTGGGTCGGTCGAAGCATCCAGGTCAGAGTCGATGGACGCCCAGAGATCGGTGGTCAGCTCGTCCACGTAGTAGAGCGCCAGCGTGATCTCATGTGCGCCGACGATGTTTGAGTTGCCGGAGGCGTCGGGCGCGACCGACATGTCGTCGATGGCGAAGGTGCCGTAGTCGCCCAGGCGTGGCGTGCCGCTCAGCACTCCGGGTACACCCGTGTCGATGAGCACCTCCTCGGCAGGCGGCTCCGGCACGACGTCGGCGGGCTTGGGGCCGGAAACGAGGTCATACATCGAGTCCGTCGTCGTGCGCCCCTGGATATCGATCGAATAGTCGCGGTTCAGCCGCCAGCCGGTCACGCGGAATTCGCCGGAGCCACCAGGCATATCCGGGTGCGTCATCGAGCACACCATGCCGGGTTCGGTGTTCAGAGCAAGGACCGTTGTGCGAAAGGCGATCTGCCGCGCCCGCTTCCATTCCTCCGGGGTGATGCCGCCCAACTCCTCGCGCAAGCGGACAGTAATGATCCGCGCCGCTTGCGACTTCGAGGCCGTGCCGGAGAGATTCACCGTCGACTTCAGGAACAGCGGCCCGGCGGCGCCGCCAAGCAGCGTGGCGTGGTCGATGTCGTAGAGCGAGATCGAGTTGGCGACGAACTCGAAATCCTCGTCCGCGAAGTTGGCCGTCAGGTGGTTGAAGCTGGGCTTCAGTGGGGCAAGCTGGAGGCTTCGGAACAGGATGTTGCCTTCGGTGAACGCCTCGACGGCCGAGGAGTTCACGCGAACGCCGGGCTTGAGCTTGCCGTTGGCGAAGGTGTAGTAGCCCAGGCAGTTCATGAGCAGTTCCTGGAGCCAGTCGCGCAGCGGCTTCTCCTCCTGGAGCACGCCGCGGAACTTGAACTGGGTCTCCGTGCCTGAGCCCACAAGCTTCGTGACCTGCTCATTGCAGATCTCTGCCGCGGCGACCGCCGCCTCCACGTCGAACAGGGTCTCGGCGAAGTCGAGTTGCTGTGTCGTGGCGCCCGCGCCCAGGCGCAGGCCTCGCGCGCGCAGGAGCATGTTGACTGCGATCCAGATTGGGTTGGTCAGCGGGGGGCCGAAGACGCGCGCGCCGGGCGAGGTCCACACCCAGCCGCTGAGGCCCTGCGCGACGACGGCTTCCATCGCGTGCTCGCTCAGTCGCGACAGTTGAAGGCCCTTAGCGTCCGAGCGCCGGATCATCAAGAATGCAGTGCCAGCCGCGCGTTCTGGCCCGGCATCGGTGTCGAACCCGAACGTGGTCGGATTCGGATCAGGCCCAAGACTCTCCATCAAACCCAGCGGCCCGGGATATCCGTGATGATACTGCCCGTCGAGCTTGTGGCCTGTGCCATACGCGCCGAGCGGCCCTTCCCCCACAATGCCGACGGCGGCGTAGAAGTCGCTCTCGTCGCGGCCCGAGGCGATCTTGGCGTTCACGGGCATGGGCGAATCGGTATAGATCTCGGGCAGGACCTGATCGTAGATCGAATCGGCAACGAGCGAGACGGAGGTGAGTGTCGAGCGGCCGAAGCCCCACACTCCGGTTGAGTTGTCCTTGATGCGCACGCCCTGCGGCTTGGCCATGATGCCGCCGTAGTAGTCGTTCATGCCGTGGGCGCGGCAGCCGTTCGGCGTGTCGAAACCTTTGTCGCAGCGCGTGGGATCTGCTTCGGGGAAGTTAACCAGATCGAGCGCGCCATGGTCGGTGAACGGGCACGCTGCCGAGTTGAACGGCTTCCAGCAGGTGCGCGAGATCTTACGTGTTGGGTAGGGCAGATTCAGCTCGTAGAGGCCGTCAGCCGCAGTGACGCGGAACTCGGGGCCGGCATCGCAAGTCCAGTTGACGATGTTGCCCTTCCACAGGTCGAGCTTGATCCCTGTCCCGGTGTGGAACAGGCTGAAGGCGATCTCGGCACGGAAGAGATCGACGTCGTTCGCCAGGTCGCGCATCACGCGGTCGGCGTTGCCGAAGGTGAACTGGGCCTCGTCGGACTCGTTGCCGCTGGATTGCGAGATGCCATCGAACTCGATCAAGCGCGCCTGATAGAGCTGGCCGCCGATAGTGCAGCGGCGGTCAGAGACGTAGATCGCGGGGTAGCCTGTCTCGATCGGCTGGATGCAAACGAGCGGGACGATCTCCTGGACCTGGGAGAGCAGTGCGGCCTGAAGCGCGGCGGGTGGGAAGCGATTGGCGCTCTGATTCAGCGGATACGACGGGCTGGTCTGGGGGATTTCGACCAAGGTCACGCCAAGCGAGCAGGCCCAGTCGGCGACCATCTCCCAAGAGAGCGGCTCGTTGGCGAAGCGGCAGGTGACTGGCGTGGTGCCAATGCCGTCGTCGTTCGGGGCGTTGTAGGCGAAGGCACCGTAAGGGCCGTACTTCGACTCCCAGAAATTGCGCAGGGCGATGCGGTCGGCGTCGCGCAGCCAGTTCTTGCGGATGGTAAAGCGCCGCGTGCCGGTGCCGAGAAGGAACCGCTGTTCGATCTTGGAGTTGCCGCTGCCGAACTGGTGCACGACGACCTCGTGGTCGCGGCGAACCTCGAGGGGAAAGTCTGGCACGAGCGGGAACACACCGCTCGGCGCGATCTCTGGGACCGCGATGTTGCCGATATGGTCAGGCATGACCTTCCCCTGAGACCTTGATTGCTGATTGCTGTCGCTCTTCCGCTCTTCCTCCCGTCAGAGGGAGAAGCTTGCTCGTATTGGGGAGGCGTTGTGCCGGTTAGGATGCTGAGGATATGGAGGACACGCTGCGAACAGGTAGGCGATACCTAACCCTAACGGGAAAGAGACGGTACCCTGATCACGAGGTCCAGAGGAGTTCCCGCGGTCACACGAATCACCCGTCGCGCTAAAACGCGCCCTAGTTTCGGGTGGTCGCTGATGACGATCGTATAAATGCCTGCGGGCAGACTATTCAGAAGAAATCGGCCACCTTCGGTGATTACTCCGGAGGACCACGAATCCGTCTCCAGGGTGACCGCAACATCAGTCATCAGAACACCATTCCCGTCGCGAACCTCTCCCCGGAGGCAATAAGCCCGCACCCGTCGCATCATGATGTCGATTCCGGCAGCGTTTTTTCCTTTTGTGATCTCGATCACGGTAGCGTGCTCCTTGGAGAGAGAGGCTCGGTAAAACGTCGTTTGGTATTCAGTCAAGCTCGATCCGCAACAAGTGTCACACTCTGGCGATGCGGACGGCGGATGCGTCCTCGCGACCGCACGAACGATGTATTTTCCGGGAGAGAGTCCATGAATACAATACTCGCCCGCAGAACCCGCGACAGCCCCGGAAACTGGCACTTGTCTCCCCAGATCGTCGATGAACACAGATCCACGCAACGCGCTCACGGCGGCCGACGCAACCGGTACACCGCTTTCGTCGATTACCCGACCAGATATGATGCAGCGTTCGACCGCCGATATTCCCGTCGGGAACGTTATCAGGACAGCGAACATGGCCCCCAACGTGGTAGTCCTAGTAGGCCAGATCCCTCGATCACAGCCAAACCAACCGACTTGTCTCATTCCACATCTCCATCTGCCGCCCCGTCATCAGACGGTGGGTTTGATTGACGCGACTGTTTGTCAGTAAACCACCAGACAAATTTCGATCATCGTCGTGTGGCCTGGGAAGGCCGCGGTACCAACGGGGGACACCTCTGGCAGCGGTCGTATTCGAGGGTAACCTTCACCGCCCTTCCCTGTTGGTCAAGGGTTTCGATGCGGAGCGGGGCGACGTTCAACACGCAAAACGCCTTATCGGCATTCGACGGCGGCTGGCAGTTTAGTCTCCAACTCATCGAGGTCGCGCTCATCAGCAACAAGTCGCTGAGAGCCTCACGTGCCGGAACTTGGGAGTTCGTTCCCCAATTCACGGTGCTTTCGAACTGCGTGCCCGAGAACAACCGATCGAAACCCATGCCCAAGATTGGAGTATTGGCCTCCACCTTGAAGCCCAACCTCGCGGTCAGTGCCTCCGCAATTGCCACGACATGACCAAACCCGGTTCTCGTTTCAATCGGAACCGAAACGAGTTCGTCGAGGACAGTTCTCGACTGCCCAGAGAGTGCGACGACAGACTGCGGCCTCTTCTCCGGCACAAAGGCGAACCCCAATGACGTCTCGATGACCTGATATTGCAGGTCTCGGTTATCTCGATTGAACGCGACCAACACGCCGCCCAGATAGCTTACATCTTGGTTTCGATCTCGATTTTGGAAAGCCGCAACCTGAACATCGACTGATCTGGACCTTGGCCCCGATCCTGCGGTAGATAGGTCGCTAGCCATCCAGACCGGTTCCTCATAGCTGATAGGCCTAGCCCACACAGCCTCCAGTCGATCTGCAAGCTCTCCGAGGGGCCGCGGGCCCGTGATTCTCTGCGTCTGGGCGAAGCTAAGTGCGACGAATGAGAGCAGGAGGAAACAACGTGCATTCCACATATTTAATGTTCCTCAGTATTTGTTGGCAGAGGCATTGCCCCTAGTCACGGTTAGTCCGAACGAATTAATGTATATCTGCAGCCCGTGCGGCGTACCATAGTATTGGGACTGCCCACCGCAACCATCCATATACATGTTCTGTTGATAGGTCATCCCGCATTGGAGCCCGGAACTTTGCATCCGGGATCTATAGTGATAGTAGGCCGAGGTATTCGTGTAGCCAATGTAGTCGTGCCCATAGGTGTTCGTGAAGAACGACACAGGAGTTCCATAATCATTGCGCTGGGTGCCTACAGTCCAATATCCGTTACTGCTGACGAACATGGGCGAATATGGTGAGCCGGGATACCAACACGTATCGCCCTGCAACTCAATGTTGAACTCCCCAATTTGCCTATTATTGAAGTTGTTAAGCCCGGCAAAAAGATCTGCATTAAAGGCGGCTGCATAGGGATATAAAGAAGACCAACTGCCTACAGCCCAGCTTGACTCCCCGGTCGGAAATGCACACAAGCGATTGCTCTTCCGTCGGCTAATGTACCCGGATGCTGTTTGCTGTTGCGGCACCCGCTCTGCTGGCGGGCCCGGCGCGAAATAGTAAGCGTTCGTATCATAGTAAATTTGCCCCTGTGCGCCCATAAGAGACGTGCTAAATGCATCCCAATAGTAATAGCACGTAGTAACAGTAATAGTCGAATTGATAAACGTAGTAGGTGGCAGTAACAG
>Ga0134096_1000940_pt1 | contig 26119 bp, 20 predicted proteins | sample 7_2taG_FD_94448 | JGI IMG/M metagenome (GOLD analysis project Ga0134096, IMG submission 94448) | Switchgrass degrading microbial communities from high solid loading bioreactors in New Hampshire, USA - 7_21_20_110_A3 metaG | ecosystem: Engineered > Bioreactor > Semi-continuous > Anaerobic >... | reverse complement strand
TTTATGGAAAAGTTCCTTAAAGGCATAAAAAAACTCCCTTTCGGGAGTTTTTATCTATTGTGCCATTTTATATGTTGGAACAATTACTTTTACATATTCTTTTATCTCTTGACTGTCTGAAGACTTATAAACCTTTTGCTTTAATATTTCCAGTTCACGTTCCAGGAACTCATAATCAATGTGCAAGGGTTTTGCTATAAATATTTTATTATGTTTTGTAGCTTTAAGTCCTTCTTCATTCAAAAGAAGCTCTTCATACAGTTTTTCGCCAGGTCTTAAGCCTGTTATTTCAATGTCTATATCCTCGTAAGGCTCAAAGCCCGAAAGCCTTATTAAATTCTTGGCCAAATCAAGAATCTTCACGGGTTCGCCCATATCCAAAACAAAAATTTCGCCGCCTTCAGCCATTGCACCTGCCTGGATGACAAGCTGTACGGCTTCAGGTATTGTCATAAAGAACCTGGTAACATCCGGGTGCGTAACGGTAACAGGCCCACCCTGTTCAATCTGTTTTTTAAACAATGGAATAACGCTTCCATTGCTTCCCAATACATTGCCAAAACGGACAGCAACAAACTCGGTATCGCTTCTTTTGTCCAGTGCCTGAATTATCATTTCGGCGATACGTTTTGTTGCACCCATAACATTTGTTGGGTTTACAGCCTTATCGGTTGAAATAAGAACAAACCTGTCGGTTTTATACATATCGGCACAGTGGGCCACATTCCATGTTCCAAATACATTGTTTTTTATTGCTTCTTCCGGATTGTTCTCCATTAATGGTACATGTTTATGGGCCGCTGCGTGGAACACTATATTAGGCTTGTACCCTCCGAATATTTCCTTAAGCCTTTCCATTTCCCTGATGTTAGCAATAACAGGTGTAATATCAAGTTCAGGATATTTTCTAATTAATTCATTTAATATATCATATAGATTGTTTTCATAATTATCCAGTATAATAAGTTTCTTCGGGCCAAAAGACGCAATCTGCCGGCAAAGTTCCGAACCAATGGAACCTCCCCCCCCGGTAACCAATACAACCTTTCCACTTAGATATCCTGCAATCCCCTCCAAATCAACAATAATCGGTTCTCTTCCCAACAAATCCTCTATATCAACATCCTTAACCCTTTTCAGCATTATTGATTCATTAATAAGCTGCGACATTGAAGGAAGTATCTTAACCTTACACTTTGTTTTAACACATTGTTCGTATATTCTGTTAATTACCACGGGCTTCCCAGAAGGTATTGCAATAATTATTTCATCAATACTTTTACTGTTTACAACTTCAGCCACATCTTCTATACCGCCTAAAACAGGAATACCATTTACTTTTTTCCCCTTTTTATACTCACTGTCATCCAAAAATGCAACAGGCCTATAGTTAAGCTCTGTATGAAGTTCCATTTCTTTTGCAATCATTGCACCGGCATCCCCAGCACCAACAATGAGCACTCTTTTAACATTATCCAGCTTAATTACCCTGCCTAACACTAGCCTTCTATATAAACGGTACGTTAGCCTTGAACCGCCGATAAGGAAAACATCAAGCATTCCGGTAATAACAAAAATACTGCGTGGTGCGAGTCTTTCCATAAATGCTATATACACAAAAATAGCACCATTGGTTAGTGCTGAAGCAAGAAATATACTAACAAGTTCATAAACACCGGCATATTTCCACAGACTTCTATATAGTTTGAATGGAATAAAAACAGCTATTTTCACCATGATGGATACCACTAATAATAGCACCATCTTATCTACAAAATTTTTTGGAATTGCTTCAAAATCCAAATCAAATCTTATAAGGTAGGCACAAAAAAAAGATATTGCTAATAATACTATATCTGAAAAAACAAATAACCCTGATTTTAGTTTCTGTTTCACTTGTTTTTCCTTCCTCTAATAATAATAACAGTATATCTAAGATGCATTGTTATTTTAACATATATATTTAGAAAGAAAAAGGGGAAATATGCAATTTAAGTATTACATCCTCTATTTGCCAAGTTGTCCTTATACCATTCTATAGCTAACTGAATTCCTTGTTTATAATTAATTCTCGGATTATATCCTAGTACTTCTCGAGCTTTACTTATATCAGCACATGAGTGTTTAATATCTCCAGGCCTTTCTGGGCCAAACTCCGGCTCTATATTTTTATTTAATATTTTGCACAAATCATAGTAGATGTCAATAATGTATTCTCTTTCACCATATGCAATATTAAACACTTCACCAGCAAATTCTGATGGAGCTTTACATGCTTTAAGATTCGCCTCAATTACATTATCAATATAGGTAAAGTCTCTACTCTGCTTACCATCACCATTAATAGTTGGTCTCTCATCATTTAATAATAGTTTAATAAATTTTGGAATGACCGCCGAATAAATGCTATTGGGATCTTGTCTTTTACCGAATACATTGAAATAACGCAATCCATAAGTATCTAGTTTGTATAGATTAGAATAAAGTTTCCCATATTCCTCATTAACTTTTTTTGTTAGAGCATAAGGGGATAATAAGTTCCCTTCCATCCCTTCTTTTTTTGGTAAGTTTACATCATCACCATATACAGAAGAACTAGATGCATATATAAATTTCTTAACATTATTTTTGCGCGCTGCTTCCATCATATTAAGTGTTCCACCAATATTGATCTCCTTATATAATAAAGGCTTCTCTATACTTCTTGGAACACTTCCTAATGCTGCTTGATGCAATACATAATTAATACCTTCGCATGCTTTCATACATGTATTTAAATCCCTTATATCTCCTTCAATAAATTCAAATTTGGGATTCTTTTTAAATAATTCTATGTTCTCTCTTTTTCCAGTTAAAAAATTATCAAGACCCCTCACATAATATCCAGATTCTAAAATTGCCTCGACTAGGTTTGAGCCAATAAAACCAGCCGCCCCTGTAATCAAAAAAGTGGACTCTTTTGGAAAATCTATATCTCCATATCCCATTTCTATAACCTCCAATATATATATCCCATGTTCTTTGCTTCTTCTCTATTGAAAATACCCTTAACATCTATCAACACATCGTTATCAATTTCATCAGAACTATTCTCTTTTGATTTCCTAAACAACTTCTTCAACTCTTCTAATTTTATAGTTCTAAATTCATCATGAGCTACAGCAATTATTATTGCATCTATATCAGTTATATCCGATATTTTACATGGAGCAATTCTATATTCTCGCCATAGTTCTTGTTTATCAGCAACAGGGTCTACAACTAGTACTTCAACTCCATATTCCTCCAATTCATTTATAATATCAATAACTTTTGTATTTCTTACATCTGGACAGTTCTCTTTAAAAGTAACGCCAAATATAACTATTTTTGAACGATTAATTTGCTTATTAGCTTTTATCATATTTTTTACTGTATTTTCAGCTACATATTTCCCCATATCATCATTTATTTTTCTACCAGATAATATAATTTGTGAGTGATATCCCATTTGCTCTGCTTTATAAGTCAAGTAGTAGGGATCAACACCTATACAATGACCGCCAACTAAGCCCGGGTAAAATTTCAGAAAATTCCATTTGGTTTCCGCAGCTTTAAGAACAGCTTGTGTATCAATTCCCATCTTATTAAAAATAATTGATAATTCATTCATAAATGCGATATTTATGTCTCTTTGAGAGTTTTCTATGACTTTAGCTGCCTCAGCTATTTTTATACTTTCAGCTTTATAAACACCTGCTTCTACTACTAATTCATAGATTTTAGCTATTGTATTTAATGCTTCTTCATCCATACCTGATACGATTTTGACAATATTTGCCAATCTATGGAATTTATCTCCTGGATTTATACGTTCAGGAGAATATCCAACTTTAAAATCTGTCCCACATTCTAATCCTGATTCCTTTTCTAATATTGGTACACATATATCTTCTGTAACTCCCGGATATACTGTTGATTCGTATACAACTATGGATCCCTTTTTTAAATTCCTACCTAAAATTCGGCTCGCAGACTCTAAGGGGGTTAGATCAGGTGTGTGATCCGATTTTACCGGTGTAGGTACTGCTATAATATGAAATATTGCTTCTCTCAGTTTTGATTCATCAGAAGTAAATTCTACATTTGTTTTTTTTATTTCTTCATCACCAACTTCTCCTGTTGGATCTATACCTGATTTATAAAGTTTAATTTTATCTTTATTTATATCAAAACCAATAACATTAACTTTCTTTGCAAAAGCAACAGCTATTGGCAATCCCACATAACCTAATCCTACAAGTGAAATTTTACTTTGTTTACTTACAATTCTTTCATATGAATTCATTTTAACTTCTCCCTTCATTAATAACACAATACTGTTTTATTAGATTTTTTAGATATGTTATATCTTTAAAAGTCAGAATAATAATTTTATTTATTGAGATATTTTTCGTTTTTGAATAGTATATTAAAAATAATAATCCGCATATACTATAAGAGAATACTGATGCTATAGCAGCTCCAAGCATATCAAATAAAGGAATTAACAGTAAGTTCAAAATCACATTTAATACAACACTTATAAAAAGCGAAATAAAGAAAAACCATCGCTTTCCCTCAGCTAAAAACACGACTCCAAAAATCTTGAAAAAAATCATACTTATAGCTCCAATAAAAAGTATAATCGTAACCGAATATGATTCAATAAACTCTATACCATATAATATTTTTATTGCTAATTTACCGAAAATAATGAATACAAAAATTACTATTATCACAGCTGATAATGATAACTTAACTGATAATACTACAGAATCCTGTGAATCCTTTCGAGCAACTCTTGAAAAAAGCACATCTTTAAAAGTATCTGGTATTAACCATATATAGTTTACAATACCAGCTGCTGTAGAGTACAAACTTAATTCAATTGGGTATCCAAAATTTCTTAAGAAAAATATATCAACACTGTAATTTAGGGTTACCAATAAATTTGTAAGCATTGGCAAATAACCAAATAAAAGAATCTCCCTTAAGAAAGAAATATCAATATCTTTAAATTTAGGTATATAATTCATCTTTTTTAAATAAATAAAAATACTTATCAAGTCAATAAGAATTATCGCTAGTATTGGGTAAATCAGCTTGCGGTTACCAAAAAATAACATAAAACCATACATCAGCATAGAAATAGTTATATTAAACATATTTATTTTAATTTTTAATCTAATATTCTCTACAATCATAACATTTTCCATTTGAAGTTTTAATACGTTGAAAGGCACTAAGATTAATATTAGTGTATAAAGGTAATTATTAAAATATATTATTAAAAATATTGATATTAATATATAGATCACAAATTGAAATAGAAATATACAGATATATTTCCTAAATATTTCTTGACCATACTTGCGATAATTATACGAATAAGATTGATAAAATCCAAAATTTAAAATTAAAACTAACACATTCACAACTTGTAATATATAAGAATATTCACCTTTTAAATAAACCCCTAGATATCTCGTAATAAATGAACTTGAAAGAATAGCTATCACTATACTATATATTTTATTAAATAAATTAAGAATGTAATCATTTTTTAAAATGTATTTAACAGTATATTTCAAAGATGAATTTATCACTTTAATCCTCCAAACTTTCTTTTAAGCTTGTCTAAACCGAACTTTTTTCCGTATCGTTTCATTTCATATATTATCAGTTTCTTGTAATTAGGCTTCATCCATTTATTTTTAAAACTTTTGAAATCCATTTTTGAATAGTCTTCAAAAAATTCTTCTCTTAAAGGATTCTTTGATATCTGTCGATATAAAGGTCCATTTGCATACTTTACTTCCTCTTCATTTTTTTCAATAATAATTATATCATCCTTAAACAGATTTAAAAGTTCTTCTCCTTTTAAACTATTTATCATCATTGTAGAATAACCAATATCTCCATACCTTTGAAGCATATCTTTATCATTGCGGACATTCCAAAAATCCCCTAATGTTATATCACTATTCCTATTTAAAACTCTGTACTTGCATTTTTCACAACTTTTTCTTATCGACAGATTCCTCGAAAAAGCCACACCTACTATAATATCATTAAGTCTTTGCTCAATTTTTTTCCCGTTGCTAAATCTAATCACAGTTGTACAAGCAGAAGACCAACCTCTTGATTTTGATCTAAAATCTAATTCAACACATTTAGAATTATATTTTCTTTCAAGATAATTAATTGAATCAAGCACAACCTTAGGAGATTGAACAGCATGACAAATTAAATCTACAATAAATAAATTTTTATAATTCGGATCTTTATAAAAACATGATATAATACCTTGTACCTGACAGGGCGTCCCAACAAATAAAATTTTTTTACCACTCTTTAGAAATCTCTTTATTTGAAAATAAGAGTCTCTAACGTCACTCTGTAAATATTTAGATTTTCTAAGTGTATCTATTTGCTCTATTTTATCTATCATCTTATGATAGACACTCCAATCATCTCTATATGCTGCTCCAAATACAACACCGTCATATTTCTTGATAAAATTTTCAGCTAGTGCTGAAAAAATACCACCAGAGCTGCTTTTATAAACAATATCTAAATCCTTATTCCAAGCAAGATAATAGGAAATCTTTCTGTTATTTGGATATAGATCATTATTACTAGGACAATTCTTAACACATTGATTGCAATTGACGCATTTATTGCTATTCACTTCAGGGTATAAGAATCCTTCAAAATTTTGCTTCATTTCAATTGCATATTGATTACATATATAACTGCAAGCACTACACCCAGTACATGCTTCATAGCTACAAATTACCTTGCTCAATTAAATTACCCCTTTAACTTTCCTTGCTGGTGAACCTACATAAACAGAATTTCTATCAGCATCTCTTAATAATAATGAATTTGCACCAATAACGCAATTATCTCCAATTGCTATTTTCCCTAACGCCATACTTCCAGCAAACATAGTAACATTATCTCCAATAATAGGTTGATTTCCCTCTATAACATCACCAGTACGACTACCTCCAACAGTTGTATTTTGGTATATAGTAAAATTTTTTCCTATCTTTACCTTTGCTCCTATTACTATTGATGTTGGGTGAGGAATTCTAAGTCCAATATCAATTTTAGTATTGGGATCTATATGAATACCATATTTTTTTATAAGTTTATTCTGAATTAGCATTGCCCTATATTTATTAATTCTATTTGAAGAATTCAATAATTGCATCTTTCTAATTAAATAAACAGCATTTGTAGAGGACAAAAAATGTGCTGATATAAATCTTTTAAAAAACTTTTTTATACCTTTACAATTTGTACAATATTTATATACCTCTACTTCTAAATATCGCTTAAATTCATTGATTTTCATTTTCATCCCTCATCACATTTTCAATCGAGTTTTTAAGAAATTCTAATGAATCAAATCTCAGTTTCTCAATAATCTTGTTAACATTGGAATAATCAATTAGCAAACTCATTTTACTAATGTCCGTTTTTGGATCTATTAATCTATCTATCAAACCTAAGGTGTTTAGCAGCGACTCAAATCTATCTTCAAACTGAGCCCAATGAGATTGTCTGTTCCTTTTTATGATAAAAAATGATTTATTAAAAATCAAAGAGAATAATAAACCGTGATATGAATTAGTTATAATAAATTCTGCTTCACTAAATAATTCAACAAACTCTATCGGCCCAATACCACTACCATTATTTTCTTTATTAAAAGTAAAATCATTTACAGACATTGGAATAAATCTAACCGCAAGCCCTAATGTATTTTTTATATAATTTAATATAGGTTGTACCTCTTTTCTAACCCCTCCAAATAAATAGCACAAAATGTATGGTTTACTAATTCCCCCCATAAATGGAAACTTCTCTTTCCATCTATCCTTATCTATTAACATTGTAGGATCTACTACTAAGTGAGCATCACGATTTGTAAGTTTCTTAATAAGATTTACTCCACTGATTTCTCTACAGGATAAATATTTTATTTCATTTAGGTATTTTTTATAAGTACTTATTAGGTCTTTGCTAATAATATTAGAACCAAAGCTAGGGGCATATGCTATTCTTTTCTCTTTTGGTGCAAAATTTAAGAAATAAATGCCGACATTTTCTGATCTATCAACGGACCAAATCATATCACTGCCACACACATAAGCTGAATATTGGCTATGGCACTTCTCTAAATCAGAATAAATTGTATAAATGGCTGAACTATAAGATAAATATTTACTTCTAAATAAACTAAATTTATAAGTTTTGCTTTTTGAGAATTTTTTTATCATAGGATAGTAAATTATTTTTAAACCGAAATATGCAGTTATTCCACTCGTAATCCTCTTGAAAATATTGGTTTTATTATTTAAGACTTCACGGTTTCTTTGATAATTAATAATTTCTGGTTCAAATCCTAATGACTTAATTATTTCCTGCAATGCAAAAGCTTGAAGAACTGTTCCATAATTTTGTGATTCATGAAATGTCATAATCCCTACTTTTCTATTCATTTATACTCCTCCTGAAGTCTTCTTTCAATTTCGTCTACCAACTTCCATTTATCAAATATTTGATTAACTATCTTTTTTAACCTTGATATTTCTTTTAGTATATTTTCTTTCCTAATAAGTTCAATCTTTTTTTCCCACGTATCAATATCAAAAATAGAATATATTTCTGCTGCATATAGCTTGAATAGTCTGCCGTAAGCACGATCTTCATAGAAGAATCTATTAAGTGGTAAGTATTTCTGTGATCTGTAATATTTGTAAAATACTTTTTTTTTCTCATTTAAATCTTTTTTGGCAAGAGAAACTATAAAATTTACTTGACTGGCTGGTATAGGTGTTGAAATTTTATAACATCCTATTTTCTGTATCAATCTTTTATTATATTTTTTTATAATTGCATATATCAAATAATTAACCTCTCTGTGTTCTTCATGCCAATCTAAATAATAAGGTAATAATATTAAATCTGGGGAGTAATCCAATATTTCTTTATACAATTCGTCTTTCAAATTACCTTGCGATATAGAAAAGTCTACATTTAAATAATCACATACTCCTATAAACTCTTTAAGTCTAATGTTTTTATTCAGGTAATTAGTCTTAGTTCCCAAATAACCACAATAAAATAATTTTATTTTTTTGTTATTTTTTTTTATAAAATTATAGCAACCTATTAGCTCATCATCAGCATGTGGAACAACTACTAGTATTTTATTATACTCATTAATATTGTTTGTACGAACAGTAACAGTATTTGGCTTTAATTTTTTAATTTTTTCTAAATCAATATTCCAGGATAATTCGTTTTTTATAAATCTTAATTTGGTTAAGAAGTAATAATGTATCTTTTTGAGCATCTATTATCTACCTCGATCAATAATTTGCTTATAAATAAAAATGTGTTGATTTATTACATTCTCCCAAGAAAACTTACAAGTAATAATTTCTTTTATTCTTTCATCTAAGGGTTCATTATAAGCTTGAACAACTTTTCTAAAAATATCATTTGTATCATTAGGATTAATTGTCTTACAGAATTCACTTAATCCCCACTCCTTTATTGGTAATTCTTTGGTTGCAACTAAATTAGCACCAGCCGCACCACCTTCAATTAACGAATTCCCAAATATCTCCTTGTAGGATGGTAAAATAACTACATGAGCATTTTGATACGCTGATGATAATAAAGGATCATCATGCTTTATCCAACCTAAAAAATGGAAATTCTGGCCGGCTATTCTTTTGCACTCTTCATAGTATTCAATTTCATTAGGATCTGGTCCACCAATAAATACAACTGGTATTTCTGAATTATTTAGCGCTTTAATTATATTGAGTTGATTTTTATTTTTGTCAAATCTCCCTACCTGTAACACAAATCTGCTGTTTATCCCTGTTTTTTCTGGAAATATCTTTTTATTATTTTTGTCGATTTCAATATTTACACCATTAGGAATCACATGAATCTTATTATGTTCTACGCCATAGTATTTTTTAATAAAATCTGCTTCTTTATTTGTTTGTGCAATTATTGCATTAGATTGAGTTAACATTTCATTAATAAACCAGTATCCTGTATGAATAGGTAACAGTTTACACAATAATCTGTTAAAAACTATGTTTACTCTTTTTTCGAGAGGAATAATAGAAGATATGACTACAGGTATATCCTTTTTTTTGGCAAGCTTTAATAAATCGTAATCTTCCAAATTGACTTTAAAAATATGTAATAAATCAAAATCTGTCAATTTATCTTCCCATTTATTGTATAGTTTTACCTCAATATTTTTTTTATTTAGATATTGCATAAATTTATTAATTCTAACCTGAATTCCACCTGATGGGTTCTGGCACACATTATTAAAGCTTTCTATCAGAATTTTCATCTTTACCTCCAAAGAAAAAATTTAATTCGTGTTTATTCAATAATATTTATTTTTTAAATCCAAGTACCAAAAAACACCAAAATGCAATATCTCTATAAAAATAATTACTTAAAAGCAATTTGGGAAACCATAATATCAATAGTATTAATCCTAATAATAATTTATAATTTTTTGATCTTAGAACATATATTATAGAATTAAGAATTAAAGTCAAGAATACAAATAAGCCAAATAAGCCATATTGAGTCATAAGATCAAAATATAAATTATGTGAATAGAATTTATATCTTGCCTGAAAAGCACCTGTTCCAAGTCCAAACAATATACCTTCCTTTATCATTTCATTTGCAAGCTTCCAAATATCTAATCTTCCAGAAAACATTCCAACCCAATCAGATTCCATAAGATAAATCTGAAAATGCCTTAGTGAATAACTATACAAACCTCTTTCCGAAAGTAATTTTATTGCTATTGAAAGAATATCTTGAATAAAAATCATTACAATACCAAAGAATATAAATAAAATTATCGTTTTAGTTTTTCTTTTTTCATAGACTACTTCAATAAGAACCCAAAAAATTATAATACTTAATAGAGAACTTCTATTTGCAAATATTATCAATTCAGCCAAGCAGATTATTTCAAAAGGTAACATCCATTTATAATTTAAAAACTTACGACCTATAAATAAACCTATGTACGCTGGCAATGCAAAATTGAACCCAAACGACATATAGTCTACTAAAAATCGATAATCTAATAATGGATCCAAAAAAAATATTAAAAAAGCAATCAAAGATAATTTAGAATATATAACCAAAAGCTTTTCTGAATTTTTTAATTGTGAGAACAAATGAATCGGGATTATTCCATAGATAGTAAATTCATACAAATATCTAATTGTTTCACTATTAGGTCTAGTCAATAAATCAAATAATATTAAAATGATAATTCCTAGAACTAAATAATAACCCTTGAGAATTATTTTATTGGTACATAAAACTTTCATAAAAGATATGATTAAAATTATTGCAGCAAATATAAATAAAATAAGAGTACTTTTACTCTGAAACATTATGAGAAGTGGTTTCAATAAAGTAAATCCCCAAAAATAAATAACAAATAAAAATTCGTTGGAAACTCGCTCTTTTTTAGAAATACTATCTTGGCTTTTTAATACTCCAATTGGCTCCATTATTTACCTCTTCTCTTCCTATGTATTATATAAAACAGATATTTAAAAAAATGAAATAAAAGAGCGATATTAAATGATATAGGAGAGGTTTTCGTTCCTAATAAATAGGTCCGAATAGCTAGTAAAAAATATCCTTGACTTATATGATCCCAAAAAACTGGAGAGTAATGAGCAACAAATATTCTTTTTTTAAATCCTTTAACCTCATTATCAAATTTAATAATTTTTTCACCAAACTGTTCTAAAAAGGCTTTTTTGTTACTTTCTAATAACTCTCCATGCAACTCATTCTCACCATTATTTTGCCCAATAAACACTAAAGGTTCATTAACAAAACCAATTTTATGATTTTCAAAATACCTTAAAAGAAATTCAAAATCTTGATGTCTCTTAAAACTCTCATTAAAACCGTTCATCTCTTTTACTATTTGGCTTCTAAACATCAAAGTCGATGTAGTTGGTGTAAATGATAGCAATAGTATTTCTTTACTCAAATCACCTGCAAGTTTAGGTAAAATTTTTCTTCCTTTTTCATATCTTCCACAATAAACCGCATCATAAAAATTGTTTTCTTCTAAAAATTGAACTTCCTTCTTAATTTTTTCCGGCAGATAGTAGTCATCATCATCTAAAAAGCTAATATAATCTCCGGTTGATGATTTAATACCTGTATTCCGCGCAGCGGCTCCATTTTTATTATAAGGGTGTTGTATATACTTAACTCTTGAGTCACCTTGAAAACTTTGCATTATTATCTCTACTTCTTTTCTAAATATTGAATTACTTTCATTATCATCAACAACAATAATTTCAATATTTTTGTATGTCTGATTCAATACAGAACGAATTGCTCTTGCTAGCATATCAGTTCTCTTATAAGTTGGTATAATAATACTAACTAATTTACTATTTTTTTTATTCATATTACCTTCCTCTTAGATTTTTATGCTCTCCATTATCCTCGTTTAAAAAATTCTTATATTCATATAATCCACATTTCATAAAATGTAACGCATCATATAATGAAACTGCATTTTTATATAGTTTGTATTTTCTTAATGCAAATTGAAGTATTAAGAAAAATGATAATCTATGACTCATCTCATAAAACATGGCGCCCTTAGACTTAAGTAATTGTTCATTAAAACCAGTAAACCATGTTGATTCTCCATGATTAACAATTGCAATCGCTGTTTTTACGTATCTGATTTTTAATTTCTTTTTAAGAGCTTCAACCAAAAATATATTTTCTTCCCCACACGTATATTTTGCTCCTGCCCCAAAAAATTCATTAAATAATAATCCATTCTCTACAATATCTTTTTTTCTAAATGTAATTTGAAAAGAGGAAACTTTAAAGGAATGTAAAAAATCAATTCTTCCTTCTTTTAATATAGAGGTAGGTCTTTTTGGATTTGTACTTGGTACATCAAATACTATAATACTTGTATCAGGATATTTCTTATAGGCATCAAGTATTATTTTCTCATAATTGTCATTGTATATTAAGTCATCGTCAGCAATAACACATATATCTCCAATTGAGTTCTCAATTGCTTTATTTCTACTTTTAGAAAGACCTCTCTCTTTACAAGATAACATCCTAATTGTATTACCATCAAAATGTTTTTCTATCATTTCCTCCATATTACATTGATTAATAATTAAAGCATTTGACTTTATATTCATTTTTTTAATTAATGATAAGTCATTTTGGTACATTGTTGATATTAGTACTTCTAATTTCATAAAAGCTCCTAATAAAATATTAATTTTACATATCCTCCAATAATTTAAAAATCTCCAAATACGATTTAGATCTATCAAATTTGTCCTCTGCTAACTTCCTGCTATTTTTTTTCATTATTTCTCTTAATTCTTTATTAAAATATAAAATTTGAATTTTATCTGCCAAATCTTCTGCGTCATTATTTTTACTATTTAATCCTATACCATAAATTCGCACTAAATCTTTATATTCTTCTGATTCCTGAGTATTTAATACTGGTAGGCCAGCTGCCGCATAATCTCCATGCTTATTAATTATGCTTTGTGCTGCTCTATGGGAAATTGGATTTACTGCAACATCACAATTCACTAAAATACTGACCATTTCTCCATAATCAAGTCTGCCAGTAAATACAGTATCTACCCCTTCTTTCTTTGCATAATTCTCAAATTTTTTTTTAAGAGGACCATCTCCCATAACTATAAATCTAATGTTTTTAATTCCTTTGCTTTTTACAATTTTTAATGCATTAATAACACAAGTTAAGTCATAACTATGACCTAACGTTCCAATATATGCGATCCAAAACTCATTATTTACTTTATATAAGTTTTTAGGATGATTTTTCAATTTGTCAAAATATGTCAACTCTGTCCCTAAAAAAACAATATGGGCATTATCAGTTTTATTATTAACTCTTAAAGCTCTATCTGCATATGTTTTAGACACCGCTATAATTTCATCAGCAACTGAATATATAAAATTAGCTTTCTTTTGCAATGGATAAAATAAGAGAACACTTAAAATTGGAATATTAAAAACCATTCTAAATGCTTCAGGCCATAAATCTTGGACATCAATGATAAACTTAATATTATTTGCTTGAGCATATTTAGCTGCTACACTGGCAATACTAAGAGAAGGAACTGCACAATAAATTAAATCAGGTTTTTTTCTTTGCATTAAGTATCTTTCTAAATTTTGGCTCATTACATAATGGCTATAAAACCTTCTTAAAGAAACATTTTTATTGTATCCTGGCTCATACAACATAGTAAGTTTGTAATTAATATTGCTCAACTGTGAATCTGTTATTTTTCTATGTCGCTTAGCTGCATGTGAAAAATTTGAAGTAACTATTTCAACACTTATATTTTGCTTATTTATTTTTTGTGCAATATAATGAAATCTTCCGTTTCCCTTTTCTCCTGGGACTTGCGTAAAGTGTGCAATTATTAATATATCTTTCATATTTATCACCTGGATGTTATATCATAAATATATCATATTAATTAAATTCATATTGCTATCCATTTTTTATAAATATAATTAGTTCTTTTCATTCCAATTAGATGAATTTTTATCTATAACTAATTATTTAAAATAACTTCATTATATATCTCGTTTATTGCTTATAATATCTATTAATTCAGCAAAGCTTTCAATTTCTATTTTTGGTATATAATTTATTGCACTTATTGAATTTGTTATATTTGAATAAATACTATTTCTCCTCCTAATTAGAATTGAAACTAAACCCAATTCATTCGGAGTAACAAAATCTTTTAATATATTATCACCAACATAAATCATCTCATCATAATCAAATCCTAATCTTTCTTTCATCAGAATAAATGCCTTAGAATGTGGTTTCCAGTATTCCCGTCCTAATTCGTCTGTTATTAAAATTTCATCAAAATATTTATAAGCTTCTACTGCTTTTAGCTTCTGTCTTTGTGCAACAGCGTAACCATCAGTTATTATACCTGTCTTAATTTTAGCAGCCTTAAGTTCCTGCAAACATGGTAATACATCATTATAAAACTTAATACTAGGAAAATGACTACGATATTCATTAACCAAATCCGTTATCATTTGATCTGAATACTTTAGTTTATACTTCTCTAATAATCTATTAAATACATTATTCGAGCTATATTCAAATAGCTCCATCATATCTGAAAACAATATATCTTTATCTATTTTCAAAGCTGGGCTAAGTAGTTCAGCTACGTGACGATAACCACTAATAATGTAATCTCGTTCTGAAATTAGAGTATCATCCAAATCAAAAATCACAGCCTTTACCATTTAATTATCTCCATATTTTCATCAAGACATATACTATTATCATATCGTAAAAACATAATATTGTCCCGATAATCTTCATTATATTCAAGATTCTCACCCATTAATAAACGATAAAGATTTGCACATGAATCAGCACCACTCTGAATACTCATAGGGGCTCCACCACCAAATCTTGGATTAATCTCAATATACTTTATCTCTTTGTCTGTCTTTTTTAATTGAATAGTTATATGTCCAATAGGCTTTAATATTTTTAGTAGTCTAGTAACATCATTAATAATTTCTCTATCTTTCACTATTTTTCCCTTCAAAATCTCTCCGCTTCTAACAGCAATTCTAAGCCTTGGAACAATTGTTATTATGTTCCCATTAAAATCCAGAAAAGCATCGACTGTATATTCTTCTCCTTCAATGTAATCCTGAACAATGGGCTCACATATAATACGCCTGTATAATTCCAATTCATTTTTATTGCTTACTTTAAACACGTTGATACTCGAACTTCCCGACTTGGGTTTAATAAATAACGGATAATTAAGATCTTGATTTTCAAGTTCACTATCTGTATACATTTTTGGTACACCAAAATTATTATCTTCCAAGAACTTCTGTGTCCATATCTTATTTCTACAAATTCTAATAACTTGAGGATTAGAAATTAAAACTTTTGCTTTTGATTTTTCTTCAATTTTTTCCTTATTCTCAGATAATAGCAGCAAATCAGTATCAATAGTAGGCACTATTAGTGCAATATTTTCTTGATTGCAAACACTAATAATACAATTGATATAGTTTTTATCATCAATACGTGGTAACTTTACACTTTTGTCTGAAAAATACAAAGCTGGAGCAGTATCAGAGCAATCTGCCGCAATAATATTACTTTTTATATTTAGTTTATGCGCAGCCTTTTTGAAACATTGAATTAACTCCACACGTCTCCCTGCACTTAATATTAATACATTTATTTCAATCATTTTAAACTCTCCAACTTGCTACTACCAGTAAAATACTCCATCGTGATTTCTCCTGATTGATTAATACCTTCTCTTAACATAACTTTTTTAATAGTAAGCAATATTATCTTCCAATCGAAAAACAGCCCTATATTATCCACATACTCAACATCTAAATCGAATTTTTCCTCCCAACTGATCGAATTACGCCCATTAACTTGAGCCCAACCTGTTAAACCAGGTCTTACTTCATGTCGACGCCTTTGATGATCACTATACAGTGGAAGGTATTGTACTAATAATGGCCTTGGTCCAACAATACTCATATCACCTTTTAGTATATTAAACAGTTCCGGAAGTTCATCTAGGCTTGTGCTTCTTAAAAACTTGCCAAATTTAGTGAGCCTTGCACTGTCTGTCAGTAAATTACCATTTTCGTCTTTTTCATCAGTCATAGTTCTAAATTTATATAATGTAAAAATTTCCTCATTGAGACCTGGCCTTTCCTGTTTAAAAACTATTGGACTACCTAATTTAAGTCTTACTAATACTGCAATTACAAAAAAAACAGGACTTAACACTATAATTGCTATAAGCGACAATATAAAATCCATCATTCGCTTTCCATACTTTCTATAGAACATCCTATAACCACAACCCTTTGATAATATTGCAAACTCTATTTAAATCCTCATCAGTCATCTTTGTATCGCTAGGCAAGCAGACTCCACTTTCAAAAATTTTTTCTGAAACTCCTGTGCCAATAAAATCATAATCTTTATAAACGGGCTGTATGTGCATAGGTTTCCAGATTGGCCTGCTTTCGATATTTTCTTTTTCAAGAGCCAAAATTATATCCAGCGGTTTTACATGTCCCTTCAGAGTCATACATGTAAGCCAGCAATTTGGTACATTCCATTCATTTATAGGCATGAACTCAATACCATCTAATTGACCTAACTCTCGCTTATAGAACTCATATATGTATCTTTTCTTAGCAATTCTCTGATCCAAAACTTTTAGCTGTCCTCTGCCAATTCCAGCAACAATATTACTCATTCTATAATTATAACCTATTTCACTATGTTGATAGTGCCTTGCTTTATCCCTCGCCTGTGTTGCCCAAAATCTTACTTTCGAAATTTTTCCTTCGTTATCGGAAACTAACATGCCACCGCCCGAAGTAGTAATAATTTTATTTCCATTGAAGGAAAAGACACCATAATCACCAAAAGTGCCTGTATATTTTCCCTTATATGTTGTACCCAAACTTTCAGCCGCATCTTCTATTAACGTCACATTATGCTTCTTACAAATCTCAATAATTTTATCCAGATCTGCTGATAGCCCGTATAAATGTACTACAATAACAGCTTTAACATTCGGATATTTTTCAAAAGCCTTTTCTAAAGCCTCAGGATCCATGTTCCAAGTCTTAAAATCACTATCTATAAAAACCGGTATTGCATTCAGATATATAATCGGATTAGCGGTAGCAGCAAAAGTTAAAGACTGGCATAACACAATGTCCCCTTCGCTTACTCCAGCAGCTTTTAAAGCCATATGTATAGCTGCCGTACCGGATGATAGAGCTACTGCGTGTTTTACACCAATTTTTAAAGCAAGCTCTTTCTCAAATCCATCAACGTTAGGGCCAAGCGGAGCAATCCAATTTGAATTGAATGCTTCTTCTATGTATTCTTTTTCATAACCCTCATCGCTCATATGCGGTGATGATAGATAAATCCTTTCATCTGCCAATTCTGTAACTTCCTTTCATTGCAAACTCTTTGTTAATAGCAATTACTGCATTTCTTTAACAAGTATACTATTTACCACACACTCTGATTCAATAAATATTCTAAGTTGATTACCATTTTCATCTGGTTCTTTTTCTATTTTCAGTTCAGCTTTATACTTATCACCTTCTTTAGAAAAAGGCAAAGCTTGCGCTGTGATCCCATATAAGTAAAAATTCAAATTTTCAATGTTATCATTAGAACTAACTTCAAAACAATAGGTTTTCCCTTTTTTTAGCTTTATAGGATAATACGAATATAAATAAACTTTCTCTGTTGCTTGCAAATATAAGCCTTCTTCACTAACAGATACTTTTAACAATTCTTTGTTACTTATTCCCCATTGATCTGGAATACCATCCATATTAATATCTAAATCAAATACACTATAATGAATGATTTCATTAACATCAGAAATTTCTTTATTACTCCAGTTATCCTTTATAAATCTCATTTTTTGCAGTAACTCTACTGAATTTAAATTAAACACAAAAGGATTCATATTTTTTTTATTTGCTTCTTTTGCTTCATTAATAACATTTAAGCCTTTTAACAGGTATTCCTCTGCTTTTTTATAATCTCCTTTATTAAAACTAACCCCCATTAGTTGAAAATAAACATCTATTTTTGAATACCACAGAGAGGGTTCAAACGGATAGTAACTTAAAGATAAATTAAGATAATTAATACCCTTATCAATTTCCCCAGTTTTAAAGTAATAACTTGCTAAATCATTTGTTAAGCTTAAGTTATTTTTAGCTTTCTTTTCAATATCTTCTATGTATGAATTCACTTTTGACAACTGTTTTTGAAAAAGAACTAATTCAGTTTCCGGAATTTTATCACCTTTTTCTTGAGCTTTTTTATACATCTCATTCTTAATTAATAATATATCAGCAAAACCTGCCTTTATGTCCGGCCTACTTTGAATCGGAATATAACCTAAAACATATTTTTCATTAAATCGATCCATTTTTATTGCTTTTTCTATCATTTCAATTGCTGTTTCCAGTTCATTATTTTGTAGACTTTCGAATGAATGTTTTGCAGAGGACGATGCAATAGCAAATGAAAATGTAAAATATAAAGATATGGCAGAAACAACAAATCCAATAATAATCGCAGGTTTACCTCTTTCATTTGTGGTATATTTGCTTCTTTTTTTATTAACTTTCACATTGAATAAATTTAATTCTTCGACTATTAAGCTATCTATTATCTCTCGATTAAACAAGGCAATTAATTGCCAGAATAGCAAAAGCATTGAACATTCAGAGAAATCGAAATCAATAACTGAATGCATAAATAAAAATGCTATAGCTGTTAAAACTAACGAACTCAATAAACTTACTGAAATCTTTAAATCTTCTGTTTGCGGTGTATTATGTTTTTTATAATATTTTACATACGAAACAATAGATATAATAACAAGGCAAAGTAACATAATAATGCCTAATAAACCAGTTTCAATACCTAACTGCAGAAGATAGTTATGTGCTTGGCTACTTGCATAATTATACGACTGATACTGTCTGTAAAGATAGTTCCAAGCACCACCACCTGCACCTAGAAACCATTTATCCCTAAATATATTAAATCCATCTTTGTATAAAATAGCCCTCGATACAAAACTTTGCTGCATCAAAATATTTTGATATCTTGATAAGACGTTATCTAAGTTATATTTATTCTTTAGTATTATTCTCTTTACAGTTTTTCCTGTTTCAGGATCTATTATAAAAGCATTCTTAATTTTTACACTAGTTCCTGAGTAATATATTGCAAAATTAATATTTATTAACTTAGTATCTTCTTTTGTGTTAAACATTATATCTAATTCTTCTATATCATTGATTGCTATCAATTCTCGTCTTTTCAGCAATTCACTTCCGTCAAAAAGTACATTATTCAAATTTTTATTATATATCCTAACATAAAAAACAAATGCTTTTTCTTTATTCATTTTTCCTTCAGCGTTAAGTCTTAATATATACTCTTTATTTGGCTTTAATCCAATATCTCTTGAAATTGAAACCAATTTGCTTTCTTCTGAATTTAAAAGTGATAGTTCTATCGGAACAGACGAATATAGTACATAATTAACCCCTAATACAATTACAATTAGAAAAATTGAAATAATAATTATGTAAGTTCTCCAGTTAATTTTTTGCAAAATATTCCCTATAAATTTTGCTGTTAGGGTAATAAACGCAGTTATTAACAATCCAGTAATTAGTAGTATTATTACTTTGTGATTCAAAGTATCACAAGATAAATACTTCGCTATAAATAATGAGATTATGCCTGAGGGTATTGAGAATAATAAAACATGTGTTACTGTCTTAATTCTATAGTCTTTTGGAGAAGCTATTAATAATATAATAACTGCAACTGGGAAAAGTAACTGCGCTCCTCTGCTTTGGGTCAGCATGAATGTTAAAAACAGGATAAAAGCAAAAGAACTCAAGATAAGCTTCTTCCACCACTTGTTTTGTGTCACTAACAGACCTATCGTTACGAAGAAAACGGCCATCAAATATGACGCCAAAGCATTAGGATATTGTAATGTTGAATGTATTCTGTTTTCTACAAATAAACCAAAAAATAGATTGCTTTTGGCACCAAGTAATTTAAAAAATTGGTTAAGCAACTCTACAATTTTTCCGCCTAAAGCTGCATCAAGCCCAATAATGGATACACCTACAGCAGATACTACTATTGTCCAAAGAAAAAGCATTTTTGTTTTAAGATCATCAGCTAAATCCGATACCATATAAAAAACTGCAAAATACATGCAGTATTTAAGCCATTCAATTATTGCAGAACGAGTATGAACAGCAACAAATATGGAAATGAAATACACAACTACAAAGCCTAAACTTATATACTCTATTGGTGTTTTAAAAAACGAGTTGTCATTTTTAAGCCATTTATATATTAAAAATATAATGAATACTATAAATACAAATATTAGCGTGGGTAATACGTGCTTTTCAAAAAATAACCCCTGCAGATATGGCGGATAAAAAATAATAACCATCAATGATGCAATTAAAAATATTCTAAGATGTTTTAACATATTTTCTTTTATCATAGTATTAGACTTTTGTTTTGATTTGCTCATTGTTATCTTTCCTTACAATTGGTTTATCTAATGACAAAAATTATATACAAAGTAAAAGGACAGAACAACTTTAGTGTTATGTCCTTTTACAACTAATTAATTAACTTCTTTTATTGTAGCTTTACTATCTGTGCTCTTCCAGTAATATCTTAGAAATACGGTAAATACGCCTACCATAATACCTATTACTAAAGCAATTGCCAAATTCATCAATATATTTATCCCTGTAACCATTTCTGCAGGTGCTATTTGTCTTATGCTTCTGCCATACTTGTATGAATAGTAGTCGCCTAATGTATCATTCGTTATGCTGATCAAATTAACCATTTTTGTTTTTATGGATTCAATTAAACTATCTGCTTCCTCAATTAACTTTGTATTAATTACTTCGGTAACTGCTTTTAGTCGCTCAATTTCATTTTTATAATATGTGATTTCATGTTGCATATTTGCCGCTTCAACACTTGCATTTATGGCTATCTCGGCTAATGTATTATAATATGAACTTGGGTTTTCAGTTTTTAATTCATTCCTTGTAGCATCTGGAATTAAAACATAATCTTCCTTTTTGAATTGATCCATAAGCCTTCTGGCTTCTTCAGCCTCACTGCTTTTCTTCGCCATTTCAAGTTCCATTCTTTTCACTTTGTACTCATAATCTTTAATGAGCTTATCGCGATCTTTCGTAAGATTGTTTGTGTTTACTAAAGACTCTAATTTTGTGGTATCTACGGTTTTTAAAATTTCAAAACTCCTGTTCAAATCCGCAAAAGTAAAGCCTGTTTCTGGTGATCTAAAATTACTGTCTTCTTCACTCTTGCTTTCTAAAAATTCCTGTATACCTTCAATTTGTGTATTTATTACTTCAACTATATCAGGATAATCATAAGCTGTAAAATCAAGAGTACCAATAGTATTTTCTATCGTTTTTACATCAGAATATAAAGTATAGAAATATTTCTTATATTCAGCTATTATTGTTTCCAATAGCTGTATGCCCTGATTATATGAAAAGGCTTTGTTCACCTTATAAGTAATTTTAAATTCACTAGGGTAATATACATATTCCTGGCCCTGTTTAATCATTGTTTCTGCTCTTTGTGAAATTTCATTTGGAATTATTGAAACTATATCAATATTTCTTCTTACTTCGTCAAGTTTTACACCGCTATTTTGTAATTCAAGTTCTTCCAGAGCCTTTTCAATAACATACGGTGATTTAAGCTGGCGAATATCAAACTGGCTGCCATCCGGGTTTTGACCAAGCTCAATTCCTGGGTAATTTAACTCAATAATTGCAACTACGCTCTGGGTTCTTGGTATCATTATGTAAGTACCTACACCTGTTAAAGCTAAAGCTATAATCGTGATAAGTGCTATAAGCCATTTACCTTTCCAAACTACCTCAATAATTTCCCTTAATGATATCTCTTCCATAATCTTTCCCCTTTGTATTCATTAGTTATTTATTTTAATATGCTAACAACATTTAAGTTTTCATTTATATTATTTTCAATGTCCTCTGGATGCCATGTGATAATAATATATTCCTTTTCTAAAAAACAGTTAAGACCTCCCTTTTCAATGTATTCAAATTCTTCACCTATTGCCTTTAATTTCGCTGTTATTATATCATATACTTCATCCTTGATACCATATAAAATTACTTTTTCTGTCTCTTTTTTACTCCTCATTATCTGTTCCAGTTTTATTTCTATATTTGAAATGTAATTGTATGATTGAACAATATACTGATATGTAAGTCGTGCCTTTTCCATTAATCCCTTGGGAGTTAGTATGTATTTGATGGTTCTCGAATTTATATGCTCAATCTTAATAAGGCCTTTATGTATAAGTCTTTTAATTAATACATTTACTGCCCCCAGGGATAACCCTGTTCTTTTGGCCAATTCTCTTTGAGTTATTCTGTTTTCTTCATTGACACTTCTTAAAATTTCAAGTTCGTTCGTCATTTTCTCATTTTAAGCATAGCTTCGCCATTAGACATTTTTGGTAAGCAAAGATTTGTTCTACTTACATTGCTTTGCAAATGCCTTTGTTTTAACAATTGTTTGTAATCGTTCTCTTTCAAACGGGCCGAAACACCGAAAGAAAAAGAAAACGATTTTGTTCAAGTTCTGAACAAAATCGTATCAAATTTTTTTACTGGTGTCAATTGGTTAATTGTTATGTTATTGTTACAAATCATTCAATTGTTATCAAAAAGTTAACAGTCTCTTAATTACTATAATGTCATTTTATTCTTAATATTTTACAAAAACTGCCCCACTCTCGTGAGGCAGTTTTTATTAGAAACTATTAATTAGTTCTTAACTTTTCCAAAAGACTTAGCAACATTACCATTCAGATCCTTGATACGTTCTACTTTGTCTTTACATTCAATAGTATACTTATCAAGGTCTTCAACATCGTCTTTTGTTACAGTTACTTTAATGGTATTACCATCTACTACTTCTGTTTCGTAATCGTCAAGCGCAACTAATGTGCTACCATCTCTAGCAGTAATAATCAAGTCAAGTGCGAAGAGATCTTCTCTTTCAGCATCTAATTCTTCAGTGTACTTGATAGTGATTGTATTACCACTAAATACGATGTCCTTGTCCTTCTTAGCATTAGCAACTTCAGGCTTAATCTTGTCACGAACTGCAACGGTTGTATCTTTTATTTTTTCGCCGTATGCATTTTCTGACTTATCACCAACTACGTGTACAAATACAGATGGTTCATTTTCGTCAATATAGAATGGCAGATTTTTACCAGTCTTGAGGTATACTACAGTTTTGCCACCATCAAGCTCAGTATCAACGCCAGCTATATCAATTTTGTATACAGAATTCTTAACACTTGCGTCAGCAACAGCATCTTCTTTATCTGCTAACTCAGAAATTAGAAGATCTTCTACGTTAAACTTAACTACATTGTCGTCAAATTTAATCTTAATTGTATCTTTCGCTGTAGCTTCAACTATATATTTACCTTCTTTCTGTGCGAAAGAAATACTTCCTTCTGCAACAAGATTGATTGTAAATGATAAAGCTCCTGTATAATTACCTGCTGCATCAGCTACACGCAACATTCTAATTTCATCTGCATCTGGATCAAGTTCAATTGTTCCATTTATAGCTTTTCCATTCTTATCCTTCGCAGGAATGTAGATTTCAACTACTTTACCATCTTCTACAACTTCGATCTCATAGTCATCGTACTCTGTCAAAGCTTTGTCGTTAATTACATATTTTTCATCATCATTAACAGCGTACTTGCCATCTAATGCCATCTTTTCACCAAAGTTAATCTTAATCATCTGATTAACTTCGCCAGCATTGTAAAGAACTGCTGAGAAATCCTCTGGATCAGGATCTGTTTCGTCGCCTACTGTGAAAGCTACAGCGGTTTCAGGCATAGCGTTTCCGAAAATGTCTTCTACATCTTCGATTACAAGAGTATAATCACCATTCAAGTCTTCATAGAAAGTAATTGTAACTTTCTTGCTATCATAGTCAATGTCTCTAATGATGTTCTTAACTTCTTTACCCTTGTCATCAAGAAGAGTATAATTGTCGTGATCTTCAGCTGTATCTCCATCTAAATCTTCAGTAAACTTAACTTCGATCTTGTCTTCGTCAAGAACTTTAATTTCGTCTACTTCTGGAGCAGTTTCGTCGACTTCAACTTCAACCTTAATCATCTGCTGAGCATTCTTGTTATCCCAGTAGTCTTTTACGGAGTCCTTTAACACGTATACATATGCAGTACCAGCTGGCAACCAATTATCTTCGTCGTCACCAAATTCAAGTGTTAATTTCTTACCATCTTTGGTTACTTTGGTAGCCGGGTTCTTGCTGTTTGTATGATAGAAGTTTTCTAAATCTTCTGCATCAACAAGTTCACCGTCTGCGTTAAGTGTGAAGTTAATCTTTATGTCTTCATTCCAGATAAGTGTTACTTTATTACGCTTAGCGCTTTCGTAACCAACTACTACTGGAGCTTCTTCATCGGGAACAACTTCGAGTGTGAAAATCTTACCAACTACACCAAAACCAGCGTAATCTTCGTTTCCACTCTTAACCTGCAGTGTTACTTCGCCCTCTTTTAATGTTGAATACATTTCAACAAGAGCTTCTGTATTGTTGTTCTGCATGGTTATATTCTTAACATACATTTTGCCTTTGTTTACAACAAACTGATCTTTCTTAACTACCTTCATAGGTTCTGAGAAAGTAACTTTAAATGTATTGTTTCCAACAACCTCTGCATCTACAACTTCAGGAATATCTCTGTCTAGGAATTCAACTTCAAGAGTAGTCTTTTCAATAACATTACCATCAAGATCTTTTACGTTCTTAACAGTAAGATCTGCAACTGCTTGCTGTTCCATTCCGTCACTTTCAAGATCTAATGTCAGAACAACAGTAACACCATCGTCTTGGAGTTGAGCAGATTTAATATCAGCACCCTTAAGTTCATAATTTTCTACCTTTTCAGCTGAATCCTTGTCTACTGCTGCACTGTATACCAAGTATACTTGTATGAGATTGTCAGCATCAGCTTCAACTGTCAATTCTACAGGAGCTTCTGTTGGAGCAACTGTAGGAGTAATGAAACCATACTCAACCATCTTATCTTCGCTAACTGCTCCCTGGTCAACCAGGTACTGTGCTAAAGTAACACCATAAGCAGTCATTCCGTTGAGAGCAGATGCCATAATGGCAACAGCAAAGTCTCTCTTCATAACTGTAATGCTACCAAATTTAACAGCGTCACCTGCACTGATCATACCGGTT
>Ga0134096_1000925_pt1 | contig 26423 bp, 20 predicted proteins | sample 7_2taG_FD_94448 | JGI IMG/M metagenome (GOLD analysis project Ga0134096, IMG submission 94448) | Switchgrass degrading microbial communities from high solid loading bioreactors in New Hampshire, USA - 7_21_20_110_A3 metaG | ecosystem: Engineered > Bioreactor > Semi-continuous > Anaerobic >... | reverse complement strand
TTTCCGAGCACGCTGGAGGAAACGCTCTTGGCGCGGATGTGGGTCGTCAGTCACCAGGCTGATGTCGCGGCCAAGCAGATCCTGTAAATCCAGCCACAGGCCGACGAGATCGAACATGCTGACTCCTTCGCGCGCCGAGATGAGCAGGTCGATATCGCTCTCTGCATTCGCTTCACCGCGCGCCACTGAGCCAAAGACACGCACGTTGAATACGCCGTATTGGTTAGCTAGCCGCAAGATTTCCTCTCGACGGGATCGCAGCTCAGCCAGCGTAGGGGGAATTTTGGTGTTCTCGCTCATCGCTTGAGCTCCACAGTCTTTGTCTACTAATAGCATAGCCGCATGTGAGCAGAGAACCAAGCGGTAATGGTTGATCGCCTAAATTGCGCCCCATCCTTTTTACGCGTATCCTACTAAGAGCGTCAGCTTGTCACAGCGAATTATCATTATAGGAGAAAGCTGTAAGATTGGAGAATAGCATTATTTGGATTAGCCCATAGCGCGGCTAATGAATAGCTAGCGTCGCCTTCCTAAGCAAGAAAGACCGCCATTATATATTGAGAACACACAGATTAGAGTTCTTGAACATTGTCACTATTTGGCGTTGCCACCAACTATAGCGTCTACGCGCTTGAGTCAGTGCCTAGCGTCCTTTTGTAAGCGAAACAATCTCCGCGTCGGATTTATTGATAAGGTAAGCAGAACCGTAGACTCTCAAGCCTGGCGATTTAGCAGGAAGTAATGCAGAAAGGAGTGTGATTTGGGCACAGCACTCATGAGGAAAAACCACGTTCCGTACTACGCGCACTCAAGAGATGGCCAAAGCGAAACCGAGTGGCAACTTTTAATCGATCATTTGAAGGCTACCAGCGAACTAGCTGCCGAGATGGGACAGGCCTTGGGCATTGCGGAGATGGCGCGCCTTGCTGGCCTACTCCATGATATCGGCAAGTATTCTTCAGAATTTCAAGCTCGATTGCGAGGCAGTTCACACCGCGTCGATCATGCAACCGCTGGTGCGAGGGAAATTATCAGACTGTTTCCCGAAAGACCCCAAAGTTATCTTGCCGAGCTAATCTCGTACTGTATCGCGGGTCACCACACTGGCTTGCCAGACTATGGCAGTTCGGCTGACGTAGAGGGCAACCCGACACTGCTAGCCCGGCGTGAGAAGAAAAAGCTGCCCGACTACAGCAATTACAGAGAAGAAATCGACACCAGACAACTACACATCGACGCCCCTCGGCTCATCATCAATCGCGCACATCCAGGATTTACACTGTCTTTCCTTACGCGGATGCTGTTTTCCGTGCTGGTGGATGCGGATTGGCTAGAAACAGAGCGCTACATGAAAGGTGGCCAGACCCCGCCACGCGGGCAATACGCAAGTATCGAAGCTCTCACCGACCGATTCAACAGCTACATTGAGCGATACCGCAACCCAGAGCAGGAGATCAACCGTAGGCGGACCGAAATATTGAATGCGTGTCTGGATAAGGCGCAGGAACCAACGGGCTATTTTACGCTCACTGTACCAACAGGTGGCGGGAAAACCATAGCGTCAATGGCCTTTGCCCTCAATCACGCTTGCATCCACAACCTGCGGCGTGTGATCTATGTGCTGCCTTTCACCAGCATTATCGAGCAGAACGCTGCCGTATTCCGTCAAGCGCTTGGCGACTTGGGTGCCGAAAACGTCTTGGAACACCATTCCAACTTCGATTGGGAAGGCGGAAGTGAGGCCGACGATGACGAGACTAACCGGCTGCAGGAAAAGTTGAAGCTGGCAGCCGAGAACTGGGACATCCCCATTGTAGTCACCACGAACGTTCAGTTCTTCGAATCCCTGTTTGCCAGCCAAAAATCGCGGACACGCAAACTCCACAACATCGCTAAAAGCGTCATTGTCTTTGACGAGGTACAACTGCTGCCGCTTGAGTATCTGAAACCGTGCATGCTTGCTGTGCAAGAGCTGGTTAACAATTACGGTGTGACGGCGGTCTTCTGCACCGCTACGCAGCCCGCTCTGCACCGGTTTTTCCCGGATGGCACGCAGTTCACCGAGTTGGCCCCTCATCCACAGGAGTTATTCACATTCTTTCGCCGCGTGCAGGTCAAGAATCTGGAGACGCAAACCGACGACGAGATCATCGAGCGATTGAATCAGACGGCGCAGGCGTTGTGCATCGTCAATACGCGCCGCCACGCTAAAGGGCTGTTTGACCGTCTGGAAGGAGAGGGTAAGTTTCACCTCTCTACTCTAATGTGCCCCGTCCATCGCAAAGTGGTGCTGAAGGAAATCCGCGAGCGGCTGGCCGCAGCTCTGCCTTGCCGGGTGATTTCAACCAGCGTCATGGAAGCCGGGATCGACATTGACTTTCCGGTTGGTTATCGCGCAGTTGCAGGGTTGGATTCAATTATCCAGGCGGCAGGTCGAGTAAATCGCGAGATGAAGCGCAGCAGCGCCGAAATGTTCGTTTTTGTCCCCGATACGGAGTTTATCAAACGAACGCCGACATTCATCCAGCAAACCAGCTCTGTTGCACGGTCTGTCCTACGCGAGTATGCTGACGATCCCACGACGATCGCGGCAATTGAAGCGTACTACCAGATGCTCTACACACTTCATGACGAGCACAGCTTTGACGCGCGCAGAATTGTTGAGTTGTTGGACAAGGGGCCAAACGGCATTGATTTCGAGTTTGAAACGGCAGCGAAAAACTTCAGACTGATCGACCAGAATACCGTCACGATCATCATCCCTTACGATGATACTGCGCGCAAATTGATCGACGATCTGGTCGACGCGCCATCCCCCTTCCAAATTCTGCGCCAGTTGCAGCCCTACACGGTGAACGTCTACGACCATGAGTTTCAAAACTTACAGGGTGTTGGAGGGATCACTCCGATTGCCGATCACTACCACGTTCTGGATGCGCAGCGATACAGCGCAGAAACCGGCGTGGTCCTCGTCGAAGAGAGTGGCGGGCACGCCATATTTATCGACAGATAAACGAAAGGAAATTCCTTATGGGCTACGGGATCAAAATCCGAGTGCGAGGCGAATATGCCCTGTTTACCCGGCCTGAGATGAAGGTCGAGCGGGTTAGCTACGACGTCATCACCCCGTCGGCGGCGCGTGGCATTATCGAAGCGATCTACTGGAAGCCAGCCATCTGCTGGAAAATCGACAAGATCCACGTGCTGAACGAGATCCAGTTCACCAACATCCGCCGCAACGAGGTCAGCGAGAAGATATCCACCCGCGAGGCAGAGCGCCGCATGAGAGGTGCCACCGAACCGTTCTTTCTCGATGCTACCAAGTATCGCCAGCAGCGCGCGTCGATGGTCCTCAAGAACGTGGATTACATCATCGAAGCGCACTTTGAACTGACGGACAAGGCGGGACCAGATGATACCGAGGAGAAACACTACAACATCGTCGTGCGTCGGCTGCGCAAAGGACAATACCACCACACACCGTATCTAGGAACGCGTGAGTTTCCGGCAAAAGTCGAACTGATCGAAAACGGCGAAATGCCGGTCAGCTCTCTGGCGGGCACGCGTGACCTGGGTTGGATGCTTTACGACCTGGATTTCAGCGATCCGCAGGACATCAAGCCCCAGTTCTTCAAAGCAGAAATGCGCGATGGTGTGATTGACCTGCGTCACATCGCGCTGAAAGGATGACGCCATGATCCTGCAAGCGCTCTATCGCTACTATGAAATTCTCAAGAGTGCTGGTGTCGAAATTGCCGAGTTTGGGTACAGCACCGAGGGTGTCAGCTTCGCGCTCAACCTCTCTGCCGAGGGAGATGTACTGGACGTGCTCCCACTGTTTGAACAGGTGCAGCGCGGCAGGAAAACGGTTGAGGTGCCGCGACAGATGACGTTACCTATCCGGGTGATACGATCGGGGCACAAAATTGCAGCCAATTTCCTTTGGGATAATGCTACCTATGTCCTCGGCCTTTCAGATAAGGGTGATGCTTACAGTCGTGAGCGCTTCGATGCGTTCCGCGAGCATAACATTGCACTGCTTAGCAAGGCGGATAGTGACGCTGCCCGTGCTGTGATCGCCTTTCTAGAGAAATACGATCGCGAAACGGGACAGCAGCACGAACCAATATCCCAATACAGGGATGACCTGCTAAAAACGACCGGTAATATTGTCTTCATGTTCAGGGGCAGCTTTGTACATGAAGATCACGCTATCCGCCAGGTCTGGGATGATCATCTGGCGGGGTCGGATGCAGTGAAAATGCAATGTCTAGTGACCGGAGAGATCGCTCCGATAGAACGTGTTCACGCCAAGCTAAGAGGTATACGAAGCACTCCCCAACGTAATAGACCTTTGGTGTCTTTCAACGAAAACGCCTACGAATCCTATAACCGCTCCCAGGGTCAAAACTCCCCGGTCAGCCAAAGGGCTGCCTTTGCTTACACCACGGCCCTGAACTTCCTGCTTTCGGATGCCAATCCGAACCGGAAGATATTTTTGGGCGACGCGACCGTCGTGTACTGGGCGGAGAGCGCAAATCGCGCGTACGAAACCGCGTTCATCAGCATTTTCGATCCCACCTTTGAAGAAGAGCGCGACACAGCCGACGAAGACACGCGCAAACAGGTTGAACGAACGGTGGGAAAAGTCGTGGATGAAGTTCGGCGTGCGCGTCCCGTTGATCTCGACGCCCTGCTGGCAGACCTGGGCGACGAAAACCCGCGCTTTTACATCCTGGGGCTGGCGCCCAACGTGTCTCGCGTGTCGGTCCGCTTCTTCATTACCGATCCGTTCGAGAAGATCGTGCACAACATCATGGCGCATTATCAAGACCTGGCGCTTGTGAAAGAGTGGGAAAGCCAGCCGACTTATATCACCGTCCGGCACATCCTCAACGAGACGATCAGCAGGAAGTCGCGCGATAAAGAAGCCTCGCCTCTGCTCGCGGGGGCCGTTTTCCAAGCGATTCTTGCCAATACACCCTATCCGGCGGCGCTGTTCTATGCGCTCCTCAATCGCATCCGTGCCGATAGGGATGAAGAGGGTACTCGGAGCGTGAACTACGTGCGCGCTGCCGCGATTAAGGCTTACCTGCTGCGCAAATACCGTTACCAGTCTCACAACCCATTCGAGGAGATACTCACGATGGCGCTCAACGAACAATCCACTGTTCCCGCCTACCTGCTTGGGAGGCTGTTCGCCGTGCTGGAAATAGCACAAAAGGACGCGGTAGACGCCAAAGCCACCATTAAGGACCGCTATTTCACGTCCGCCTGCGCTTCGCCCGCGAGCATTTTCCCCATCCTGCTACGCCTTTCACAGCACCATCTCTCAAAGATAAAAGGCGACAACCCCGGCAGGGCGCGTTTTCTTGACGCTCACATTCAGAACATCTTGAACCGGCTGGATGTCGAGCAAAACCCCATCCCTGCCCGACTAACACTGGACGAGCAGGGCGTTTTCATCCTGGGTTATTACCACCAGCGCGCTGACATCTATACCAAACGGACGGAGGAAAAGGTCGAGGAAACAGAAGAGGCGGTACCCGAAGCAGGAGGCTAAGCACGACTGACCTGACTCAACAAGCGCATTGACGAAGGGCTTCTTTGTCTAGATTTTGAATTCTAAGGAGAACCGGATCATGTCTCAGCCCATTACTAACCGCTACGAGTTTGTTTTGCTCTACGACGTCGAAAACGGCAACCCGAACGGGGACCCCGACGCCGGAAACATGCCGCGCATCGACCCCGAGACCGGGCATGGCATCGTCACTGACGTGGCGCTCAAGCGCAAGATTCGCAATTACGTCGAGCTGGTGAAGGGCGATGCTCCCGGTTACCGCATTTACGTCAAAGAAGGCACGCCGCTGAACGACAAACACGCGGAAGCCTATCTCGCACTTGGACGCGATCCGAAGCAAGTAAGTCTTGAAGATATTTCTGCCACGCGCCAGTGGATGTGCGCGAACTTCTTTGATGTGCGTACCTTCGGCGCTGTGATGACTACCGACGTCAACTGCGGTCAGGTGCGCGGGCCGGTGCAGATCAACTTCTCCCGGAGCATCGATCCCATCAGCCAGCAGGAAGTCACCATCACGCGCCAAGCTGTCACTCGCCCTGAAGATTTGGGCAAAGAGCGAACCATGGGCCGCAAGCACATCGTGCCGTATGGCCTATACCGGGCCGAAGGGTATGTCTCTGCCAAGCTCGCCAGTGAGCCGCAAAAGGGCACCGGCTTCTCCGATGAAGACCTTGACCTGCTGTGGGACGCTCTGATCTATATGTTCGAGCACGATCACTCTGCCGCGCGGGGCAAGATGGCGACGCGCAAGCTGATCGTCTTCAAACATGAGAGCGACCTAGGGAACGCGCCATCGCATGTGCTTTTTGAGCGGGTCAAGGTGGAGCGTAAACCCGGCGTTGCTGTGCCACGCTCTTTCTCGGACTACACCGTAAGTGTCAACCGGGAAGATCTGCCAGCCGGCGTCGAAATCATCGAGATGTTATGAACGACTATCTTCCCGAAGACTGGTTGCAGCTTTCCGGCATTCAGCACTTTGTTTTCTGCCGGCGGCAGTGGGCGCTGATCTACGTCGAGCAACAGTGGGAAGAAAATGCGCTTACCGCTGAAGGGCGCATCATGCACGACCGGGCGGATGATCCCTTCTTCACCGAAAAACGGGGAGAGGTGATCATTGCCCGGTCTGTGCCGGTTTCCTCTCCCACCCTGGGGCTGACCGGGATCTGCGACGTGGTGGAGTTCACCCGCTCACCTGAAGGCATTCAACTGCCCGGACGCAAAGGCTTATACCAGCCTGCTCCGGTCGAGTATAAGCGCGGGCGTCAGAAACATGACGCCTGCGACGAAGCCCAACTTTGTGCTCAGGCAATCTGCCTCGAAGAGATGCTGATGGCAAGGATTCCGCACGGCTATGTCTTTTATGGGCAGACGCGCCGCCGAGTGCAGGTAACCTTCACAGACGAGCTTCGCGCTTTAGTACGCGACGCTGCCAGGGAAATGCATGCCTACTTCCAACGAGGGTACACGCCAAGAGTCAAACTGACGAAAGCGTGCCGGTCCTGTTCACTGGCTGCGTCTTGCGTGCCTGAGTTGCAGGCCAAAACTCTACCGGCTTCTCGCTACATCAAGCGCTATCTCGAGGAAACGTAAGTTATGCGAAAACTCGGCAATGTGCTCTATATCACCACGCCGGAAGCGTTCCTGTCGTTGGATGGCGAGACGATCGTCGTCAAAATAGATGACAGCAAGACGATGCGCCTGCCGCTACACAACTTGCAGGGAATCATCTGCTTCAACTATCTGGGAGTCAGTCCCGCTCTCATGGGTGCTTGCGCTCAACGTAACATCAGCCTGACGTTTCTCAGGCCCAGCGGGCGATTTCTGGCGCGCATCACCGGACCCACGAAGGGAAATCTACTCTTACGTAAGAAGCAGTATGAACTGGTTCAGAATGAAGCAGCCTGTGTTTACATTGCCGCCTCCTGCGTGCTTGGAAAAATCGCCAACAGCCGCAAGGTTATCGAGCGCGCGCTGCGCGACCATGCCCTACTGGTGGATGTTCCAGCTTTACAAGCAGCTTCTGAGTTCTTGAAATCAATACTTGCGGAGGTGCAGGAAGCCACGTGTGTGGACTCTCTGCGCGGGTTGGAGGGGAGCGCTGCAAAACAGTACTATCGCGTTTTCGGGAAACTGATCCTGCACCAGACAGAGGACTTTTATTTCGAAGCCCGAAATCGCCGGCCACCGCTTGATAACATGAACGCCCTGCTCTCGTTCTTCTACTCACTTTTGGCCAATGAGGTCGTTTCTGCGCTTGAAACCGTAGGGCTAGATCCGCAGATGGGCTTTCTACATGCCGATCGACCGGGGCGCCCTTCGCTGGCGCTTGACCTGATGGAAGAACTGCGCCCGGTGTTTGCTGATCGCTTGGCGCTGACGCTGGTCAACCGCAGGCAGGTCAGCGGCAAGGGGTTTGTCCAAAAGGAGAGCGGCGGCGTGCTGATGGACGATGACACCCGCAAGGCTGTCATCACCGCTTGGCAGGAGCGAAAGAAAGATGAAATCGTCCACCCATATCTCAAAGAGCGCATTCCTTTTGGGCTGATCCCGCATGTCCAGGCTCAATTGTTGGCGCGGTATCTGCGCGGTGACCTGGATGCCTATCCTCCCTTCTTCTGGAACTAGGAAGGTTGTGATGATGGTCCTCATTACCTATGATGTAAATACTACAACCCCATCCGGGCAAAAGCGACTGCGTAAGGTCGCCAAACATTGTGAAAACTACGGCCAACGGGTACAGAACTCGGTTTTTGAATGCCTGATTGATGGCGCACAATTGAAGATGCTGAAACACCTGCTCGAAAGCGAAATCGATCCTGCAAGCGATAGTCTCCGCTTCTACTATTTGGGGAACAATTGGCGCGATCAGGTTGAACACGTTGGAGCTAAACCGTCTGTAGACCTGGAAGGCCCGCTTGTTATCTAGGCCGATTTGCGAACCGGAAGTGAACAGCGTTTCTCCGAGAGGTTCGCAGCGATTCCGCACCTTAATAACAGCATATTTCGTTGATGAGCGATGCTAGTCCTGGTAAAGTAAAGGTAGTGGCACCAGATACAGCGTTCGGCGCGGTATCCATCACCATATGTTGCGGTCGCTCCCCCTCGCGGGGAGCGTGGATTGAAACCATCGTGAAGCGCGACCTGCCGATGACCTCCCCGTGTCGCTCCCCCTCGCGGGGAGCGTGGATTGAAACGTAACCAGCATGGCTATCTCGACCTGCTCCAAAGTGTCGCTCCCCCTCGCGGGGAGCGTGGATTGAAACCCCACAGCGCCCAGCCATAAACATTGTTCCATTGGTCGCTCCCCCTCGCGGGGAGCGTGGATTGAAACGATGACATTGAGGACGGACCGCTTGCTGATGCCGTCGCTCCCCCTCGCGGGGAGCGTGGATTGAAACAGCCCCAGCACCAGCGTCGCGACCTCGCGCACGAGTCGCTCCCCCTCGCGGGGAGCGTGGATTGAAACGTCGGATTGACATATGCCACGGTCTGCTCTCCTAGTCGCTCCCCCTCGCGGGGAGCGTGGATTGAAACTGTTCCAGGATTACGGCGCGATGGTTGGTGTGCGGTCGCTCCCCCTCGCGGGGAGCGTGGATTGAAACTCTACAACCATCTCATGCCCGTTCATGATTCACCGTCGCTCCCCCTCGCGGGGAGCGTGGATTGAAACGTTGACCAGGACGCGCGTCGCCGCCGCCTTCGTCAAGTCGCTCCCCCTCGCGGGGAGCGTGGATTGAAACACGTTACGCGCGCAAACAATGAAGGCGTCGCGTGGTCGCTCCCCCTCGCGGGGAGCGTGGATTGAAACTGACGTAGTAGCCGTACCCGTCGGGCATGTATCGTCGCTCCCCCTCGCGGGGAGCGTGGATTGAAACCTCGTGTAAGTGGGCGCGCGTCACTGCGCCCGCGTCGCTCCCCCTCGCGGGGAGCGTGGATTGAAACAGGCAGAAAACGGCCACCATCGACCGCCCAAACGTCGCTCCCCCTCGCGGGGAGCGTGGATTGAAACTAATACCCCGCCAGGTCAACATCCTGGCGCGACAGGTCGCTCCCCCTCGCGGGGAGCGTGGATTGAAACGGCGGTGCCTGTAACTGGTCTAAAACGAGCGCGGGTCGCTCCCCCTCGCGGGGAGCGTGGATTGAAACAGCGCTGCACACTGGTACCGCGAGGTGACGGCGGTCGCTCCCCCTCGCGGGGAGCGTGGATTGAAACGCTCCGGCCCTGGGACAAACTACAGCCGCGTCGGGTCGCTCCCCCTCGCGGGGAGCGTGGATTGAAACCGCCCACCTAAGCCAGCGGTCGCCCGCGTTGCGGAGTCGCTCCCCCTCGCGGGGAGCGTGGATTGAAACACCCAGCAAAAGTCGAAACGAAACTGGCGCGCCGGTCGCTCCCCCTCGCGGGGAGCGTGGATTGAAACGATAAGGTTATCCGCTAGCGGCAAAATGACGCGGGTCGCTCCCCCTCGCGGGGAGCGTGGATTGAAACAGCGTTACCAGACATTAGAGCAACCGCAATCCATGTCGCTCCCCCTCGCGGGGAGCGTGGATTGAAACCGCGAATAAGCAGGTGGTGCAAGACGTGCTGCCCAGTCGCTCCCCCTCGCGGGGAGCGTGGATTGAAACGGCTGGTGGGGCGGGCTCGCGTCGGATATGCAAGTGTCGCTCCCCCTCGCGGGGAGCGTGGATTGAAACGAGTATGACGGCCCGTCGGGACACTATCGCGTGTCGCTCCCCCTCGCGGGGAGCGTGGATTGAAACAGCACCAGGAAGTCGCCCGACAACCGCCACGCGGTCGCTCCCCCTCGCGGGGAGCGTGGATTGAAACAAGGACTTTGCGGCCATCGTGCGCGACTACACGCCGGTCGCTCCCCCTCGCGGGGAGCGTGGATTGAAACGCTGCGAACTGCGCCGCCGTCAGCATGCCGGAGTGTCGCTCCCCCTCGCGGGGAGCGTGGATTGAAACCACCCGTCACCGGGCGGCGCGGCTTCCAGCGCGGGTCGCTCCCCCTCGCGGGGAGCGTGGATTGAAACGTTGGTCAATTGCACCGTGACGTTCGCAGAGTCAGCGTCGCTCCCCCTCGCGGGGAGCGTGGATTGAAACGACGACCGTTTTTGCGGGCTCGCGCAAAAACTGCGTCGCTCCCCCTCGCGGGGAGCGTGGATTGAAACGATGGTCTGTACAGCGTAGCCACCCGGATAGTTGTCGCTCCCCCTCGCGGGGAGCGTGGATTGAAACGACCGCCGCATGGTCGAGCGCGCCAATCAGTCGGGCGTCGCTCCCCCTCGCGGGGAGCGTGGATTGAAACATCGTCCGCCGCCGACGCGCACGCGGGGCGCAGGCAGGTCGCTCCCCCTCGCGGGGAGCGTGGATTGAAACTTTTGCCTTGTATAATGGAAGCATATCGGCAAGAGTCGCTCCCCCTCGCGGGGAGCGTGGATTGAAACGATACATATTCGGCCGGGTGTGGCTGATTGTAGTCGTCGCTCCCCCTCGCGGGGAGCGTGGATTGAAACTTTAGGAAGGAGAGAGGGCTATGCAGACAATCAGGTCGCTCCCCCTCGCGGGGAGCGTGGATTGAAACGAGGGATGGCCGGTGCATCTGTTGGGTGGTAGCCCTGTCGCTCCCCCTCGCGGGGAGCGTGGATTGAAACGCAGCACTATACGACAAGGGTATCGATCCCCACGAAGTCGCTCCCCCTCGCGGGGAGCGTGGATTGAAACCGAGAGGATAAATAGCGGCACCCATGCGGGCCGCGTCGCTCCCCCTCGCGGGGAGCGTGGATTGAAACTACTCCAAATGCCCTCGCAGATAAACCATACCGCACGTCGCTCCCCCTCGCGGGGAGCGTGGATTGAAACGTAATGTTGGTGCGGTAAGATGATGTTAGGCGCGGGTCGCTCCCCCTCGCGGGGAGCGTGGATTGAAACGCATCAGCCCCGCGACGTCAAAGCCGGTCTGCAAGTCGCTCCCCCTCGCGGGGAGCGTGGATTGAAACGATAAAGCGGTAGACATGCTCGAAGGGCATCACCTGTCGCTCCCCCTCGCGGGGAGCGTGGATTGAAACCCCCGCTGACCTCCGTGCCGCCGCCTGAGTCAGTGTCGCTCCCCCTCGCGGGGAGCGTGGATTGAAACTCCTCACAACCTCTCCTAATAGCCCGCGCGGACGGGTCGCTCCCCCTCGCGGGGAGCGTGGATTGAAACGCCCACAGCGCCCAGCCATAAACATTGTTCCATTGTCGCTCCCCCTCGCGGGGAGCGTGGATTGAAACGTGCTACCGATCATCGCCATCACCACTGTTCTGAGTCGCTCCCCCTCGCGGGGAGCGTGGATTGAAACCCGGCGGCAGCCGCGACCACCGGAAACGGACCGCTGTCGCTCCCCCTCGCGGGGAGCGTGGATTGAAACCCCAGTGACCCGTTCCCAGTCCGCCACGTTCCAGGTCGCTCCCCCTCGCGGGGAGCGTGGATTGAAACAGCCAGCAGCAGGTAATAGATGCCGTCTGAAATAATGTCGCTCCCCCTCGCGGGGAGCGTGGATTGAAACGTCAAGTCGCGCACATTATGCTTGACGTGCTTGGTCGCTCCCCCTCGCGGGGAGCGTGGATTGAAACCGCGAACTCCTGCGTCGCTTGCACGCCTTCGGTCGTCGCTCCCCCTCGCGGGGAGCGTGGATTGAAACGCTAGACTGGAAAATCTATGAGACGGACGACTCGTGTCGCTCCCCCTCGCGGGGAGCGTGGATTGAAACAGGAAGTGCTACCGACAGCCAGGATTTAGGGACACGTCGCTCCCCCTCGCGGGGAGCGTGGATTGAAACGTCTTGAACGCCGCCACCAGCCCCGCCACCGCCGTCGCTCCCCCTCGCGGGGAGCGTGGATTGAAACGCCCAATAGTCGTTGCGCAACAGCATCTTGCAGATAGTCGCTCCCCCTCGCGGGGAGCGTGGATTGAAACGCCTAGCGTGTACGCTAGGGGTGTGCTAGCGTCTGTCGCTCCCCCTCGCGGGGAGCGTGGATTGAAACGCCCAAGCCATCCGCAAGGGCGCGGGGCAGTAACAGGTCGCTCCCCCTCGCGGGGAGCGTGGATTGAAACGACGCCGGGCGGCGCAATATACGTGATCTCGATGAAGTCGCTCCCCCTCGCGGGGAGCGTGGATTGAAACGTTTCGGATAGCTAACGAGAATCGACCTTCTCAGGTCGCTCCCCCTCGCGGGGAGCGTGGATTGAAACGGTGCGCGCTGGAAACACGCTGTACAGGTCTGCCAGGTCGCTCCCCCTCGCGGGGAGCGTGGATTGAAACGGCCTGTAGTTTCGCCCATCTTTCATCCCTCGCTTGTCGCTCCCCCTCGCGGGGAGCGTGGATTGAAACCTCGGCAAGCGAGGCGGTCTCGCTTTCGAGTGTCGTCGCTCCCCCTCGCGGGGAGCGTGGATTGAAACATTATCAGTACACGCGGCGCGCGCGGGCTGTACGTCGTCGCTCCCCCTCGCGGGGAGCGTGGATTGAAACGCATTGACGGGGAGTGGGTGGGCAAGTCCGACATGTCGCTCCCCCTCGCGGGGAGCGTGGATTGAAACGGCGTGAAACTCGTCGTCTGTTACACTCTCAAGGGTCGCTCCCCCTCGCGGGGAGCGTGGATTGAAACTATGGTCCGCCAGACGTACAGTGCCCCGAAGGGCGTCGCTCCCCCTCGCGGGGAGCGTGGATTGAAACTCGAATGTCCGAATTGCCCAGGGCATTACCGGATGTCGCTCCCCCTCGCGGGGAGCGTGGATTGAAACAACTGCGCCTTCAAGACCGGGTACGCGATACCTAGTCGCTCCCCCTCGCGGGGAGCGTGGATTGAAACGAAATCGAGCACAAAACCAAATTCGCGCCCGACCGTCGCTCCCCCTCGCGGGGAGCGTGGATTGAAACCCTGCGCGGTGGGATGGGTCGTGGTCAGGCGAAGTCGCTCCCCCTCGCGGGGAGCGTGGATTGAAACGCCGCGTCGCAGTTGATTATAGACCGATTCGGCGTGTCGCTCCCCCTCGCGGGGAGCGTGGATTGAAACACTCATCGCGCCCGACTCCCAGAATAAGCCCGTGTCGCTCCCCCTCGCGGGGAGCGTGGATTGAAACATCGGCCATGATTACCTCGCTATGGTAACAGACTGTCGCTCCCCCTCGCGGGGAGCGTGGATTGAAACGCGCCGCGTCTGCGTCTTTCGGCCCTCGACAATCATGTCGCTCCCCCTCGCGGGGAGCGTGGATTGAAACGACGATTGGACTCCGCTCCGTATCCGCATCACCGGGTCGCTCCCCCTCGCGGGGAGCGTGGATTGAAACATTTGCATGTGGCTGGCCTCGAAGCTGGGCGGTGTCGCTCCCCCTCGCGGGGAGCGTGGATTGAAACATCTCGATGATCCTGCTGAAGGATATTGGTTTCGGTCGCTCCCCCTCGCGGGGAGCGTGGATTGAAACCCCGCGCCAGGCGGACCCGCGCGATCCGTCTCGGTCGCTCCCCGCGCGTCGCTCCCCCTCGCGGGGAGCGTGGATTGAAACGACAGAGAAACCGGCCAAAGCGTATCCCGACGCTACGTCGCTCCCCCTCGCGGGGAGCGTGGATTGAAACGCCATGCTGAGTACCGGCGACAGTATCCCGCGCCAGGTCGCTCCCCCTCGCGGGGAGCGTGGATTGAAACTCGGACAGAAGCGCCAGCACCGCCGCCGTCTGCTCGTCGCTCCCCCTCGCGGGGAGCGTGGATTGAAACAGGTTGCCGGTATCGACGCCTGGTGGCTCCCCCGGGTCGCTCCCCCTCGCGGGGAGCGTGGATTGAAACTCTCGGCGCAGCTTGCCCTCGAAGGCTACGGCGTGTCGCTCCCCCTCGCGGGGAGCGTGGATTGAAACGCCAACGCGGCTGCGGTGGAAGCCGTCAACCACCTCGTCGCTCCCCCTCGCGGGGAGCGTGGATTGAAACTTGGTCGTCTTCGCCCAGGTGAACGCCACAGTCACGTCGCTCCCCCTCGCGGGGAGCGTGGATTGAAACCACACCCTGAATTGCCAGGGCGGGTCAATCAGCAGTCGCTCCCCCTCGCGGGGAGCGTGGATTGAAACATCCAGCGCCGGCCCGGTCCTGCGTCGCCGCTGGGTCGCTCCCCCTCGCGGGGAGCGTGGATTGAAACTTGGTAACCCGCTCCGCCTCGATTGCCAGCGTCGGTCGCTCCCCCTCGCGGGGAGCGTGGATTGAAACATCTGTGCTAGTAGTTGCTCAATCTCGCGCAACGTCGCTCCCCCTCGCGGGGAGCGTGGATTGAAACGAATATGACGGCCCGTCGGGACACTATCGCGTATCGGGTCGCTCCCCCTCGCGGGGAGCGTGGATTGAAACCGCTTTCGAGCGCGGACACCCGACCAAACAACGCGGTCGCTCCCCCTCGCGGGGAGCGTGGATTGAAACACCGGATTGGTACTGCTCAAACATCACAAACCCCGTCGCTCCCCCTCGCGGGGAGCGTGGATTGAAACCCTAGAATCATAATTTTAGGAAGTGCCACGTTTCACTACCCCGGTCCGCATAGAGGACACTGAAAGGCATAAGCTATAACGAGAGCGCCCCGGCGTGGCTTGAAGGCTGATACTTCCGACCGAGGAATTGAAACAGGTGCATCTCGGGGCAATCCTTCGCGCCCACCGCCGCTTGAAGGCTGATACTTCCGGCCGAGGAATTGAAACAAGTACGCCGATCACTCCACTCGCCCCACCGTCTCCGCTTGAAGGCTGATACCCTGTGAGAATAGCAAGTAAACGGCCCCAAAGGCCGTCTTTGCTCTCTGCTGTTTCCGCTACATCCACACAACCGTGTCTTTTCCGCGAATATGTTCAAGTGCGGTAGAGTGTCGTGGAGAACCGTTCTCGGGAACAAAGACGGGGGGATGTGGTCAGCCCGCGGAACGTTCCGAAAAATGTGCTGCACTTATTCCGCCACCATCGCCCACTCGGCGGCGAGTAGTTCCGCCTGCTCCAGAACCGTTCTCGTAGCTACTTCCTGCAAATCAGGCGGATAGCCGTACTGACGCAGGATGCGCTTGACTAGTACACGCATCTTCGCCCGGGCAGACTGCTTCACCGTCCAGTCGATGGTTGCATTGCGACGAACCTGCTTTACCAGCTCGGTGGCGATGACGGCCAGTTCCTGCTGCCCCATGACCTCGATCGCACTCTGGTTCTGCGCTAGCGCGTCGTAGAAGGCCAGCTCCTCGTCGGAGAGGCCCATCTCTTCGCCGCGCTTTACCGCCTCGCGCATGTCCTTAGCCAGGTCGATGAGCTCGGTGACCACCTCGGCGGCGTCAATTGTGCGGTTCTGGTAGCGCCGAACCGCCGCGTCGAGCATCTCCGCGAACGAGCGCGCCTGCACAAGGTTGGTCCGCGACTGCGACTTAATCTCGTCGTTGAGAAGCTTGCGTAGCAGCTCTAACGCGAGGTTCTTCTGAGGCATGTCGCGCACGTCTTCGAGGAACTCATCTGAGAGAATCGACACGTCCGGCGCTTTGAGGCCTGCCGTCCCGAAGATGTCGATGACTTGGTCCGAGACGACTGCCTGCGAGACGAGCTGCTTGACGGCGTGGTCGAGATCTTCCTGAGCCGGACCGTCCACCGGTGTATGCTTGGCGAAGCTTGCCCGCACTGCCTGGAAAAACGCAATCTCATCGCGCAAAGCAAGCGCCTCCGGATGTGGGACGGATAGCGCAAAGGCGCTCGACAGCCGCGAGACGACATCCATATAACGCTTCTTGCCGTCAGGCTGCCGGAGAATGTGCTCCATCGCGCGCGGGATGACTGCGACACGCTCCGCGGGCGTACCAGTAAAGAACGCTGAATAATCGAAGCGATGGAAGAAGCTCTGCGCGATCTCGAACTGCGTCTGCAATACTGCAACCGCTTCTTCCTGCGGGACCGCCGGTGTGCCGCTGCCACTCGCCGTGTACTGCGCAACCGCTTCCTGCAGGTCAGTGGCGATTCCGAGATAGTCCACAATCAGCCCACCTGGCTTGTCGCGGAATACCCGATTGACTCGCGCGATGGCCTGCATCAGTCCGTGGCCCTGCATCGGCTTGTCGATGTACATCGTGTGCAGCGGCGGCACGTCAAAGCCGGTCAGCCACATATCGCGCACAATGACCAGCTTCAATGTGTCATCCGGGTCTTTGAAGCGCTCGGCGATCGCTTTGCGGCGCGGCTTGTTGCGGACGTGCGGCTGGTAGTGCGGCGGGTCGCCGGCGGAACCGGTCATTACCACTTTGAGCGCCCCACCCTCGTCCCGGTCGTCGTGCCATTCTGGGCGGAGCTTGACGAGCTCATCGTAGAGGTCTACACAGATCCGGCGGCTCATGCAGACGATCATGCCTTTGCCGTCCATTGCTTCGCAGCGTTGCTCGAAGTGCGCCACGATGTCCGCTGCGATCTGAGCCAGCCGCTCCCGCGTGCCGACCATCGCCTCTAGCTGCGACCACTTCGACTTCAGCCGCTCCTTGACCTCGGCCTCCTGGTCCTCGATAATCTCCTCGAACGCCGGATCAAGCTCGGCGCGCATCTCCTCTTTCAGCCGCAGCGGAGCCAACCGTGCCTCGTAGTAAATCGGGACGGTCGCGCCGTCCTCCACCGCGCGCTGGATGTCGTAGATGTCGATGTAGTCGCCGAAGACCTGCTTGGTGTTGGCGTCGGTTGTCTCAATTGGCGTACCGGTAAAGCCGATGAACGAGGCGTTCGGGAGCGCGTCGCGCACATATTTTGCGAACCCATACGCCAGGTACGCCTCGCGCTCGTTCCGGACCATGTGCGCGTTGAAGCCGTACTGGCTGCGGTGCGCCTCGTCCGCGATGAAGACGATGTTGTGCCGCTCGGAGAGGGTCGGATAGACCGCCGCCTGCCCCTCTGGGCGGAACTTCTGAATCGTGGTGAAGATCACCCCGCCCGACGCAACCTGCAGCAAATCCTTGAGATGATCGCGGCTCTCGGCTTGCTTCGGCTCCTGGCGCAGCAGCTCGTGACCGGCGGCGAACGTGTCGAAAAGCTGATCGTCGAGGTCGTTGCGGTCGGTCAGAACGACCAGCGTCGGATTCTCCATCGCCGGATGCTGGATGATCTTTCCGGCGTAGAACAGCATCGAGAGGCTCTTGCCGCTACCCTGCGTGTGCCACACCACCCCGACGCGCCGGTCTCCCTGGGGGGATGCAGCCTCAACCGTCTTCTGCACCGCGCGGTTGACGGCGTGATACTGGTGATATCCGGCGATCTTCTTGACCACCTGGCCGCCGTTGGCTTCAAACACGGTGAAATGGCGCACTAGGTCCAGGAAGCGGCCCGGCTCGAAGACGCCCTTGATCAACACCTCAAGTTGGAGCTGGCCCGGCGGCGCGAGCGTGTCACCCTCGATGGTGCGCCACGGCTTGAACCACTCCCACCCGCTGGTGAGCGTGCCAAGCCGCGCATCCGGACCGTCGCTGACGACCAGCGCTGCGTTGTACGTGAACAGCGCGGGGATGTCGTCTTTGTAGGTCAGAAGCTGGTTGAACGCGCGGCGAACCGTCGCGGTCTCGTCGGCGGGGTTCTTCAGCTCGATGACGGCTAGCGGTAGCCCGTTGACGAACAGCACAATATCCGGGCGGCGATTGGTGCGCGCCATTGTTCGCAGGTTCAGCCCGGTGATGGTGAACTGGTTGACCGCCAGCCAGTCGTTGTTAACCGGATGCGCGAAATCGACCAGCCAGACCTTGTCATGCTTGAGCTGCCCGCCCACGCGATATGACACATCGACGCCCTCGGTCAGCAGGCGGTGGAAGGCGTGATTGTTGAGGACCGGGTTCTGGCTCTCGGCGCGCTGAACCTTGCGAAGCGCCTCGTCGAGCGCGGACGGTGGCACATCCGGATTGATGCGCTCCAACGCATCGCGCAAGCGACCGAGCAGCAGGACCTCGTCGTAGCTAGTGCGTTCGGCGGCAGGCTCGCCGGGCGCGATATCGCCGCCGAAGCGCACGCCGTAGCCCAGCCCGCCTAGCCACTCTAGTGCGGCCTGTTCGACGGTGTCTTCGGTGAAGGGAATCATAGATAGTCTGCCAGGAAGTTCTGTATACCAGCAAGCATCTGCTGCACATCTGATCGCTTAAAGTCGTCGAACTGACCGTGAGCCGCTGCGTTGCGAATATCGGCCCAAGCGCGCAGTTGCTTTGCTTTCAATTCGTTGAACAAGGCTGCGTTCTTGAGATCATCGATCATCGCATTTAGCATCTTATAACTTCCGCCGGGCTTCTTTGATGAGATCGGTGGTGATTGCCGCGCACAGAGCCGGCGCAAGCCGTCTTCAAGAACCGCTCCGGCCAAGACAGCCGCTGGAACATGGTTGTACTGCCCCTGTCTGTTGCCTTTAAGCAGTTGTTCTGCTTGTTCCAGGTAATCCCCCGCTATGTTGGCTTCAATCATTTCCGTGATACTACGAAGCATTCCTCTCTCATAATCGCCTCTGAGGCCCGAAATCAGGCCGAGCAGCACTTTTGGATCGTGCAAATCTAGGCTATTGACCCGCTTAATGAGGTCACTGAATGAGTTTTTTTTGGTTGACAACAACTGTATCAACGAAACAAAATTTACCTGCAATCGGACAAAATCCGAGGTATATGAAGTAGCTCCGATCCAATAGATCGCATCTTCTTCTACCGCCATTTTGACTAGTCGTTCCGCCTCTTCCTCAAGCTCTTCAAACCGCTTGCGTATTTGGCTGTCAATCTCAGGCGGTAAACTCACTCTCAATATCTCCTACTCGAATTTCCCCCGAAATGAGCCTCGGAAGCAGCGCATCGCGGAGTTCGGCAATAACCAGTATTTGCCTTTGATTCAACAGGATAGCTGAGAAATAAGGCGCAACAAATCGATGAAACTCCCGCATGAGTCGAGATGGTGGTAAAACCACCACCAATTTTGAAAAGTCCGACTTGTTGAGATTCAGAGTAGCGCTGCCTCCACTTGCGGCAGCTATGATCACATCATAGAGATTCTTCATCGAGAAGTAGATGAAGTAAGGACTCGTCTCTTCAGCACAGACAATAGCGTTGATCTGCTGGTTTGCATGACTTGGTACAGCAGTGAGTGATACGACCCCTGGAGTAGCGATGCAACTCACGCACACGCTCAGAGGAGGCAACAGCTTGCTTCTCTGCGTTTGAGATCCGCTCCTTGTTAACGTCTTTTCTGTAGACATCACGAACACTTGATTATGCATGTCCGGAATACGAATAAAAGGTATGCTCCCGCCATAGTAATCACTTACCGTTGAAGGCGGCGTTTTTCCTGTAATTACATCTCCAATATCGCCAACGGTTTTCACCCCCCACCCTGCCGGGATTGGCCCAAGCTCGGAGTCGTCGAACGCATCCGGGAACAGCGCTGCTGTCTCCGCGTCCATGCCGTGGGGTTGTTCGCCGCGCGCCTTGGCATGCACCGGATCGAAGTCCACGAACCACGACTTGAAGATCGCGCGGGCGATCGCTTCGAGCGTGGCGTTCATGCGCCGGTTGAGTTCGATCTTGTCGTCGAGCGTTCCGAGGATGTGGGCGATTTCACGCTGCTCATCGAGGGGCGGCAATGTGATAAACATCTGGCGCTGATCACGCAGACTTACGTAATCCGCCATGTCGGTTTGGCCCTTCACACCTGAATATTGGTGTAAAAATTCCGAGCCGAACATCCAGTAGTAGAGAAATCGTGGATGGATAATGTCGTGATCAAGTGATCGCCAAAATGACAATTGCGGAGAGTAAACGAATGTCTGAGTGTCATCCCTTACAAAGGCAAAGCGTCCCACCGTGCCCTTTGAAGTGAAGACAACATCACCTGGTCGGCTCAGTTTTATTCCTACTTTACCCAAATCTTTTTCAGGGAATCGGTCTGCAACCTCAAAATTGAAGCCACCATTGATATTTCCAGCGTGAGCGAACGGAATACCGCATGAACTCAATTCTGAGTTTTTCGCTCGGTAACCATCGCCGATATAAAGCACATGATCCTCTATGAGATTGCTGATATTACGGCGGCTCCATCCGTCGGGTGCCATGCATTGAACTCCCGCTCAGTTGTGGGCTAAAAAAACACGCCTATTCCTTACCTAGTCACGGCTACGCCGCGACATACTCGCGCACGTCCACCTGCACGCCCGCGCGGGCCGCTTCTTGTGCGGTTGCCAGCACGTGCGCCGTGGTCGCTTCGTCCAGATACGCCTCGCCGCAGTTCTCGCACACCTGCGCCGGAACTCGCTTAAAGACAAGCGTCATGCCTTCGCGTTCCAGCGTAACGGTCGTCGTGCCGGGATGGGTTTCGCCATGTTTGCAGATGACACACTTCATCGCTTTTTGCCCTGAAATCCGATGCTATAGCTCATAGCCGAGTCGCTCCAGATTACGCCGGATTTCCTCTTCCAGCCGCGCGCTCTCTTCGAACTGCGCCGCAAGCTCTGCCGTCAGGCGCGCCATCTTCTCGTCGAACGGCTCGCCGTCGTCTTCAGCCGCCGCTGCGCCCACGTAGCGCCCCGGCGTCAGTACGAAGCCATGCCCGGCGATCTCGTCCAGCGTGGCGCTCTTGCAGAAGCCGGGCACGTCCTCGTAGCTGCCCTCGTCGCGCTGCCAGTCCTGGAACGTTCCGGCGATGTGCGCGATATCGTCGTCATCCAGCTCGCGGCGCACCCGGCTAACCAGCGTGCCCATATCGCGTGCATCGATGAACAGCGTCTGACCGCGCCGGTGTTCCGGCTTGGCCTTATTCAGGAACCACAGGCAGGCGGGAATCTGCGTGTTGTAGAACAACTGCGGCGGTAGTGCGACCATGCACTCGACTAGGTCCGCCTCGATGATTGCCCGGCGGATCGCACCCTCGCTGCTGGTGTTGGTGGACATCGAGCCGTTTGCCAGCACAAAGCCTGCCCGTCCCCGCGCATTGAGGTGATGGAGTATGTGCTGCACCCAGGCAAAGTTAGCGTTCCCCGCCGGGGGCACGCCATAGCGCCAGCGGATATCATCGGTGAGCAACTCCCCGCCCCAGTCGCTCATGTTGAACGGCGGGTTGGCGAGCACATAGTCGGCGCGCAGGTCACGGTGCAAGTCGTTGTGGAACGAGTCCGCGGCGTGCGTGCCGAGGTTGGCGTCAATCCCCCGGATGGCCAGGTTCATCTTACACAGCCGCCAGGTGGTCGGGTTGGACTCCTGCCCAAAGATGGAGATATCGTCGCGCTGTCCGCCGTGCGCTTCGATGAACTTCTCCGACTGGACGAACATCCCACCCGAACCACAGCACGGGTCATAGACGCGCCCACGATACGGCTGCAAAATCTCGACCAGCAGGCGGACAATCGAGGTCGGCGTGTAGAACTCCCCGCCCTTTTTACCCTCAGCGTTGGCGAACTGGCCCAGGAAGTACTCGTAGACGCGCCCCAGGATGTCCTTGGATTGGCTCTCACGATCACCAAGGCCAATCGTACCGATCAGGTCCACCAGCTCGCCCAGGCGGCGTTTGTCGAGCGTTGCCCGCCCGTAGTCCTGCGGTAGCACGCCCTTCAAGCTCGGGTTGTCGCGCTCGATGGCAGCCATCGCTTCGTCGATCATCTGACCGATCACAGGACGCTTGGCGTTGCGCTGAAGATAGTCCCAGCGCGCCTCAGGCGGCACCCAGAACACGCCCTCAGCCCGGTATTCATCGGGGTCTTCAGGATCAGCAAATTCGACCTGCTGCAAGCGTTCGTGCTGCTCAGAGAACGCGTCCGAGATGTATTTGAGGAAGATCAGGCCAAGCACAACGTTCTTATAGTCAGCAGCATCAAGATGGCCCCGCAGCTTGTCCGCCGCAGCCCATAGCGTTTGCTCAAAGCCGAGCTCAGCTCCGTTGATGGACATAAATGTGATTGTTCCTTCTCAACAACCGGCCCGAGGGGATTTGCCCACAGGATATAAGTGTATTCAGTTTCGCGCAATCCAGATAGAAAACACGCTCCTACTACCGCCCTACCCTTTCCGCCTTTCACGAGTTGGCGGATTAGGCGGCGTCAGCAGCCAAATCGTGCCCCGCTTCCACCCGTAATTATCCGCACAGAAGCGACACACCTGCGGGGGAACAGTCCCCACAAAGACAAACAGGCCCTGCCCACAGTTCTGACAGTAGAGGATGCTCGCCGCACTTCCTGTAACAGGTTTCTGGAGTGTCTCCGCGGACTTCAGCTCATGCCACCGCACCTTGAGCACTTCTTCGCCAGCTCGCAACGCCCGCTCCTGGACGTGCTGCGCCCGGCGGATCTCACCCTTTCCTAGCGTGCCAGCAGAACCAGCAACAACCTCATCTAACCATCTCTCGCTTACTGAGCGCGCCACCCAGAACCCGCGCTTTTGCCGCTCTACCAATTCATACTGAGACAACTTATTCAAAGCACGGTAAATCTGGTGATCCGAGAGCTTGAAAGCCTCAGCCATTTCCGCAACCTTCATTGGCTTCCCGGCCGCAAGCAGACGCTCCCACACAGTTGTCGCAGTCTTTCCAAGCGCTCCCCGCTCCGCTGCATCAGTTTTTTGCGTTATTGATACACTATTACTTATCCAGGGTGTATCAGTGTATCGATAACGCAAAAAACTCTTGCTGAATTGCCAGAGGTGTGCTCCGCTGGTCTTGTCATGACCGCAGAAGATGAGGAATCGCTCCTTTTGGAGGCGTTTCAGGCTGCTGCTAACGGTGTTTTTGGTTAGCCTTGCTAACTCGGCCAGCTCGCGTGTAGAGGCTCGGAAAACGCCGTGTTCGTTGCTTGCCAGCCGTGCCCGTTCGGCACATGCAGCGAGTACAGCTCGATCCGTCTGGCCGGTGCGTCCCTTCCACTGGTGTTGGTTGATGAAGGCAATGACTGCCTGCCACTGTGGTTGCTTGGGGTTAGTGGTACGGCGAGTGGGTGTGCGTGGCTGGCTGAACGCTGAGCGTAGGGTGTCGCGGATCTCGTTGTTCGGAAGGCCGCAGGCGCGTGCGATCGGGGTGAGGACCTGGCTGGTCGTGTAGTAGTCGTAGTTGTTGCCAGCCATGTCGCAGGCAGCAGCAAACAGGGCGTTGTTGCGTTGACCTTCTGGTGCGCCTGCGGTGATGAACTGGAGCGTTGCTTGGGACAGCTCGGAGAACGCTGTGGGTTCCTGAACCGCGCGTCTGGATTTTGTCAGGAGCTTGAGCGGTAGCCAGTCGATGTCGTTGATCGAGACGGTTGGAGGTGCGTCACCGTCTCGCCGGTGCCACTGGTATATCACACCGGTGTCTGGGTGTACTGAGGGCGGCGTCAGGACGTAGCAGCGGGTTCCTCGGACTTCTGTCTGCGTCAACTCGCCGGGTGGGATGTTCCCAACCTCGCCCTCTTTGCAGAACAGATAGTAGTGCCCCCCACCCTTCTCTCCGCCTGACCTCACTGACCAGATCGGGATACCGGCGGCTGCGAGCTGATCACCGTGGTAGAGGAAGCTGTCTCGTGTTTCGCAGTCGATGATGAAGAGGTTGTTGCTGGTGCGTCCAGCCATGACGGCCAGATTGCAGCGGCCTTCGAAAACCGGCAGCAGTTGTGCGGGATGCAGGCGGATGTACTGGAACTGCCGCCAGGGCCAGCCGCCCTTCTGAGCGAACGGTACGGGGAAGACGTTGAGCCCCAACTCGTAGAGCTCGATCGCGGTGTCTTGAGTCGGAGTTGTGTTGTAGGCAAGCTGTGCCTCGGTGAAGCTGGGAGCAGCTACTTCAGGGAGAGGCTTCTTGCGTTGTTTGTCCTGTGCCACGTCTCACCAGTCCTACGGTGGTGAGAGGATGGTGGTTAAGAATTTGACCTAGAGAAGTCTGTGGTATAATCTAGATCAAATGGGAAGAGAAATTCCCACCACCCTCTCTGAGGGCTTAAGCAAGCACCTGCGTCTGGTCGGCAAACCTTGTGAGCAGGTGTTTGTGTTTATAAGCGTATCAGTTATGACTCACTCGGGCTTTTTGGGCAAATCTCCCCATTGCTGGAGTGCGTCGATCATGCCCTTGGCGTACTGCTGCCCACTTTCTCTAAGGAGATCTTCTATTCGACGCTGAGCTGCGGCTAGTTCCGCTTTCAGCTCTTGGATCTGGCGCTCTCGTTCCTCAACGGCCCGTTGCTCCGCTTCGAGGCGGGTTTCCAGCCGGATTTTCTCTTCTCTAACCTGAAGCGCTTCTTTTAGTGCATTGCGTGCCTCTTCAAGCTCTTGCTGCGCTCGAATGAGGCTACGCTGGAGATAGTCGACCTCAAGCGATAGCCGACGCTCTTGCTCGCTCGTTACGAGCGCTTGGATCTCTTCCGGTGGCAACGCTGGCGGGTTCCCTCTCTGCCCATTTTGTAGCGAGCTGTGGATGTCGGCGTAGGTATGCCCCATCTGCTTCAACTCGGCCACCAGGGCAAACACCTTGAGGTCGTCAAAGGTGTACATTCGGTGCTTGCCTCGGCCAGGCGTGGCAGTTGGCGAGAGGTAGTCCTGAAACTCGTCCGCCCAGTTGCGGATGGTTTCAAGAGACACCCCGAAGATTGTTGCCGTGTGCCGGCTGCTGTAAGTGTCGTTTCTGACCATACCTTCATAATACTCCACTTTTGCTTCTAGACAAAAAGCAACAGGTAGAAGCTACAACCTTGTACAACCTGGTACCAGGTTGTACCAATTTTGCGGCATTTGTATTATAATGCCGATATTGGAGTTTTGAAGCGCGATATAGCGCAAAAGCACTAAGTGACATTGGCACTAAGTGCCAAATTGCGAGGGAGGGATTGAATCGGATGGCTGGGAAGCGATTCCGCTTGAAGTTTATGTTTTGGCTTGATATGAACAAAAGCGATGAGGCTGAGCTGGCGGAAGAGATCGAATCCCTCAAAGAACAGCGGCTTTTTACTGAAACGTTGCGTGATGGAATTCGTCTCATTTGCGATCTGAGGGCGGGGCGCACGGATCGTCTCTTTGCGATGTTCCCCTGGCTCACGGCTGAAATTGAACGGAGAGCCCGGGCTGAGAACATGGCGATCCAACAGGATCTCGACCGCCTTTGGGGAGCGATTGCCAGCCAGTCAGTTGCCAACGGGTCACGGCCCAGCCTGCAATCCTTCTCGTCTCGTAACTTTGCTCCGTTGCCCGAAGACGATGACCACGTGGAACTTCAGGTCAAAGCCGCCAAGAACGGAGCTTCAGGAAAGAACTTCTTGTCAAGCCTAATGAGCCTGCAGCAGTAGAAAGAGTAGAAGAATGGCCGATTTCCTCGCTTCCGTTGATGCTGGCAATGGCGGCACAAACGCAGTCCTGGTGAAGGGCAAGAGCAAACCTCGTTGCTACTATGAACCGTCAGTCCGCGCAGTGGCCACCGGCGATAGTCTTGGTCTGGGCAAGGATCTCGAGATCCAGTACGACTACGTGGACTGGTACGGCCATCGTTATGTTACAGGTGACGACGTGATTCGCGTTACCCGGCGCAACCTGGAGCATCACCTAGGCACAAATCGCTACGGCAACGAATTCCATCAGTTCCTCGTAGCTACAGCTTTGGCCAAACTTGGAGTTACCGAGGGAACTGTTGACCTCACGGTTTTTGCCCCACCCGGTGTTTACAACGAAGTCAGCACGCTGATGCAGGCGCGCTTCATGGAGCAGGGGGGAGAAGTAGTCATTCGTCTCAAAGGGGATAAACAGCACCGCGTCTGGCATTACAACACAGTGACGGTCTGGCCCGAGGGGATCGGAGCTGCGGCCTGCTATATTCTCGACGAGAAGGGCGAGTTTGTCGAAAACGATGTGCTCGCCGGTGAAACCGTTTTGCT
>Ga0134096_1000921_pt1 | contig 26495 bp, 25 predicted proteins | sample 7_2taG_FD_94448 | JGI IMG/M metagenome (GOLD analysis project Ga0134096, IMG submission 94448) | Switchgrass degrading microbial communities from high solid loading bioreactors in New Hampshire, USA - 7_21_20_110_A3 metaG | ecosystem: Engineered > Bioreactor > Semi-continuous > Anaerobic >... | reverse complement strand
CGGGCTGGCAGTGCGTCAGGGGCCGGGCGTGAGCTTTACGCTGTTCTTCGTGGCGAACGACGGCGACAGCTTCATCGTCGAGGCAGGCCCGCGTGAGGCAGACGGCTATACGTGGTGGTACATTGCCGACCCCGCCGACCCGAACCGGTCCGGCTGGGCGGTACAGAACTACATGGAGGCGCAGACGCCAGGCGGCCTGCAGGAGGCCACGCCCGTGCCCGAGCCGACCTCGGAGGGCGAGGTAGAGGGGTAGGCCCCATCCTCAGCAGGTTGGTTTGCATACACTCATCGATTCTCTAGCAGAACAGGCGACGTACCGTGAAGATCATCTATGATGCTGAAGTCGATGTACTTCAGATCATTCTGAGTGATGCGCCCGTCGATGAGAGTGATGAAGAGAAGCCGGGCACGATTCTTGATTACGACGCGGAGGGCAACATCGTGGGCATCGAGATTCTTAACGCCTCGAAGCGGGTTGTGAACGTGCATGGCGTTGAATACTCGATCACTGGGCTGGTTTCCCCTGCGTAGCCTCCTGTCAGCGTTCTTCCTTCCGGTAGATCAAAACGGCCACCCCTGCGGGTGGCCGTTAGCGTTTGTGTGGAAAAGGCCTCCTAATGCTTCTGCGTCCACTCATCGGCGGCGTACTTCTCCGCGCGGAGGCGGGCGGCCTCGGCCTGCTCGGCGGCGCTCAGGCGGCCCGGCTGGAGCTTCAGGTTCAGCGCCCTGGCAAACCCCTCCTGCATCGCCTGGGCGGCCTCCTGGAAGCTCACAGCGCGCCCCAGCGCCTCCTCCAGCGTGGCGGCTCGCCCGGCCACGCGGTTGCGAGCCTCCTCGCGGGCGGCCTCATCCTCAAAGGCCAGCACCTCGCAGATACGCGTTACGTCGCCGCAGAGCGGCAGCGCCCCGTGCTGGAGCACCACGTCGCCCCCGCCGCGCCGCGTCTGCGCGCTACCGATGAGCTTCTTGCCGTTGACGGTGATCTCGTAGTCAGAGGGGACCTCAAAGCAGACCGGCCCCTTGAAGCGGTGCGCCTCGTCCTCTGCCTTGTCGGACTGGACCGCCGCGCCGAGCGTCTCCAGCCCGGCCATCAGCCCCTGACTCAGCTTGCGGTAGCTCTCGACGACGCCGCCTGTCACGCGCGGGTCGCTCACCGGCACGGCGACGGAGTACGTTAGCTCGTCCACGTGCAGGATGGCCCGCCCGCCCGTCAGGCGGCGGACGACGCCCCAGCCGCGCGACCGCAGCCGTTCGATGTCCACGTCGGCAAACGGCTGCGCGTAGCCGAGCGAGAGCGTCGCGGGCTGCCAGTCGTAGAAGCGCAGTGTGGGCGGCGAGCTTCCAGCCTGCACCGCATGGGCAATCGCCTCATCGATCGCCATGTTGGTCGCGCCGTCGAGCGGCGGGTGTATGATCACGCGCCAGGTGGCACGCGGGTATTTGCGTGGATCGTCCATAGTGCTCACGTGCTCTCCTTCAGAAGTCGGAGGCGAAACCGGACCGCCCGCTCCATAATGGGGGACAGGCCGGGCTCGCAGTGGAACGAAAGGCCGTGCCGAGTCGTTATCAGGAACGACCGCTGCGACGATGGGAGCGTATTTCGTGTAGCGGATTGTACCAAAGCAGGACGAGGGGGTAAAATGAACCGGGTGCGCGAATTCCGTGATGAAAAATCGAGACGACGACGTATGGATGAGCGGCAACCAGGTAACGAATTCAGCAGTCGGCCCCCGGCGGCAGTGCGCAGGCGCAAGAAGCGTTCGCGCAGCCGCCTTCAACAGCTTATCGACCGGCTGCCTGTGCCCGACCTCGGACCGTGGGGCCGCGCCATCGGCGTGACCGGCCTGTTTCTGGGTACGCTGCTCATCAGCCTGACGGTCGGCGTGATCCTGCGCGCGATGATCGTCAGCGACGCGCTCAACCCGTTCGCCGCCGACTCGGGCCTGCCGACCCTCACGCCAAACGCCACGCCCAACCCCGAGTTCGCCGCGCCGACGGTGGACCTCGGCAACGTGGGGAACTGGAACGAGGGCGAGCGCGTCACTGTGCTGCTGCTCGGTGCGGACACCCGCCCCGAGAACCGGGGCTTTGCGCGCCCGCGCACGGACAGCATCATGCTGCTGATGGTCGACCCGGAGATGAACGTCGCGGGGGTGCTGTCCATCCCGCGTGACCTGTATGTGGACATCCCCGGTTATGGCCTCAACCGCGTCAATACCGCGTATGTGTTCGGCGGGGGCGAACTCGCAAAAGAGACGATTTCGTACAACCTGGGCGTGCACGTCAACTTCTACGTGCTCATCGAGTTTGACGCATTCATCACGTTGATCGACGAGATCGGCGGCATCGATGTGTACGTGCCGTACACGATCTACGACGACACCTTCCCCGATATGAACTACGGCTACGACCCGTTCTACATCGAGGCGGGGATGCACCACATGGACGGCGAGACAGCGCTGAAGTACGCGCGCACCCGCCATACAGACAACGACTTCTACCGGGCGCGGCGCCAGCAGGATGTGCTGCTTGCCATCCGCGACCGCGTGCTGAGCCTCAACATGCTGCCCCGGCTGATCCAGCGCGCGCCGGTGCTGTACAACACGCTCAGCACCAGTATCCAGACGGACATGACGCTGGAGAACATGATCGCTCTGGCGCAGCTTGCCGAGGACGTGCCGCGCGAGAATATCCGCACCGGCGTGGTCGACTCCGACTACACGATGAGCTACGTCACGCCGGAGGGGGCGATGGTACTCATCCCCGACCGCGAGGACATCGGCCACCTGCTTGAGGATGTGTTCTGGCTGAACGGCGTGGAGGTCACCGAGCAGTAGGGGGACCCCCTTCGGCGGCCCTTAGGGCCGCCAGCAGAGGGGGTGTTGAGAAATCGCAAAGCGATTTCTCACTGGCAGTTGGGCCGCATGAGGGAGCAAACAAGCAATAGCGTGAGCCGAAAGAGGTGCTGAGATGGACAGCTTTGAACAGCTCTCGATGTTCGGCGAGGATGAGGTCAAAGACGAAAGCGCCGACAAGCAGCCGCTCAGCGCGCAGACCGGGTTCGGCGATGCGCTGGAGCAGTACCTCGCCTACCTCAAGCTGGATGGCTCGTCGCCGCACACGATCAAGGCGTTCAAGAGCGACCTCAACTTGCTTGGCCGCTGGGCGGGCTTCGACACGCCCATCGGGGAGTTCTCTACGCAGACGCTCAACAGGTTCCTGCACTGGATGCTCACCGAGCGCGACAAGCCGTGCAGCCCCAAGACGTACGCTCGCCGCGTGACCACGCTCAAGCACTTCTTCGGCTACCTGCACGCGCAGGAGGCTATCCGGCGGGACCCATCCGCCGGGGTGATCCAGAAATCCGTCACCAGCCCGTTACCGGACATCCTGCTCGACGCCGAGCGCGAGCGGGTGCTCAGCGTGACGCAGGCGCTGCGGCGCCATGCGGAGAAGCCCGACGCCCGCCCGCACCTGCTCATCACCCTGCTGCTGGACACCGGCATTAAAAAGAGCGAGACGATGGCGCTCACGCCGGAGGACATCGTGCGCACCAACCCCAACGAGCCGATCCTGTGGGTGCGTTACAAGAATCCGAAAATGCGCTACAAGGAGCGCAAGATCAGCATCAACCCGTCCTGGCTGGTGACGCTGGACGAGTACCTCGCGCAGCGCAAGCCCGAAGGCGTGATCTTCGACTGCACCGCGCGCAACCTGGAGTACGTGCTGCGGGACATCGCGCGGCAGGCCGGTGTGGAGCAGCGCAAGCTCTCCTTTGAGGCGCTGCGCTGGACCTGCGCCTATACCGACTACGTCAACGGCATGGACGAGGAGAAGCTGCGGCAGAAGCTCGGCCTGAGCCGCATCTCATGGCGTGACACAAGCGCTCGCCTCGAACAGCTCCGCGAGCAGATTGAGGGGCCCCGGGCGAGCTAAGCGCGCCCCGGCGCAACCTTTACGCCCCTCCCGCAACGTGGATGGCCGCATCTGCAAAAACACCACGAAGAAAAACGCCGCGAATAAACTTCGTGGCTCTCTCATTCCCCCCAAAAAATTTTGGTAGCACAGATGTTCCTAAAGACGCTACAATCTTGTGGGCTTGCTCTACGTGATGTCACCCGCACAGCATTGGGAATCGCACATGGCTAGTGGTCGTACACATGGAACCGTGACGCTCGCCCTCACCATCCCGACGGGGTTTGCCATCTACTCAATCGGCGGGGCAGAAGCCGGGCTCGCCGCCGCGACGGGCTGTCTCGTCGGGCTGTTCATCGACCCCGACCTGGACATCTCCAACCGGACGCGCAGTGAGGCCCGCGTTCTGCGGATGTTCCCCGCGCTTGGCTGGCTGTGGATGGTCCTGTGGTGGCCCTATGCGAAGGCCATCCCGCACCGGCACCCGCTCTCACACTGGCCAATTATCGGCACGGCGGGGCGGCTGCTGTACCTCAGCGTGATCCTGTTCCTGGCCCTGATGGGGCTGGAGGTGGCCTTCGGCATCGGGGCGCAGATACTTGAAGCCCTGTTGACCGTGCCCTATGAAATCTGGGCGTCATTCGCCTTTGGCCTGGCCGTTTCGGATGTTGGGCACTGGCTGTTCGACCAGTTCTGACCGCACCCGTCCGCCTACGCCGAGCCGAAAGCCGTCGTGCGGCAGACCAGCCCCTTGAGATAGCGAGCCTCCGGGAAGGCCAGCAACACCGGGTGATCCTCCGGGTGGGCGAACCAGTGTACGATCTGCGCCTGCACGCCCGCGTCCACGCTCGCACCGAACACGATCTTCTGGAACAGGTCCGGGTCGATGTGCCCGCTGCACGAGTACGTCATCAGCAGGCCGCCGGGCCGCAGAAGCTGGAAGGCCAGCCAGTTGATGTCCTTGTACCCGCGTGAAGCCCGCTCGACCTGCTGGGCGGTGTGGGCGAACTTGGGCGGGTCGAGGATGATCAGGTCGAAGCTGCGCTCCTCCTCGCGGAACGCCCGCAGCGTTTCAAACACATCCGCGTTGATGTACTCGGCGGGCACATGCTCCAGCCCGTTGAGCCGCATCGTCTCCTGCGCGATCTCCAGCGCCGGGCCGGATGTGTCCACGTTGGTGATCGACGCCGCGCCGTTCTTCGCCGCGCAGGCGCTGAGGCTGCCGGTGTAGCTGAAGCAGTTGAGCACGTCGCGCCCGGCAATGGTCGGCTCGTGGAGCAGCCAGTGCCGCGTGTGCTTCTGGTCGAGGTAGAAGCCGGTCTTGTGGCCTTCCATCACCGTGACGGGGTACTGCATCCCCCACTCGCGGATGGTGATGAAGTCCGGCGGCATCTCGCCGTACAGCAGGCCGACGGTATCGCCCAGGCCCTCCAGATGGCGCACATCCGCATCGCTGCGCTCGTAGATGCCGCGCGGGTTGAGCAGCCCGACGAGCGCCTCAACGATCTGGTCCTTGCGTACTTCGATGCCGAGCGTGAGCGACTGGATGACGAGGTAGTCGCCGTAGCGGTCGACGATCAGGCCGGGCAGCCCGTCGCTCTCAGCGAAGATCAGCCGGTAGGCGTCGGTGTCCCCCCGGCTGGCGAGGCCCTCCCGTGCGGCGATGGCCCGCGCCATGCGCACCCGCCACCACGCCGGGCCGATGAGGTCGTTCTGATCCCAGGTCAGGATGCGCACCCGGATCTGCGACCGCGGGTTCCAGTAGCCGCGCGCGAGGAAGCCGCCCCGGTAATCGCGTACCTCGACGATATCGCCCGGCTCGACGTCTTCCAGGTTGGTTCGCGTGGAGTCAATCGCGCCGGAGAACACCCAGGGATGATACTGGAGGACGGGCTTCTCGCGCCCCTGCTTCAGGATGACAATACCGGCTCTGGCCATGGTGCCTCTGTTTCGCTTAGAGCTTTCTTCTTCGCTCAGAGTAGAGGCGCAGCGTGTTGCGCCCTATAGCTGTCAAGTTAAGCGGGCGGGAAGTGTTGGTGCGGAGTGTTGTGGCTGGCCTTCCACCCCCTTCGGCGCCGCTCGCTCCGCAAGCGCCGCCACTTCCCCCTGCTAGGGGGCAGTTTGTTTTGTCCCGTTACCAATCGCCCCCTGATAGGGGGAGATGGGGTTGCGAAGCAACCTCAGAGGGGGTGAGGGGGGCAAGTCGTGATGCGCGATGCTCCGCACCGACCGCATCAATAGACTTGCCCCTACCGGTCTGTTTCTCGCTCTCGCTACTCCCCAATCATCTCCCGCAGGGCCGCCTCGTCGATGATCGGCACGCCCAGCTTCTGCGCTTTGGCGAGCTTGCTACCGGGGTTCTCGCCCGCGAGCACGTAGCTGGTCTTGCTGCTGACGCTGCTCGTCACGCGCCCGCCGTGGCTCTCGATTAGCTCGGTCGCCTCCTCCCGCGTCAGGGTGGGCAGCGTGCCGGTCAGCACGAACGTCAGCCCTGCCAGCTTCTCGGAGGCCAGCACCTTCTCCTCCGGCTGGAGGTTCACGCCGCCCTCACGCAGCCGCTCGACGAGCTCCCGGTTGCGCGGCTCCTCGAAGAAGCCGGTGATGGCGCTCGCTGTGTGCGGCCCCAGGCCGGGAATGGACTGGAGTTCCTCCTGCGTGGCGTTCATGATCGCTTCGAGCGTTGGGAAGTGCTCCAGCACCAGCTCGGCTACAGTGCTGCCCACGCTGGGGATCCCCAGCGCCGTCAGGATGCGCGTCAGGGGGCGGGTGCGGCTCTCGTCGATGGCCTTAATCAGTTTTTCGGCCTTCTTCTCGCCGAACCCCTCCAGCCCCATGAGGTCTTCCTTCTTCAGGAAGTACAGGTCGGCGACGTTGTGAACCAGCCCCGCGTGTACAAGCTGTGCGGCGATGCGCTCGCCCAGCCCTTCAATGTCCATCGCCCCGCGCGAGGCCCAGTACTCGACGCCGCGCACCAGCTTCGCCGGGCACTCCGGGTTGGGGCAGTAGTAGGCAACCTCGCCCTCGGTGCGGACCACCGGCGTGTTGCAGGCCGGGCAGACCTCCGGCGGTGGCACGACTTGCTCGGTGCCGTCACGCAGGTCCGCCACCGGGCCGACGACGTAGGGGATGACCTCGCCGGAGCGCTTCACGATCACGGTGTCGCCCACGCGGATGTCCTTCGCGGCGATGTCGTCGTAGTTGTGCAGAGTCGCCAGGCGGACGATCACCCCGCCGATCTCGACCGGCTCCAGCACCGCGAAGGGGGTCAACACGCCGGTGCGCCCGACATTGGCATCCACGCGGAGCAGTTTGGTCGTGCGCTCCTGCGCCGGGTATTTGTAGGCCGTCATGCCGCGCGGGTCCTTGCCGACCACGCCCAGCCGCGCCTGCGTGGCGAGGTCGTTGATCTTGACGACCAGCCCGTCGATCTCGTAGTCCAGTTCGGCGCGCTTGCTCTCAAAGCCGGTGATGTACTCGACCATCTCCTCGAAGTCGTCGAAGAGCCGCGAGGTGTCCAGCATCACCGGGAAGCCCAGCCCCTTCAGGTAATGCAGCACGTCCCACTGCGTCGTGGGCAGGTCGTCGCCCTCGCCGTCGAGGATCTGGTAGCAGGCCAGCTCCAGCGGGCGCGAGGCGGTGACGTTAGGGTCAAGCTGCCGCAGCGAGCCTGCCGCCGCGTTGCGCGGGTTCATCAGCGGCGCCTTGCCTTCCTCGATCCGCTGCCGGTTCAGCCGTTCGAAGCTGGGGAGGCGGAAGAAGACCTCGCCGCGCACCACCAGCCGGGGCGGGGCGGGCGGCCCGTCCGGGTCGGCGGGGATGCGTAGCGGCAGCTTGCGGACCGTGCGCAGGTTCGGCGTGACGTCCTCACCGATGATCCCGTTGCCGCGCGTTGCGCCGAGCGTGAACACCCCGTTCTCGTACGTCAGCACGACGGAGAGGCCGTCCAGCTTGGGCTCGACGACATAGCTTAACTCGACGTCGGCGGGCAGCAGCCGCCCGATACGCTGCCGCCAGGCGCGCAGGTCGTCCGCGTTGAACGCGTTGCTCAAGCTGAGCACGGGCGCGGCATGCCGCACCTTCGGCAGGTCGCTGCGCGGCTCGCCGCCGACGCGCTGTGTGGGCGAGTCGGGCGTGATCAGTTCCGGGTATTCCGCCTCAAGCTGGCGCAGCTCGTTGAGCAGCGCATCATACTCGGCGTCGGTGATAACCGGGGCGTCGAGCACGTGGTAGCGGTAGTTGTGGTAGTTGATCTCCTCGCGGAGCGCGGCAGCGCGTTCGGCGGCCCGCTCGAGGGCGTTCTCTTCGACGGTGCTCATGCTGGCTATTCTCCCAGGTTTTGGTCAGGAGCGGGCGTCGCCTGGATGAAGACGACCTCCTCAAAGCCCAGGCCCAGCATCAGGCTCTCGATGTAGTTGTTGGCGTTCTCCTGTGCCATGGTGAGGATGCCGTCCTCCAGCGCGGCGGCGAGGATCTCGCGCTCGGCCTCCTGCCGGGCCAGCGTTTCGAGATCAACCTGCTGGCGGGCCAGTACGCCCGTCTCGCGGTCGTAGACGTACGTCTCGTCGTTGTCCAGCGTGGCCACAAAAATCTCGGCGGCGGGCATGGTGATGTAGACGGTGGTATCGACCACCTGCACATCCGATTCCTGCATGCGGTGCAGATCCACCCCGGCGATCACCTGCCCGGTGGCGACGAGCAGCAGGCGGTCACGGAACAGGAAGCCGAGCGGCCCATCGCCGCTCTCAGCGGTGATGACCTTCTGGACGGTGTAGGACGACGTTTCCAGCCGGGCGAGCGTTCGCACCTGCCGGATGACGGTCGCGGGGTCGGCGATGATGGTCGGGGTCGGGTTGATGAGCTGGTCGATCTCCTCGCCGATCTCGGCGGGTAGTTGGGTGAAGGGGCGCCTGATGCCCTGCACGGTGTCCCACACGAGATACGCAATGACCAGACCACAGGCCAGCAGAGCGAGCAGGATCAGGCCGGTCAGCAGGCGGCTGCCCCGGTCACGCTGCTCGCGTTGGGGTCGTCTTGGCGGTTGGTTATCCATCTCAAGCTCCTGTTCAGTGTACCAGTAACGGGCAGACAAGGCGGCGAAAACCATGCCCCTGCCTCAGAAGGGCACGATCTCCAGCGTCTCGTCCACGACGATCAGGTCAGGCCGGTTGTGCTCGATCCAGATGACGACGTTCTGCAGCACGTTCTCGGCGTGCGCGGCGGAGGTCGAGACGACGGCCACGCCTATCGCCGCCGACTGCCACGCATCGTGCAGCGCGACCTCCCCGCACGAGACGTTGAAGGTCTTGTGCAGCCGGGCGATCAGGCCCTTGAGCACGCTGCGCTTCTGCTTGAGCGACTGCACGCCCGGCAGGTTCAACTCGATAATACTCGTACCGACGACCATGTTGGTCATTTTACCATAGTTGGCCGTGAAACGCGGGTGACACGAAAAGCACGGAGGGCGTGGATGGGACGCATACCGCGCAAGCGCTCCCTCCATGCCTTCTGTCATTCCGCGTTTTCCGCGGTTCCGTTTGACAAACTAATGTTTATAGTTTATAAACTAACTAGATTAGTTAATGTGAGGGGACAAGCGATGAAGATCACACAGCACGGTACAAATCCCTGGCAGCTTACGCGGCTATTAGCCTTCAACTGCTACCTTATACGCGAGAATGACGGCCTGACACTCATCGATACGGGGCTTCAGGGTAGCGCAGATGACATCCTCCGGGCGGCGAGCAGCATCGGGCTGCCCATTACCCGCGTGGCGCTCACCCATGCCCACACCGATCACGTCGGCTCGCTCGACGAGGTTGTGGCGCGCTTGCCCGGCGTCGAGGTCGCCTTCACGCCGCGCACCGCCGAGTTTCTCCGAGGGAACGTCACGCTGGTGCCCGGCGAGCCGAAGGCGAAGCTCCGGGGCGGGTTTGTCCAGCGCAGCACGCAGGCCACCCGCCTGATCCAGCCCGGCGACTACGTAGGCTCGCTGCGCGTCGTCGCGTCGCCGGGACACTCGCCCGACCATGTGGCCTTCTACGATGAGCGTGACGGCACGCTGATCGCCGGGGACGCCTTCCAGACGCAGGGCGGGGTTGCGGTCGCGGGGGTGATCCGGCTGCTCTTCCCGTTCCCCGGCATGGCAACGTGGCATCTGCCCACTGCGCTGGAGTCGGCGGTGGCGCTGCGGCAGCTTGAACCGGCCCGGCTGGCCGTCGGGCACGGCCCGGTGCTGGAAAACCCGCTCGCGCAGATGGATCGGGCGATTGCGGCGGCGGAGGAGAGGGTCCATGGCTAAGCGTCGCTGGCTTACGCGTGAGATCGTCGTTGAGCGGGCGGCGCAGATGGCCGATAAGGCGGGCGCGCTGGACGAGGTGACGCTCACGGTGCTTGCCGCCGACCTCGGGGTGCGCACGCCCTCGCTGTATAATCATGTGGAGGGGCTGGAGGACCTGCATCAGGCCCTTGCCATGTACGGCTTGCGACAGCTTATTGAGCGGCTGCGGGCGGCGGCTGCGGGCCTTGCCGGGCGGGAAGCGCTCGTCGCGATGGCGGATGCATACCGCCGGTTCGCCAGAGAACATCCCGGCATTTACCCGCTGACCTTACGCGCGCCCGACCCCGGCGAGGAGGCGCTTGCTGCGCTGGGGGATGAACTGCTGCACATGCTGCTGCTGGTGCTGGCGTCGGTTGGGCTGCATGGCGACGACGCGCTGCACGCGGTGCGTGGCTTCCGTGCGCTGCTGCACGGCTTCGCCACGCTGGAGGCGGCGGAAGGCTTCAAGCTGTCGCTGGATCGCGACGAGAGCTTCCGCCGGGCGCTCGCAGCCTACCTTGACGGGCTGGGCTGCAGCCAGAGTTGAGTGCTGCGCCGGGCGGCGACACACCCGACTTGAGTGTGCTTGCGATTATGTATAGACCCTGTGGTATAATCTTCTCGAATGTCCGTGCAAGCGCGGACTCCAACCACGCGTTGGGCCTTGCATGCAATTTGTTTGAGTGCCACCGGTACGGGGGTGGCGGGGGTAAACATGGTCAGGGTAGAGATCGACAGCATTCGCGTAAGCCTAATGTCGCAGGACCGCGTGGTGGTGCTTAAAGACGTCAATTCCGACCGGTACCTGCCGATCTGGATCGGCGCATTTGAGGCGGAGGCAATCCGCGTTGAGCTTCAGGGTGTGCCCGTCACTCGCCCGCTCACCCATGACCTGTTGAAAACCGTCATCCTTGAGCTTGGCGGTACGGTGGAGCGCATTGTCGTCAACGACCTGCGCAACGATATCTTCTTTGCCCGGGTGGTCATCCAGACGGAGAACGGCCAGATTGAAATCGACGCCCGGCCCAGCGATGCCATCGCGCTGGGTGTACGCCTGCACGTCCCGATCTATGTCGCCGATGCGGTGATGGACCGCGCTGCCATCGAGCCGGAGGAAGAGGTCTCCACTGAGTTCGAGAGCGAGGCGGACGAGGGGCTCTCCGATGATCTGACGGAAGAGGCCGATCTCAGCGCCTTCTCGGATTTTCTCAGCAAGCTGAACCTCGACGATCTGGAAGGGGACGACAACGACGATTAGCCCTTGGCGCGATTCGTCGTTATCATTGCTTCTAGGCTCAATGCGCGCCGCAGGCGCGCCACCTGGCAACCTCATAGCGCAGTAGTGCGTCGCAGTCCGGCGGGGCGTTCTGCCCCGCTATTCCCATCCAGCCCAGTTGTTCATGAATTAAGTGCGCTTTATGGCTCAATCAACCGCCGATTATCACACCGACCATCTAGCCCCGCACAGCGTTGAGGCGGAGGAGGCTGTTCTCGGGTCGGTTCTCATCAACCCGGAGGCGCTGTACGAGGTCATCTCGTTCCTGCGCCCGGAGGACTTCTTTATCGTGCGCCACCAGTGGATCTGGGAGGCGATCCTCAGCCTGCACGAGCGCCGCGACCCGATCGACTACCTGACGCTCGTCAACGAGCTGGAGACGGCGGGTCGGCTGGCGGACATCGGCGGGGCGGCGTACATTCTCAGCCTGATCAACAAAACGCCCTCGGCGCTCAATGCGGAGGGCTACGGGCGCATCGTCGAGCGGATGGCGATCCGCCGCCGCCTGCTCGACGCCGCGAGTACGATCGCCCGCATCGCCCACTCCGAGGAAACCGACATCGATGAGGTGATTGGCCGGGCGGAGCAGGCCGTGTTCGACGTGACCGAGCGGCGGCTCACGCGCGACCTCGTGCCCATCAAGGAAGTTGTCTCCACCTACTTCGACCACGTCAGCCTGATGGCGCGCCACCAGGAAGGGGTGATGGGCGTGCCGACCGGCTTCGTGGACCTCGACCGGCTGCTCGGCGGCCTGCAGAAGTCGGACCTGATCATCATCGCGGCGCGGCCCGGCATGGGCAAGACAAGCTGGCTGAACACGGTCGTACTGAACGCAGCCCGCAACCGGCAGCGGGTGGCGCTGTTCAGCCTGGAGATGAGCAACGAGCAGCTTGTGCAGCGCTTCATCAGCCAGGACACGCACATCCCCTCGCACAAGCTGCGTGAGGGCAAGCTCGACGAGCGCGACTGGGCGCAGTTCGTCGCGGCGACTCAGGCCATCGCCGAGCTGCCGATCTACCTAGACGATACACCCGCGCTCAGCACGCAGGAGCTGCGCACGAAGGCGCGGCGGCTCTACCTGGAATATGGGCTCGACCTCATCGTGATCGACTACCTGCAGCTTATGTCCACGCCATACCGCAGCGAGAACCGCGTGCAGGAGATTTCGTTCATCTCGCGCTCGCTGAAGCAGCTTGCCCGTGAACTGAACGTGCCGGTGGTCGCCGCCGCGCAGCTCTCGCGCGCGGTCGAACAACGCACGGACAAGCGGCCCATGCTCTCGGATTTGAGAGAATCGGGCAGCATTGAGCAGGACTCGGATATCGTGATGTTTATTTACCGCGATATCTACTACAATCCCGACTCGCCGGAGGGCAACAAGGCCGAGATTATCGTTGCCAAGCACCGCAACGGCCCGACCGATACCATCAACCTGGTCTTTATCCCGGAGATTACCCAGTTCAGGGACGCTGCTCACAAGAGCTACGATCTGGATGCGCTGTAACTCGCGGCTGACAGCGCTCTCGTGAGCCTGACACGCAAGAGGAGCCATGAAGGGCTTTACCGGCTTCCCACAGAAGGGGCGGCTGATCCGTGTCCCGGCGGCGTTCTTCAGTGAACTGCTGCCGGTCATCGACACGCTCGCCGAGTTGAAGGTCACGCTCTACTGCCTGTGGCGCTTGCAGCAGAAGGAGGGGCAGGTCCCCTATCTGCGTCGCAGCGAGATTCTCGCCGATCAGGTCTTTATGAGCGGGCTTGGCCCGCGGGAGGACGACCGGCGCCAGGCGCTGCAGGATGGGCTGGAGCGGGCCGTCGCGCGCGGGACGCTGCTCTACGTGCATGTGCAGGGGGAGAGGTGGGAAGAGGACCTGTACTTTATCAACACGCCGCGCGGGCAGGCGGCGGTCGAGGGCATTGAGAAGGGCGAGTGGACGCCGCGCCTCGACCGGACCACGCCGGTGGATGTCGTTGTCGAGCGGCCTAACATCTACACCCTCTATGAGCAGAATATCGGCCCGCTGACCCCACTCATCGCCGACAGCCTGCATGACCTGGAGCAGACCTACTCCCGCGAGTGGATCGAGGAGGCCATCCGCATTGCGGTGGAGCGCAACGCACGCAAGCTGTCATACGTCGAGGGCATCCTCAAGCGCTGGCAGGCGGAGGGCCGGGGCGAGATGCAGCAGAACGACCCCCGGCGCTTCATCAGCGGTCCGTATAGCGACGACATCGAGTATTAGAGATGAGCTACTCAGACAAGCACTACGGAAACGGTGACCCGGACTGCCCCATTTGCGGCGGGCTCGGCTACGTTCGCTACGACGTACCCGACGACCACGAGTACTTTGGGAAGGTCTTTAACTGCGAGTGCCGCGAGGCGAAGGTCCGCCGGGAGCGGATCGAGTACCTGCGCCGCCTCGGCGGGCTCGCGCACCTGGCGGATAAGACGTTTGACACCTTCCGCCCGGAAGGGCTCGGCATGACGCTCCCGCAGAAGCACCGTGACAACCTGCGTGGCGCGTACCAGCGCGCGCTGGAGTTCGCCGAGAACCCGGAGGGCCTGCTCATCTTCACCGGCGGCTACGGCTGCGGCAAGACGCACCTCGCCGCGGCCATCGCAAACGAGCGGCTGGAGCGGGGCGATAAGGTGCTGTTCGTAACCGCGCCGGACCTGCTCGACCACCTGCGGACGGGCTTTGGCTCCGAGGAGGACGAGGGCTATAACGAGCGGTTCGAGGAGGTGCGCGACGTGCCCCTCCTCGTACTCGACGACCTCGGCATTGAAAGCCCGACGCCCTGGGCCACCGAGAAGCTCTACCAGCTTCTGAACTACCGCTACAACGCCAAGCTGCCGACCGTCATCACCACCAACTACAGCCTTGAGGAGCTTGAACTGCGCGTGCGCTCGCGCCTGTCCGACCCGGACATCGCCGAGACGTATCCCATCCTCGCGCCGGACTATCGCCGGGGCGGGGTGTCGGCGGAGATGAGCGACTTCAACAGCCTGAGCCTGTACACGCACATGACGTTCGACAACTTCGACCTGCGCTATGACCTGCCACGCGAGCAGCAAGCCAACCTCCAGCGTGCGTATGAGCTGGCGCTGCAGTACGCCGAGCATCCCCAGGGCTGGCTGGTCTTCCTCGGCGATTACGGCTGCGGCAAGACGCACCTCGCCGCAGCGATTGCCAATTCGTTCGTGAACGAGGGCGGCGAGGCGCTGTTCATTACCGTGCCCGACCTGCTCGACCACCTGCGGGCGGCCTTCGCGCCGAACAGTCACACCTCCTATGACAAGCGCTTCTCGGAGATCAAGTCGGCCCAATTGCTCGTGCTGGACGACATCGGCACGGAGTCCGCGACACCCTGGGCGCGTGAGAAGCTCTACCAGCTTTTCAACTACCGCTACAACGCGCAGTTGCCCACCGTCATGACGACCTCGCACAAGTTGGATGAACTCGACCCCCGGCTGGTGACGCGCATGCGCGACAAGCGCATGAGCCGCATCTACGCGATCCTGGCACCGGCCTATCTCGGCGAGCGCACTGCGCCGCCGCGTTCGCCGGGCGGGTATGGCGGCTATCAGGACGATTATTCAAGCTACGGCTACGGCGACGAGTAGAGGCGTTTTTGAGCATGCGGCATGGTAGGGGCGGTTACCCCTCTGCCAGTGGTCGCTCCGCGACCGACCATCGCCCCCTATAAGGGTGCGATCAGGTGACACGATATCATAATAAACGTGCAGTTGGCTGTGCCAACTGCACGGGAGAAACGGGAAATAGTAGGGCCGGTCTCAGACCGGCCCCTACTGTCGTTGTTGACCTAAGATACAGCCACGAACGGGCTACTCGTCCTCGTCACCGTTCTCCAGCACGTTGCGCTGGCGGCTACCGCCCTCGTGCTCGCTGACGATGTCCATCTCCTCCATCGCCTCGATGAGCCGGGCGGCGCGGGTGTAGCCGATGCGCAGATGGCGTTGCAGCATCGAGATCGACGCCTTGCCCTTCTCGCGCACCAGCGCAACCGCCTCGTCGAACAGTTCGTCTACCTCGTCATCCTTGTCCTCGTCGCTGGAGAACAGCACCTTCTGCACCGCCGTGCCGGTCGCTGTGCCCGTCGAGGACGCGCCGCCGGGCATCTTCTCCGCCTGCTCGCGCCAGAAGTCCGTGATGCGCTGGATCTCCTCATCGGACACGTACGTGCCCTGCATGCGGATCGGCATGGGCGTATCCGGCGGCTGGAAGAGCATGTCGCCACGCCCGAGCAGTTTCTCCGCGCCCGGTGTGTCGAGGATAACGCGCGAGTCGGTGCCGGAGGCCACGGCGAAGGCGATCCGCGCCGGGAAGTTGGCCTTGATCAGCCCGGTCACAACGTCCACGCTGGGGCGCTGCGTGCTCAGGATGATGTGGATGCCCGTCGCACGGGCCATCTGTGCCAGCCGCGTGATGACGCGCTCCGTTTCGTCGGGCGCGAGCATCATGAGGTCGGCAAGCTCGTCCACAATCACGACGATGTAGGGCAGCGGATCCTCGTCCTTGATCTTGCCCTGCTCGACGCGCGTGTTGTAGTCGGTGATGTTGCGCGCGCCCTGCATGGCGAACTTGCGGTAGCGGTCGTCCATCTCGCGCTGGACCCACTTCAGCACGCCGACGATGCGCTCAAGCTCCGTCACGACGGGCGAGAGCAGGTGCGGGATGCCGTTGTAGTTGGTCAGTTCGACGCGCTTCGGGTCGACCATGATCATCTTGAGCTGGTCGGGCGTGCACGTCATCAGGAACGTCGCGATGATGCCGTTCACGCAGACGGACTTACCCGAGCCCGTCGTGCCTGCAATGAGCAGGTGCGGCATCGACGTGAGGTCGGCCACGACCGGCTTGCCGGAGACATCCTGCCCCAGCGCCATCCTGAGCGGCGACTTCATGTTGCGGAACTCCGGCGTATCCATCACGTCTTTCAGCCCGACGATGCTCGGCTGCAGGTTCGGCACTTCGATGCCGATGTAGCCCTTGCCGGGCACAGGGGCCTCGATACGGATGGTCGGCGCAGAGAGCGCCAGCGCAAGATCGTCGGCCAGCGAGCTGATCTTGCTGACCTTTACCTTGATGCGCTTACCGGCCCGCCCGTCCACATAGTCGGGTTCGACGCCATACTGCGTGATGACCGGGCCGTGATTCACCTCGACGACGCGCGCGGGCGCGCCAAAGCTGGAGAGCGTCGTTTCGATGATCTCCGCGCGCTGGCGCAGTTCCTCATCGGTGATGGACTGCTTCGACTTGGTTTCGAGCATCTGGTCAACCGGCGGCAGCTTCCAGACGGGGCGGGGCTTGGAGGAGCCGCCGCCGACCTTCTCCGGCTTTGCCGCCGCCGTCAGCACTGCGTCAGGCCGTCCAGTGCTGTCATCACCTGCCGTGGGGCGCGCAGGCCCCGGGTTAGCTGTACGAACTGGATTCCCCGGATTACCCGGATTGCCTGACTTCTCCGAGCTACCGGGGTTAACTTTTGGGCTGTTGTCTCCACCCGGGCGCTGAACGCCGCCTGACGGTGATCCAGGGCGTGTCAGACCGGGGCCCGTGCCGGGGCGTGGGACCGGGGGCGGGCTGGCGCGCAGCCCCGGCCCGGCGCTCGTGCTCGGGCGGCTCTCCTCATCCTCATCGATCTCGATGGCGTTTTCAAGCTCATCCGCCGGGCTGAGGTCGTCAAACAGCACGTCCTCGTCCTCGTCGTCCGCCGCCGGGCGCTCAGGCGGGCGGGTCGGGCTGGCCGGTTTGGGCGCAGGCCGGCTCGTCCCGCCGACCACTGTGCGGAGACCGGGCGTGCCGGGGGCAGCCGGTGCGCCGGGACGCGGCGGCGCTGCGGGCCGGTTCGCACCCGGTCGGAGTGGCCCGGCTTCCGATGCCGGAGATGCCGGAGCGGATGCTGCCGGGCGCGACGCGCTCTGCTCGTCCCTGTCGCTGTCAGGCTCCGGCCTGTTGCCGGTGGGCTTCGTCAGGGCGTCCTGCCGACCGGGGCCAGCCCACGCGGGCGGCCTGCGCTCCGGCGGGGCAGGCGCACCGGGCCGTGGCGGGGCAGGACGTCCCTCATCCTGCCGGGGCTGCTCGCGCTCCGGGCTTGCGGCAGGACGGGGCGGACCCGGAGCAGCCATGGCTGCGGGCCTGCCGGGCGCTTCAGTGCCCGGTCGCTGTACGAAGGTGCGCTCGCCCTCTGTGGACGGGCCAGGCTCACGCTGAGGCGGGCGCCCAGCCGGGGCGGCTGGTCCACCCGGCGACCCTGCGGCTGTGGGCAGCGTGCGCTTCTGCGGTGTCTGCCTCACGCCGGGAACGTCTGCGCCGGGTCGTGCCAGCGGCGGCTGCGAGGTGCTCGCTGCTGGACGGGGCAAGGGCGCGCGAGGCGGGCTTGGAGCGGCGGCAGCCGCATCCACTTCCTCTGCCTCATCCGGCTCCTCGCGCTCCGTTGCTGCTGCGGCGGCTGGAGTAGGCCGCGGAACGGGCGGGGCTGGCCTGGCGACAGGTGGCGCCCCCGGGCGTTCAGGTGCAGCTGCCGTGGATGGCCTGGGCGCAGCGGTAGCCGCTTCCTCGTCGGAGGACGTTCGCGTACCGCCCGGGCCAAGCCCGGTCACGATGGAGGGGCGGCCTGCAGGCGCGGGTGTGGGAGCAGGACACGCGGACTCGCCGGGCAGCCTGGCGCGTGAGGGCGCAGGCGCAGGCTCCTCTTCCTCGTACGCCTCTTCCTCCTCCATCAACTCGGCCTGTCGCAGCGCGCGCTCGGCCCGCCGCTCCTGCACCCGCTCGTTGACACGGCTGTAGCCAACCATGATGTAGTCGAGCACGTCCTTGAGCGTCTTGCGCGTCATCATCAGCACGCCCGCGAACAGCACCACGAGCCCGATCAGGAAGACCGCCGCGCCGCCGATATACCGCGCCAGCGTTACCTGGATGAACGCGCCGATGTAGCCACCGCCGTGCCCGCAGCGAGCGATGTCATAGCTGTTCAGGAAGCCCGTCTGCACAACCCAGCCCTGATCGACCAGCTCCTGCGGGCGCACCGGGCAGGCGATGGCTTCTTCCCAGACCCGTCCGGGCACATAGTCCGGCGCGTTCGGGTCAGCCAGCGCCGGGTTGACCCACACCTGGCCGATAGGCTCGGCGGCGACGACGCCCGCGTGCATCAGCGTTAGCAGGGCGACAAAGCTGATGAGCGCGCCGGCCAATCGTATTGGCTCAATGACGGGCCGGTTGCCGAAGTGCCGCCAGATCAGGTAGATACCGGCGGCGGCGATGGCAAACACGACGATAAACGCGCCCCAGCCGAAGACCTGGTACAGGCCGCGCAGCAGCGCGCGCGTGATCACGCCCGGCTGCTCGGAGATGAAGCTCAGGAACGAGATCAGCGCGAAGATGATCATCGCGACGCCGGCGATGTCCAGCCGTGCCTCGCGTGACAGGAAGAAATCGCCTGCCTGGCGCTGCCCGCTCCTCTTTGTCGTGGTGCTGCGCGTGGTGCTACGGCTTGTGGAGACTGCGCCCGCGCCCGCCGATGTCGCACTCCCACCCGGTCGTGGTGGGGATGTTGGCCTCTGCTGCGGCGGTGGGCCACCCGTGCGGGTAGTTGGCCCGCTACCGGGGCGCGAGGGCGAGCTTCCGCCCGACGACCCGCTGCCGATACCGCCCGGCAAGCCGGTGCTGGAGGTCGAACTGCTGCCCGGCAGACCGGGCCGGGAGGTGGGGCTGCTTGTGGGCGACGGTGAGCCGGGGCGCGAGCCGGGCAGGCCGCTGCTCGGTCGTGGAGGTGCCCCGCTGCTGCCGGGGCGTGAAGGCGAGCTTCCGCCCAGGGGCCTGCCGGTGCTGCCCGGCAAGCTGCTGCCGGGACGCGAGGACGAGCTGCTGCCCGGCAGACCGGGCCGGGGGCTGGAGCTGCTCGGGGGCGATGGTGAGCCGGGGCGCGAGCCGGGCAGGCCGCCAGAGCCAGGGCGGGAGGGTGAGCCAGGCAGCCCGCTGCTGCTGCTGCTGCTGCGCGAGCTGGAGCCGACCCCTCCCGGCAGACCGCTGGACGACGGCGGCGAGCCGGGGCGTGATGACGGAGTGGGGCTGCCGGGCCTGCTCGAGGACGCATCATCCTCTTTGCTGCCACCCCCGCCGAGACCTGGCAGGCGTGACGTAATGCCGCCGAGCAGCCCGCCGCTGCTGCCGCTGCCACTGCCGCTGCCGCCCCCACCGCCGAGACTTGGCAGGCGGGACCGGATGCCGCCGAGCACCCCACCGCCGCTCTCCTCGCTTTCGCCTTCCTGCCGCCTGGCGAACGGGTTCAGCCGGGAGCGTTTGGACTCTTGCTCGTCGTCTTTGTCTCTGCGACCCGAGGACCCGATGCCACCCGGAAAGTCGCTCCGCTGTAGTGGCTGTTCTCTCCGAAATGCCATAGCCTGACACCCTATCCTGCCCTGGACGGTGCTGTGGTAGACCAGAATCGCAGGCCAGCGCAATCTCCTGCGACCGTGTCTTTATCGTAAGCCCCTGCCCCCGAACGTCAAATGCAGGGTCTTACCCAGTATTTCCGCCAGCACTGATACAAATGTTCGCAGATACCCCATCTTAGCATAAACAGCCCTATTCGGCTACACGCGGCGGGGGTGGGGGCGTGGGGGGAGAGGCCGCAGATGACGCCGATTCCGGGATTTCTATAATACACCAGTTAATCGTCCGCGGATCATCAGAGTGCGTATTCCGGCCCTCTAACAGGCGACCTGAGGTATTATTGAACTTCTGCTATGCGTACGGTATAATCCCGTCCGGCCCGGCATCTGGTAACATGCTGGGTCCCCGTACGTTTAGGTACGGAGCAAGCACGCCACCTGACCTGACTGGATCGTGCCGGTCGCGCCGGGGCCGGTCCCAGAGGGGAAGACGGTGGGGGAAGATTCTAAAACGAAAGGACAAAAACATAATGGCACAAGTTACCATGAAGGCTCTCCTCGAGACGGGTGTTCACTTCGGGCATCGTACCCGCAAGTGGAACCCCAAGATGAAGCCTTACATTTTTACCGAGCGCAACGGTATTCACATTATCGACCTGCAGCAGACGCTGCGGTCCATCCGCGACGCCTACGAATTGGTGCGGGATATTGTCGCCGACGGCGGGACGGTACTGTTTGTCGGCACGAAGCGCCAGGCGCAGGAGACGATCGCCCGCGAGGCGATGCGTGCGGGCATGCCGTACGTCAACGAGCGCTGGCTGGGCGGCACGCTGACCAACTGGCGCACCATCAGCCAGCGGATTGAGCACCTGAAGAACCTGGAGCGCCGCCGCGATGCAGGTGAGTTTGAGTTCCTCACCAAGAAGGAAGCGCTCATGCTTGAGCGCGAGATCGAGAATCTCAACATCCGCCTGGGCGGCATCCGCGACATGAAGCGCCTGCCCGACCTGCTGTACGTGGTGGACGTGTTCCGCGAGGATACGGCGGTTCGTGAGGCGAACAAGCTCAACATCCCGATTGTCGCGGTGGTCGACACCAACTGCGACCCCGAGCTGATCGATTACGTCATCCCGGCGAATGACGACGCGATCCGCGCCATCAAGCTCATCACCAGCGTGATTGCCGACGCCGTGCTCGAAGGCAAGGCGATGCGCAAGGAAGAGGATCTTGAGGACGAGGCCGCTGAGACCGAGTACGACGCGTATGCTGCTTACGATTACGAGGACGAGGTCGAGGATGACGAGGACTTCCTGGGCCAGTCCACGCTTGAGAAGCTGCGCAGCGGCGGTCTGAAGTTCGACGCCGACGACGAGGAAGACGAAGAGTAGCCGAAGCCAGCACCGAAGCGCCGTCAGCCGGGCAAGCGTCCGGCTGCTGCACCTATTCGAGTGTTTGACGAGAACTAAAGGACAGAAACATGGAAATTACCGCACAGATGGTTAAGGAACTCCGCGAGGCGACCGGCGCTTCTGTACTCAGTTGCAAGCAGGCGTTGGAGCAGTTCGGAGGCGACTTCGAGCAGGCGAAGACGTATCTGGCCGAGAAGGGCCTCGCAACGGCCCGTAAGAAGGCTGGCCGTGCCGCCAACGAGGGCATCATTGAGACGTACCAGCATCCCGGCGGGCGCATCGGCGTGATGCTGGAGCTCAACTGCGAGACGGACTTTGTCTCCAGCACTGAGATGTTCAAGAACCTCGCGCACGATCTGGCGCTGCACATCGCCTTTGCGAACCCGAAGTACATTCGCATCGAGGATATCCCGGCGGAGGTGATCGAGGAGCGCCGCGCGTATTATGCCAGCGAGGCGAAGGCCGAGGGTAAGCCCGATCACATCATTGACCGCATCGTCGAGGGTCGCCTTGAGAAGTGGTACGCTGACACGGTGCTGCTGGAGCAGCCCTTCGTCAAGGACGGCGACCAGAAGATCAACGACCTGATCATCCAGGCGATTGCACAGCTCAAGGAGAACATCGTCGTCAGCCGGTTTGCCCGCTTCGAACTGGGCGAGGCCACCCTGCCTCCCGAGGGCGGCGAGGAGTAGTCTGAGTGAAGCCGATGGGGATTAGAGTTTAGCTCTAATCCCCTTTCTTTTTGTCTACTGTCTGTTTCCTTTCATGCATCAAAAATAATGGGGGTGACCAGTTGAGCGAGGAACTCTCAAAAGCACCGAAGTACAACCGCATCGTGCTGAAGCTGGGCGGTGAGGCGCTCTCCGGCGAGGATGGCTTTGGCATTGACCCGGATCGCGCCCGCTGGATCGCCAAGCTGATCAAGGGGGTGAAACAGCACGGCGTCGAGATCGCGGTGGTCATCGGTGCGGGCAACCTGTGGCGCGGGCAGATCGGCATTAAGGCCGGGATGGACCGCGCAACCGCCGACTATATGGGCATGATCGCTACCGTCATGAACGCGCTCGCCCTGCAGGATGCGTTGGAGCACGAGGGCGTTTCCACCCGCGTGCAGACGGCCATCGAGATGAAGGCGGTCGCCGAGCCGTACATCCGCCTGCGTGCCATCCGTCACCTTGAGAAGGGGCGCGTCGTGATCATGGCGGCAGGGACGGGCAACCCGTACTTCACGACTGACAGCGCGGCGGCGTTGCGCGGTATGGAGATTAACGCCGACGTGCTCATCAAGGCGACAAAGGTCGATGGCGTGTATGACTCCGACCCCAAGACCGACCCTAACGCCAAGCGCTACGACGAACTCACCTTCATGGAGGCGCTGAACCAGCGCGTGCGGGTGCTTGACAGCACCGCTATCTCGCTGTGCATGGACAACCATCTGCCCATCGTTGTGCTGGACCTGTGGGAAGAGGGCGCGCTGGAGCGCGCCGTGCTCGGCGAGAAGGTTGGTACAACGATCAAGTAGCCCGGCCCCCGGGGAATCAACAACCGCCAGCCGTACAGGGCTGGCGGTTTTGTGTTGGGGAGTCAAAATCAAGCCCCCACCTAATCGAGCGCCGATGCAAAGGGAGCCGCGAATAAACTTCGCGGCTCCCAGTATATGCTGACAAAACCCGCCGTTCCTCCCATCACCTCAGCGCGAACGTCCCGATCACGCTCCACATCGGCTGGCCGTTGTCTGCCACGAAGCTCAGCACGTAGGTGCGCCCGCCCGACGGGATGAACTGCACCGTGCGCCCGCTGTCCGTCGTTGCCTGCGTGCCGGGGTAAGCGCCCGCGCCCAGCAGGCCGGTCGTGTAGCCCTGGCCGGGGAACTCCTCGGCCATGATCACGGGGATCAGGGCTTCGACATCCGTGCCGCTCTCCACGCGGATGAAGCCGTTGCCGCTCCCGCTGGTGGACGAGAAGCGTACGTCGCTTGTGTCACCCGTCACCCATGACCACGTCCAGCCGTCCGGCACTTCGATCCGGTAGCCGTAGTCTTGATTCTCGTAAGGCAGCGCGGGCGTGTCCGCCACACCGAAGGGCGTGAGATAGCGGAAGTTGGCGTAGTAAAAGTTCCCCTCGCCAAGCGAAGCGCTCGTCGCGCGGATCTGGAGCTGATCGCCCTCCTGCGCCGGTCCGCCGGGCCAGTTGGCGGCAGGCGGCACGGCGATGCGCCGCGTGAAGCTGCCGTTCTCATCCGCCTCGACCTCCTCAAAGGCCGTCATGCCTGTCCCGTCCAGCGCAGCCCAGTGCAGAGTGACGACCTCGCCCGGCGCGAACCCGTCGCCGCTGATCGTAACCGTGTCGCCCGGCCTGCCGAGATTTGGCTCGATGGAGATGCCTGCACTGCCGCTCGGCGTGCGGGTGGCTTCGCCCTCGTTGCCCTGCTGCGTCGGGCCGATGCGCGTTGGCTCCGGCAGCGGGGTAGGGGTGCTGCGGGTGGGCGTCGGCTCCGGTGTTGCCGTCGGGAGCGGCGTCGTGGTGGGGGGCGGAGGCGGAGTCGCGGTCGGCTCGGCGGTGGGCGCGATGGCAGCCTGCGTCTCAGCGGGCAGCGTCGGCGCCACAGGGCGGCTGCACGCGGCGAGCATCATGGCGAGAATGGCGGTGATGATAAAGGCGGCCCGTGTTCTGATCATGGGCTGGTGCGGCTCCTTCCCGGTTGTGGTGAATGGCTCCGAACAGCCAGCGATACTACCCCACCTGCCGCTCGCCTGCTACCCTTGAAACGGCCAGTTCGTACACTATACTCGAAGGTGATGAGTCGCCGACACCCAGTACTCTTATACGCAAACCAGTAAGGAGACAACACAAATGAAGCGAGCGTTACTAGTCGCGGCGATGCTGCTGCTGACCCTGGCACTGGTCGCCTGCGGTGGGGGAGATGGGGATACTGCAGAAGAGGTTGGCGACGCGCAGCTCGGCCAGCAGCTTTTCAACACGGGTGGCTCGACCGGTACGGGCTGCGTGACCTGCCACACGCTTGATGGCACTGAACTCGTCGGCCCGTCGATGCAGGGCATCTCCGAGCGGGCGGGCGAGCGGGTCGAGGGGCAGTCCGCCACCGAGTACCTGCGCGAGTCGATTGTGAACCCGTCCGCGCATCTGGTGGAGGGCTATGACAACCTCATGCCGGACATCTACGAGGATGCGCTGAGCGAGGACGAGATCAACGCTTTGGTCGCCTTCCTCATGACGCAGTAGGCGCACCTGCTGCGAACCGTCACGAACGCCCTGCCTTCTGGCGGGGCGTTTTTGTTTTGTAAGGCGCTTCTCACCTTATGTGTGCCTGTCATTCGAGCCGTTGCGGTACAATCGACTCAGCCGCGCAACCCGGCGGCGCGGTTCTGCGCTATACGCTATAGTGTATGCGACAGTACGCCGGCTGTTTACCTGTGTGAGGAGCACCCTGACCTGTGGACCCTGATATAACGATTATTGAATTTCTCCGTCAGTCGCTGCTGATCATTGTACTGTGCATGGGCGCGGCACTGCTCGGCGCGATTGCGCTGCTCATCACCGCTGCCCGCCAGATCCGCGACATCGACATCCCCGAAGATGCCGACTTCTTTGAGACACTCCAGCATGTGCCGATCACCGTGCCGCTTGCGCTGGACCTGCTCGATATGGCGTTTGATGTCTTTTCCGCACCGATCTCCTGGGTAGTCCTCGAAATGCTGGGGCTGCAGGCGCTCCAGTTGATCACAGTGCTGGAAGGCTTCATCCCCGGCACGCAGGTCATCCCCACCCTGACGATCGCGTGGGGGCTTTCCCGCATCATGGGCAAGCGGCGCACACCGGCGCGGCAGGCGCTGTATGATTACCAGCTTGAGCAGCGCCGTCAGCAGGCCTACCGGCTGGGGCGCGGGCGCGGCCGTGCCGACGCATACCGCCAGCGTTCGCTGCCCGGCCCGCAGGATGACATCGTCGAGGGCGAGTACTACGAGGAGGACTGGGGCGAAGAGCCGCCCCCCGGCTACTACAACGAGCAGGACTATTGGGAGTAGGGCGCTCTGCGCGCTGTGATCAAAACAAAAGGCACAGCATCGCTGTGCCCTGCGATTATCTCGGCGAGATTGTGCGCCGGTGGGTAAGGTTAGTTCTTCTTCTCACGCCGCCCCTGTGCCAGCAGCGTTCTCACCCGGCTTGTCAGGGTGTTCGGCAGATAGGGCTTCGTGAGGTACGCGTCGGCTCCCAATTCCAACCCCTTGGCAATCGCCTCAGGGTCCGCCCTCGCGGAGAGAATGAGTACGGGCAGGTCCTCAAAACGCTTGTCTGCGCGCACGCGCCGCAGCACCTCATAGCCGTCCATATCGGGCAGCATCAAGTCGAGCACCATCACGTCAAAGTAGCGCTCTTCCAGTTCCTTCAGACCCTCGGTGCCGGTTTCGACGGCGGTCGTCGTTGCCCCGATCCGTGCCAGCATCTTGCGCAGCAGAAGCAGGAGATCAGGATCGTCATCCACCACAAGAATATGAGTTGCGGGGGGGAGCATGTCGGTCATTGATCCGTCCTTTTGGCCTGCGGGACTGGATAACAGGGTTCAGCCTCAGTCTGAACAGATTCAGTCTGAACTGGCAGGGATTGCGTCCTCTTTAGGCGGCGGCACGGGCAGGTCTTCGATAGCGACGTCCTTGTACTTTTCGCCCACCTCGACCAGCATGATGGGGATATCATCGATGATCGGATACTTGTAGCCCGATTCGGGCGAGACGAGCCAGGTGTCGTGCACCAGCTCCAGCCGGCCCGGATCTTCGCCTTCATAGTGGACAGCAACAGGGCACCGGAGTATCTCAAGCAGTTCCTTGCTTACCATTCAAGCAGCTCCTCATCATGGTTTTCAGCAGATGGTCGACTTTTGGCAAAGTATAGTACCCGCCTCCACCTGCGTCAACCGCTGCCCCGTGCGCCTGCTAGATCGCAGTACAACCTGCCGCTGAATTGCTGCACCGCTTGCACCAACATCTTAGGGGAGGGTTAACACGGCTCACAATGGGGATATTAACGTAGCCCGCCGGGGCGGGTTGGTGGGGATGGGGGTGGGGAAATAAAAAAGGCCCTCTGGCGATGGCCTACGTTCCCACCGGGCTGCCCCGGCAGTATCATCGGCGCTGGCAGGCTTAACGACCGGGT
>Ga0134096_1000902_pt1 | contig 26972 bp, 26 predicted proteins | sample 7_2taG_FD_94448 | JGI IMG/M metagenome (GOLD analysis project Ga0134096, IMG submission 94448) | Switchgrass degrading microbial communities from high solid loading bioreactors in New Hampshire, USA - 7_21_20_110_A3 metaG | ecosystem: Engineered > Bioreactor > Semi-continuous > Anaerobic >... | reverse complement strand
CGGCATCGACTGCGCCGTCGACTGCGGCCCTCTCAGTTGTGACTGCGGCGACCACAGCGGCGACGTCCCCACCGCCTGCGACTGCAGCCCTGGCGGCGTCCAGAAGCAGGTTCGCGGCCACAACAGCGGTCTCCTGCGCCTCAACCCCATACAACGATGACGACTCAGCGTTCAGATTGCCTCTGTAACGAATGGCGTCTGTCGCCTGTGCCGTCATGCTCTCACCGATCTGAAGGCGTATCGTCTGGATTGCGGCAGACTTATCGATCTTGCCGTCGGTAGCAAGCCAGCCCATCACTTTCCAACCTGAGCCTGGACTGACGAGGTATCCTTCACCGTCTATGTCGAATGACCCGTCTCTCGAATACTTCCTCGCGACTCCGTCGGTCAGGACGAAGAAGCCTTCTCCGTCTATTGCCAGGTCCGTCAACCTGTCAGTGCTCTCCAAGCTTCCCTGCGTCATCACGACGTCGACGCTCCTGATCACGGTTCCAAGGCCGACCTGTGCGGGGTTGGTGCCTCCCGTGTTCCCGTTGGTCGGGCTGGATCCTGGCTTCAGAGTCTGAGCGAAGGCCTCCTGAAATGTCATCCGCGAAGTCTTGTAGCCGATGGTGTTTATGTTTGAGATGTTGTTACCGATTATGTCCATCTTGAACTGATGGTTCCTGGAGCCTGCGACTCCAGCGAACATGGACCGCATCATGGTTTCATCGACCTCCCTTTGGCTGCTGTCGTGAGCCCGTCCGTCGATCCGGGCTCACAGGGCATCCTCACTGAGGTCCTGCCCGTGCCGACAGCTTCCGAAAACCCTAAGTCCTACACGATCACAGCAGAATCGATGTTGGTGAACACGTTCTGCCTCATACTCTCGCCGTCCACCGCAGTAATGACAGTCTGGTTCCTGACGCTGACCACAAACGCTGCCTTCTCCATCATCACCAAAGACTCTCTCGAACCTTTGGCTTGAGCCCGCAGAACTGCGTCTTGAAGCCGCATCAGGTCCGCCTCTGACAACTGAATGTTCCTGTCTCTCATTCGCTGGGCGGCATGTGCTGAGAACTTCAACGATGTCGCAGTGGTTTCTCTCTTCAGCACCTCAGCGAATGAGGTTTCGGCAGACGGCTTGGCGCCCGGCCTCACATTTGCAGGCCGTCTGGATACCCGTTCGGGCCTTAGCGGTGCCAGCGGCTGTCGTCCTGCATCGAACTTATCGACCACACGAAGTCACCTCTCACCTGTGCCACTCAGGCGCCCGCCAGTGGCGTCTTCATACTCGACACGTTGGTGAGCTTCATCTTAACTCCATCTACGGTCAGTATGACTTCGCCCCCGCTGAACAGCACCTCAGTAACCTCGCCACAGACGATCTGTGACGGATCGTCCATCGCAGACCCTTCGACCGTCTTTCCCAGCAGTGATGCACCGTAAATCATCGTCTGAACAGACGCCAGCTTCTCCAAGCCTGTGGCCACGTTCTGCATCTGCTCCATTGACGCGAACTGTGCAAGCTGCTGCATGAACTCCTTGTTGCTTCCGGCACTGAGCACGTCCTGATTCTTCAGCTCTGTTATCAGCAGTCTGAGAAAATCGTTCTTGTCAAGCTCCTTCTTCGGAGGATTGTGCTTGACCTCGGTGTTCGAGTAGCCGGTCGCTGTCCGGTTCACTCCTGAGCTGTATCCTACCAAGTTCCTCACCTCCCGACGCTTGCTGCATCGTTGAGTCCTACGCCCTGAACTCAAGACGGCCGGGTCGCAGATCAATCTGAACTGTCGTAGCAATTGGTTCGTCGGCCGATCCCGCCGTCTCCGGCAGATCCGCTCGCCAATACGCGAAAACGTCTGGCTGGTAAGACCTGCCCTGCCAGTGCTGTTCGAGATAGCTGTGGCCGCCCGCCTGGAAACCAGCCGAGCTTCCGTCGTTATGCTGTGCCTGTGCGAACTGATGCCGCAGGTCTTCATCGCCCGTGTCAGCTCGTGCGTTCTGAGCCGCCCCGATCCGAACCTCCGACACCTGCAGCCCTTGCGCTCTGAGTGACGCCATGAGCTGGTGTGAAGATGACCGGAGGATGCGCAACGTCTCATGGGTTTCTGCATTGATGTTGGCGACGATCCGTCCGGCGCGATCAGCCTCAACCTGCACCTCCACGTTGCCAAGGCGCTCTGGTCTCAGACGGACAGTGATCGTCGGCCGCTCTTCGCTCGCGCTCAGTGCCACTCTGTTCACTATCTGGCCGATCACAGAGCGTGGCTCCGCCCGTTGAGCTGTGGCAGTCTCAGGGCTCCCCGTCTCGATGCGCTGCTCTGACAGCCTTGCGTCTGCATAAATCGGCTCAGAGCCGCGGGTCGAAACCGTCGCCTTCGTCTGCTGCTCCGGCTGTTCCTCATTGAGAGCCGACTTTGTCCGCGCAGCGGCTTCAGTGGCACCGTCGATTCCACTGTGATGTCGGGACTGTGTGCCGGAGGCTCGCGTGACCGCTGCGTGCCGGTCCATCATCAATGCATCTTCGGCCGCTGTGACAGCCGTGCCGCTGGACGCTGCCTCAATGCGTGGCTGATGTTCGCTCGCGGCGCCGGGTTCTCTCTCCGAGGACGTGTTCGGTGCTAGCCCGGAAGAAGTGCTCATTGCCCTCTCCGGTGCTGCGTTCGCTGTTCTTTGAGGCGATGGGCTCATCGCACTCTCTGAGGCTGGGTTCGTGGCTTTCAGCGCTGATGCGTTCGCGGCCTGCGAAAGCGGAGTGCCACCTGTGCCTCGTTCTCGTGCCACCGCCGACTCTCTCATAGCTCCTTGCATTGAACCGCCTGATGTGTCAGGCGGCACATCGCCTGAAGCGGCGGAGACAGTCTGCGGCTCCGCGGCGTTTGACTGCCTTCGAACCGCGGCTTCGTCGATCATCGCGTTGCTCTCCAGCGCTGAGAATACCCGTTGCTGTCGACTGGAGATCTCCGTTGCCCGGGCGATCAGAGCACTATCTAGAAGCTCCACGGACGCAGACCGCTGTCTTGAGCTGGACCCGTGCTCTACCTCGTAGGCGTTGCGCACCTGCCGCGCGGAAGGCGTCAAGGCATTCTGCGCCTTTGCTGCCTGATCCGAAGATTCCGACCTGCTTGTGCTCTCTTGCGCCGCCGGACCATCCGGACCTCCACGCGCGTCGAGACCTGCAAGGTCTCCGCTGCGGTGACCCGGCATGCGCGAGTGCCTTGCTGCAACCGCCTCGTCCACGACATGGGCTGCGGCTGAACGTGCCGGCTCACCTGCCTGAGTCGTCTGTGCCTGCCGCGCATGTTCCCGCGGCACCTCTGTCTGAGGCACTTGCCCGGGCCTGCCCGCCGGATCCGTGCTGCTTGCCGAAACGTGACGGCCTTCTGCCCGAGGTTCAGACTGAGCGGCTGAATGCCCTTCTGCCGCCCTGCCTGCGTGTTTGGTCGCATACACCTGCGCGTGCAATGGATCTAGCTCCACACTACCTGCGCCCACCGACACCGATACCTGCATTGCGCTGTCAAAGACCGACAGCCCCGCAGGGTTCACGCTGCCGACAGGATCCATGCTTTCGACAGTTGCCTGTTGAATCACGCCGTCAGGGCCTGGCAAATGCTCACCGGGTGCGCCGACCGCCATTGGGCTCAAGCCGATCGCGGGAGTCTGCATTGGGTTCGATCCCAGCGCCGAACGGCCGGCCGCGAAGCCTCCGGGTCCAAACGCTCCGCCGGACTGCGCGCCCGTCGACGGCTGCCCGCTCTGCATGGCGGATAGCGGCTTCGGCCACACGGGCTGCCCTGCAGCGATCCCGAGCTCAGTCGGCCGGGCATCACCTGCGACACCTGTGGCAGGCGCCTTCGCCAGGAGGTCTACCGATACTCCAGGGCCGAGCCATGATCCCTCGAAACCCGGGCCCCATCCCGCGTCGAAGTACGCCTGTCTGGCAAGGTGAGCCGGTGCCGTTGCATCGACGCTGTCCAGTGCGGGCGCTTCCGAGCATTCTCCGATCGGCGCTGTGAGATCTGGGTGAATCAGTTCAGCGCAGATCGTTTCAGCCGGGCCCGCACACGCACCCGCGAGGCACGCCAGCAACTCGGTCGCACCAGCCTGGCCTGCCAGGCCTGTGTTCGTCTTTTCTCCACGCCCGCCATCGCGCACGTCGACTGCAGCGGCTTCTCCTTCAGTTCCGACCGATCGAGGTATGCTCAGCCGCAGGTGTGAAGTCTGTGAGAGCTTACCGGCGTTCAGTTGTGCGTCCAAGAGTACCTCCTCGAAACGCGACAAGACCCCGCCTTCTGACGGAGCGGAACCGCAGATAGCTGACGACAGCAGCCCCTGCATCGAGTGCGGGCTGGAGACGACGGCGCCAGTGCTCGGCGCGATGATCAACTGGGCCGTACTGTTATTGCCCAATACTTGTTCACCTCCTTTCCGGGCGAATCCGGAGTCCGGCTACGCCGTCTCCGGATCCTCGCGTAGTTGAGTGGAAACATGTCTCGATGTCGCCAAGTCGTCGAGAAAGGCCTGCTCTCTGCGCAATTCATCTAGGCGGAACCGCTCGAATTGGCTGTCACGAAGGCTCTGAACAACCTTCCGTTCCCGCATGGCCTCGACTACCCGATCGCGCTGGATCTTCATCTCGTCTTCCAGTTCAGAGATCACCTGCTGTTGGTCCTCGATGCGAGAAGAGAGCCATCTGTAGAAGCCGCGGTAGAGCCTGGCGCGTTCCAGGTCGACGTCGCTCGATTCCAGCTCTTCGTAGCGCGCTGCAGCTTCCTGACGACTCCGCTCCAGCTCCGCCAGCGTCTCCTGTTCTGCGTGCATGATTTTCTCTAGTTCTCCCAGACGGCGCTTGAGTTCGTCTTCCTTCCTTATCCTGAAGTCCAGGAGTGCCTGCAACTGGAATCGAAACCTCGGCACCTGCGGTCACCTCGCCTTCGAACTTCCCAGGCCTATGCCTTCATACAGCAATTGCAAAAACTGAGCCAATCCCTCACCGGTCAAGCGCTGTCACTGAAGATGGTTTCCAGCTCGTCGATCGCTTGTTCGAGCGAAGATCGCTCCTGTACGCTCTGTCGCAGAAAACGGTTCACGGCGTCAATCTTCCCGATGGCGTAGTCAATCCTGGGATTGCTCCCATGGTTGTACGCGCCGATGTTGATCAGGTCTTCTGCCTCAGCGTACGTGGCAAGGACGTCGCGCAGCTTCCCTGCAGCTTCCCTGTGTGAGTCGTCTGTGATCTCCACCATGACACGGCTTAGGCTGGCGTTCACGTCAATAGCGGGATAGTGGTTCTTTGACGCCAGCTTGCGGGACAGTATGATATGCCCGTCCAGGATGCTTCTAGTGCTGTCAGCCACCGGCTCGTTCATGTCGTCGCCGTCCACGAGCACAGTGTACAGACCGGTGATGCTTCCGTTGGCCGACGTCCCCGACCTCTCGAGGAGCTTCGGCAGGGTAGCGAACACCGAAGGAGTGTATCCCCGAGTGGCGGGAGGCTCCCCTATGGCCAGCCCCACCTCTCTCTGCGCCATCGCGAACCTGGTCACGGAGTCCATCATCAGCATGACGTCTTTCCCCTGATCCCTGAAGTACTCGGCGATCGCGGTCGCGACAAAGGCGCCCTTGAGCCGGACCAGGGCGGGCTGATCAGAGGTGGCGACGACAACAACAGAGCGCGACAGCCCTTCTTCTCCAAGGTCGCGCTCCAGGAACTCACGAACCTCTCTGCCGCGCTCTCCGATCAGCGCGACGACATTGACATCAGCCTCAGTGTTTCTTGCTATGATGCCCATGAGTGTGCTCTTGCCGACTCCGCTGCCCGAGAATATACCTATCCTCTGTCCCCGGCCAACGGTGAGAAGGCCGTCAATGGCTCGCACGCCCATTCCTAGCGGCTGCGATATCCTGCGCCTCGACAGAGGGCTGGGCGGTGAATTTGTCACGGGGTAGTACGTCTCAGCGTGGGGCGGCTCCCTGCCGTCGAGCGGCCGCCCGAGGCCATCGAGAACTCGGCCGAGCAGGCCGGGTCCCACAGGCACCCTGAGCGAGTGCCCGGACGCAACCACCTCACTGCCGGGTTCGATTCCCTCCATGTCGCCCAGCGGCATCAGTAGGACACGGTCGCCGCGGAACCCTACGACCTCAGCGCTTACGGGCTCCGAGAGATATCGCGAGTGGATGTGGCAGAGCTCCCCGATCTGAGCTGCAGGCCCTGCTGATTCGATGGTGAGCCCGATCACTTGTTTGATTCGTCCATTCGCCGTGATAGGATCAGTGGCTCTGATGGCTGCCCGCAGTCTCTCGACATCCAGTCGGCAGTCTGCGACCCCAGATGCCCGGCTAGTCATGGTCGACCTCCTCAACGCTCTGCACCATAGCCTCTCGTATGCGATCGAGCTGATGATCGATCCGAGCATCGAAAAACCCGTTGTCCATCTCTATCAGGCAGCCGCCGCGCTCGACGCTTGGGTCGTCTATGACCTCAATCGACTGGACTCCAGGAAATCTGGCTGCGAGCTCGCGCTTGGCCTCGGTCACCACGGCGAGATCCGCTATATTGGTCTTGATCTTCAAAGTCGATGGTGAGCTGGCCTTGCGCAGACAGCTGTCGATCACTCTCAATACCCTGTGGTCATCTCTGTCGACTTCAGTAGATATCACTGCGCGAGCGACCTCTATGACAAGATCGATGATGTCAGAGCGGTACTGCTCCACCAACGCTGGCCGGAAGTGCGAGATCTCCTGGCAGAGCGTGGAGAGGCACTCCAGGCGGTGCTCCCACTCCGCCCGGCACTCGGCCCCAGCCTCTTCCCTTCCTGCAGCATATCCCTCTTCGTATCCGCTGACGCGTCCGCTCGAGTAGCCTTCCTCCCTCGCGGCCTCCCGGATACGCTCGGCGTCTTCCTCCGCCTCCCTTACGATTGCCTCTGCCCTTTCCTTCGCCCTTGCCTCGATCTCGGACGCAAGGTCGCGCCACTCCTCGAGTGTGAGTCCGGGCGGCGTCCGCAGCGAATCGGACTCAAGATCCTGTCTAGATCCGCTTCGCAGTACCCTGACCCCCATGGTCACGGCATCTGTGTCACGGTACTGACTGGACTTCAGGATCCCCGGCCTAGACAACGATCTCATCTCCCTGTCCTCGCGACACGACGATTTCTCCGGCTTCCTCAAGCCGCCTTATCGTGGCGACGATCCTCTGCTGTGCCTCTTCGACGTTGCGCAGCCTCACAGGCCCCATGAACTCCATATCTTCCTTCAGCATTGTGGAGGCGCGCTCCGACATGTTGCGGAATATCTTCTCCTTCACCTCGTCGCTCGCGGCCTTCATCGCAAGTGCGAGCTCTTTCTGGTCGATGTCTCTCAGGATCAGCTGAATCGCCCGGTCGTCCAGCAGAATGATGTCTTCGAACACGAAGAGCATCTTTGAGACCTCTTCCGCGATGCCGGGGCTCTCTTCCTCGAGGCGCTCCAGAATTGCCTTTTCGGTCGCCCGATCCACGTTGTTGAGTATGTCGACCAGGCTCTTGAGGCCGCCCGCCGCGGTCATTTCCTGGTCGCCTGCGGAACTCATTCGGCGCTCAAGCTCCCGCTCCACATCACGAATCACGCCCGGATTTGCTCCCTCCATCAGAGCCATCCGCATTGCGACCTCAGTCTGCAGCTCTTGGGGCAGAGCCGACAGCAGCATGGCCGCCCTGTCAGGATCGAGATGGGCTAGGACCAGAGCTATGGTCTGAGGATGCTCTCCCTCGAGAAAACTGAGAAGCTGGTCAGTTGTCGCGTGCCTGGCGAACTCAAAAGGAGTCGCTTTGAGCGACACTGTAAGCTTCGAGATTATGTCCATCGCCTTCTGCGCGCCCAACGCTTTCTCAAGCACGTTCTTTGCGTAGTCTATACCCCCAAACGCCACGTACTCCTTAGCCAGCGCACTGTGGTAAAACTCCTGAAGCACGGCATCCCGCGTCGACGACGGGATCCTGCCCATAGTGGCGATCTCCATCGTGATTGCCTCGATTTGGTCCTCGTCGAGGTACCTGAACACGTTGGCCGATAGCTCGGAACCGAGCGCGAGCATCAGTATTGCAGCCTTTTCCTTGCCTCTCAGTCCGCCTCTGCTCTGCCTCACAGCCACGGCTATCACCTCACTCCTCGACCAGCCAGCCGCGAACCAGTTTTGCGACTTCCTCAGGATTCTCCCTGGCCATTCTCTCGAGCTGCTGCCTGATCTGCTCCCTCCTCAGTTCCTCAGGAGATCTCTCCTCGGGAACCAGTTCAGGAGCCTCCTCAGCTTCAGGCTGCTCGCTAACTGCCGCAGCCTGAAGCTGCGCAGTGACCTGTTCGGGCGAGTAGACCTGTATTCTGCGCCGCATCATCCTGAGTACGACAAGCCCGAAGATGACGGCGACCAAGCCGAGAAAGATGGGAGCGGCCAGTCTGATGTACTGCCTCAAGGCCTCTCTCTCCGCTTCCTTCTCTGCCTCAAGCGCCATTGCATTCAGCTCTTCGTCCGAGAACCTGGGCTTGAACGCCATCGTGTGTACGACTATCTCATCGCCTCGCGCCTCATCGATCCCGGCAGCGGCCGCGATTATCGCTCTGACGTTGTCGATATCGTCTTCAGTCAAGCCCGCCGGATGTATCAGTGCTGAAACGGTGAGCCTCTCGATCCGGCCGTACCCTTTCTTGACGTGGGTGATCGTGCGCGAGTAATCGTAATTGCGTATCGCTTCGTTCCTAACCACACTGCTCTGCGATGTACCTTCGACGCCCTGGTACACCGGCACATCGGTGTCGACGTTGGAGGCGGTCCCTGGAACGCCCTGAGCCTGGGCGCCCGGCTGTGAGATCTCCTCAGCGAAGACCTGCTCACTGATGAGCACTCCGAGTCCGCCCGCGAGCGGCTCAAGAATCTCGCTGTCGCTCTCCTCCTGGTCGAAGTTCATTAGGGCATTCACTCTGATAGCTACGTTGCCGGGCCCCACGACCTTCTCGAGCATGCTTTCGATGCTCCGCTGCAGTGTGGTTTCGTAATACTCCTTGATCTCGAGCTGGCTCACACTCAGCCTGCCCTTTACCGACGCCTCACTGTCGTCCTCGACCCACAGCACGTTGCCTCCGGTGTCTACGACAGTCACGTGGGCAGGCGTCAGACCCTCAACGGCTGCCGAAGCGAGGTGAACGATTCCGCGTATCTGCGACTGACTCAGACTCTTGCCCGGGCGCAACTTCAGCGATATCGACGCAGTGACCGGCTGCTCCTTGTCCGAGTAAAGCTGAGGCTCAGGCATCGCGAGCATTACCTTGGCATATTCGACCTGCTCAAACGCGGCAAAAGTCCTCGCAAGCTCGCCCTCGAGGGCTCTCCTGTAGTTGACCTTCTGCGTAAACTCAGTGACTCCAAACCCCTGAGTGTCGAAGAGTTCAAACCCGGAGCCTCCTCCCTGCGGGAGGCCCTGACTTGCGAGCTCCAGCCTAACCTCATGCTTGTTGGCAACTGGCACCAGGATCGTCTTTCCATCGTCGTCGAGCTTGTACGGGACGCCGGCTGACTTCAGATGCTCCACGACCTCGTATGCATCCGCTGAGGTCAGTCCAGTGTACAGGGGCACGAAGTCCTGCCGGCCGGTTGACGCGGCCAAATACAGCAGGCCTGCAAGGACTGTGATTGAGACCACTGCCACCCCGATTTTCTTGCCGGTGTCGAGTGATTGCCAGACTGTCAGACCCTGGTTGCGCACACGCTCGAGTTTCTCGTTCATACCCTCACCCTATGCCATGCAGATTGGAGCCCGGATTGGACGCGCAAACGACTGGCGGCCGGCGGATCGGCGCGCAAGAGCCGATCACACCTGCATTCTCATGATCTCCTGGTAGGCTTCGATGATCTTATTGCGAATCTGCATGGTGAGTTGCAAACCGATGTTGACTTCCTCAACGGCCATCAGCACTTCGTGAATGTCCTTCGCCTCTCCCGTAGCCAGTTTCTGAGCCATCCGGTCCGCATTGATCTGGAGGTTGTTCACAGTATCAAGGGCTTGAGCCAGCATATCTTTGAAAGATGGAGTGGGATCCTTCTGAGCGAGCGTTCTTAGCCGAAATCCGTCCTTCTCAGTCGCGTTGATGCCCTCGCTCTGATTCGGACCCGCCGAGGCACGCTTTGCAGTCACTGGAATCGTCCCTCTCAGTGAAACCAGATCGATACCACTCACTTGTCCATTCCCTCCGCTATGTCACGTGATCTGCTCGAATTATGCCTGCCTGATAGCTACCTGCCGATATCCAACGCTTTTAGGAACATCGATTTGGTCGCTTCGAAAACCGCTATGTTTGACTCGTAGGCCCTAGACGCCGAGATCATGTCGACCATCTCCCGGACTATGTCGACGTTGGGCATCTCAACATAGCCGTTCTCGTCGGCGTCAGGATGACCCGGATCGTACACGAGCGGGCCCGGTCTGGAGTCTTCCACTATGCCTACGACCTTGACGCCTGCGAGCGACTCTGTGCTCTCTACCCTGTCTCTGCTCGCAGCACCTCTAGACGACCGAGAGCGATCGGCGACACTGCCTGCTCGGGCTTGGTCGAGGGCTTCCGAGAAGACGACGAGCTTGCGCTTGTACGGTCCCTGCCCAGCCCCTCTCGTCGAATCCGCGTTTGCCACGTTGTCTGCTATTACGTCCATCCGCAGCCGCTGTGCGGTCATTCCGGAGGCCGATACCTTGAGAGAGTTGAACAGACCCACCGGTTACCGCCTCCCTTCACTGATCGTGTACTTCAGCAGGTTGTACTTCTCACTCACGAGGCGCGTCAAAGCCGAGTAGGTCAGCTGGTTCTCGGCCAGGGCTGCCATCTCGGCTTCGGGGTCGACGTTGTTCCCGTCAGCGCGGGACACGGTGCCAGTCTTGCGAACGAGCACCGGCTGCGCTGCAGCGGCAGAGGAGGGTTTAGCCAGATGCTTCGGATGGGTGACCCGCATCGGCAACGAGTCTGCCCTCGCGAGCGCCGTCTTGAGCTGGTCTTCGAAACTGACATCAATGGCCTTGTATCCGGGGGTGTCAACGTTGGCAAGATTCTGAGCGATGGCTTCCTGTCTGAGCGAAGCCGCCTCCAGGGCTTTTGCGAGCACCTGCAGAGTTGTTCTGTGCGTACATCGCATCGATGTCACCTCGCGCATTCAGCCGTTGAGCCGCGACAAGGGATCGATGCAAGAGTCGTGCCATCGAGGGAGTGATTTGGGCGACCGGGCATCGGGCGCGCAGACAAGCGGCCCGCTTCGATCTACCGGGGAGAACTCACAGGGAGTCTCACGCGAAAAGCGCTGCCCTCACCGGGCCGGCTGTCGACATGGATCTGTCCTCCGTGACCCTCGACGATGCTGAGAGAGATGGCGAGTCCAAGACCCGTTCCGTCGGGCTTGGTCGTGAAGAAGGGGTTGAATATGCGGTTTAGGTCCTCCTCCCTTATTCCCAGACCCTGGTCTGCGACACACACCTCGACGTAGCCCTCAGCGTCCGTCGAGCCGCTCACAGCGAATTGGCGCAGGACGGCAGGGTCGGCCTCTTCTCGTCCGACAAATCTGGTGCTGACCTCTATTCTCGATCCTGGACTGCTAGCCTCCAGGGCATTGAGAAACAGATTGAGAAAGACCTGCTTGAGCTGGTGTTCGTCGCCGACTATGTTCGGAGTGTCGGACAGCGACAGGGCTACTTCGACGCGCTCCTTGTGCGCTCTCGGAGATACAAGGAGCATCGCGTCCGACACCAATGAGGTTAGGTCCACGCGGGTCTGTTTGAACTCCGATTGCCTGGCGAATACGAGGAGGTTTCTGACTATGGCAGAGCACCTGGACGCCTCTTCCTCGATTATCCTAAGGCGCCGCACGTATTTGGCCGGATCCGGTACCTCCGCCTCTATTTTGGTCGCCAGGTACTCGGCACACGCGGATATTATGCCAATGGGGTTGTTGATTTCGTGGGCCATTCCAGCAGCAAACTCGCCTACAGTGCGTATCCTCTCGGCCCTGCGCAGCTGCTCACCCATCTTCACCTTGTCGGTCACGTCTTCGACACTGAGGATTACTCCGCTGACATCGCCTGCGTCGGACCGAAGTGTAGATATCCTGATGTACCCGATGAACTCGGAACCGCCGACTGTCTTCAGTGTCACGTTCCGAACCTCACGCAGGTTGCCATCATCCAGCGCCCCTGTGATCTGCTTGTGCAGTCCGCCATCAGTGAGTTCCTCGACGAGACCGAAGAAGTGCTTGCCCAGAGCGTGCTCACGCTGGATCCCGCTGATCCGTTCCATGCTCGAGTTCCAGGTGGACACTCTCAGGGACGCATCGATCACCACCACTCCCGAGGCCACGGACTCCACGATGTCTTCGTTGTAATCCTTCAGGGCCGAGAGATCTCTGTTCACCGCCGTGAGTGCAGCATACAGGCGTGCGTTGTCTAGCGCGATGGCGGCGAACGTGGCTAGAGTCGACAGAGCCTGTGTGTCCTCAGGAGTGCCTGTGTTCACGCGGTCGGTGACCAGATGAAGGGAACCGATCTGTACTCCTCTTATCTCCATAGGGACCGACAGCTCGAATGACTGCCCGTGATTCGCGTCGCTGGCCGATCTGCCCGACTCGTAAACCTTCAGCGGCGGGTGCCCTCCGACCCGCGGATCGGAGATCTCCATCATCGCCCACCCATAGCCGACAATGTCGGAAACCGAGTCCACTATCTGCTGAACCACTGTGTCCGGGTTGTAGGTGCTTACAAGGCGCTTGCCAACATCGAGGAGCCGCACGAGCTTCAAGACCCGCTGGTTGAGGCGTGTATTGGTTTCGATGAGATCGTTTTGGAAGAGGGTGTCGTGATCGATGAGGTCGTCGGTGAACCGCTGCACTTGGTTCAGTTTTGTCCTTAGCGTGTGCACGGATTCTTCGCTCCGCTCGCGGGCACGAGCCATGACACATGCGACCACTGTCATTACAGTAACTCCGGCCGACAGCACGGCGATCACTGCAGGCTCCCTCAGTTCCACGGGTGCGAGGAACAGCGCAAGAATCAAGGCTACAATCGTGAGTGCTGCGAGGGAAAGCACTCCGACCATCGGGCCGGCCGACTCGACCCTCGCAAAGACCTTGCAAAACATCTATCAGCCTCCAAGTGTAGAAATGCCAGAGCGAGCACAGCGGACAGTCTAGCCCCTACCGCTCGAGTCCGTGTTTTCTCATCTTCTCTAGAAGCAACTCCCGGCTGATCTCAAGAAGCTCCGCAGCCTGATCGCAGTCCCCATCCGCCTGGTCGAGTGCGCGGGCTATGAGACGCTCCTCCAACTCCTCAAGAGAGCACACTTCTTGATCCCATTCGGCGGCTGCCTCTCTCTCCGCTAAGTCCAGTCCGGCGCCGGCTCTGCTCCTTCTGGAAGAGAGCGTCCCGTCATTGACCGATTGGCAATTGAGGTACAGGTCCTTTGGCTGTATCTCCTGACCTTTGGAGAGTATCACCGCTCTCTCGATACAATTCTCAAGCTCACGGATATTGCCCGGCCAATCGTGCTCCTTGAGAATTCGGATCGCCTCGACTGAGAAACCTGTCACTGGCTTCCCCGTCTCCTGTGAGTACTTCCTCAGGAACCGGGTAGCCAGCTCCTCGATATCTTCTTTCCTGTTGCGCAGAGGAGGCAGAGTGATCGGGACGACTGACAGTCTGTAGTACAGATCCTCTCTGAACCGGCCTTCTCTGATCGCCGATACGAGGTCCTGATTTGTGGCCGCAATGATGCGCACGTCTACCTTGATTGTTTGAGTGCCGCCGACTCTCTCGAACTCCCGCTCCTGCACCACTCGGAGCAGCTTCGACTGCATCGCCAGGCTCATCTCGCCGATCTCGTCCAGGAAGATCGATCCGCCGTTCGCAAGCTCGAATCGTCCCGGCCGCCTCGCCACAGCGTTAGTGAAAGCGCCCTTCTCATGCCCAAACAGCTCGCTCTCGAGAAGGGTTTCCGGTATCGCTGCACAGTTGACTTTGATGAACGGCCGGTTTGCCCTCAAGCTGCGCTTGTGGATGTAGCTCGCAAGGAGTTCCTTGCCGGTGCCGCTCTCTCCGTATATCAGCACAGTCGCATTGGTGGGTGCGAGATCTGATATCATCTCGAATATCTGTCTCATCTGTTGGGATCGCCCAACTACACCGTCAAAACCCTCTCCATCAGGCTCGCCGAAACGCTGGGCTTTGTCGGAGACTCCCTGGATCGCGTTGTCGATCAGCATCTTCAGCTTCTCGACTTTGAACGGCTTGGTGATGTAGTCGTATGCTCCGAGCTTCATCGCTTCGATAGCGGTGTCAACAGTCGAATACGCGGTGATCATGAGGATCACCGTAGAAAGGTTCCGCCTTCGGATCTCCCTGATCACATCTATCCCGGTCATGTCGGGCAGCTTGAGATCGACGACGGCGACATCGTAGGAGTGCTTGCCCAACAGGGACACGGCTGCTGCTCCGTCGGCTGCTGTATCCACCGACACCCCTTCATCCGAAAACACATCGGACAGAATCTCCCGCATGTTGGGCTCATCGTCGACGATGAGCATCCTGGTGACCGGCTTGTCCACTATCATGAACAGCATCACTCCTGTAGCGCCACAAAGAGCTGCCCGCGCCTTTAGAGCGTCTCAGAGACGCGCCAAACAGCGCAGCGGGCGCGCTTCCAGTCGCCTGGCTGACATAACAATTCGATGGAAGCCGGGTTACTCCTCTTGCGGGTTCGAGCGCCTGGGAATGGTGCTTATTCTGTCCTCATCAAAATGCGTCAGATGTCGGCCGATGCCAGACGGGTGCAAGCCGGCGCTCCTAAGTTGCAGACGAGTTCTCCAGACTGCGAGGACCGTCGGTTCTAGCAGGCGGAGCGGGACGCAAGCGAAGGACATTTGCCTGACGATTGGTATCAGAGGAACCTCCGTCCTGGTTGGACTCGGCTTGCGGGCTGCTGCGAATGAGGGTCGCCCTCAGTGACTCGATCTCCCGTTCGAGCTTCCTGATCTGGTTCATCAACCCCTCCTTTTCTCTTTCCAGACGGAGAATCTCCGCAGTCGAACCCCTCTTGGCCGCCTGCTGCTGTTCCCTGCACAGACAGTGCAGCAAGGAGTACAGGTCGAGTTCGTCTCTGTACTTCTTCTCTATAGCTGTGATGACATCGACCTGATGCATTGCTTTATCCTCCTGGAGGCCGATCCGATTTCCAAGATCCCTATGCGTTCGCTGCTGAGATCGAGAGGCTGAGGCCGGCTTCGCCCAGCTCATCGTTCACACGGCGAGCAGCTAGCCGCCAGATGTCCCTAAGATCCTTCAACATGCCGATCACTTCGTCGAGAGGCTCGACACTCTTCTTGATATTCGCTTCGATCAACCGGTGCAACATGTAGTCATAGAGGCGGGCAAGGCAATCAGCGATTTCCGGGCTGCTTTCTCGATCGAGCGTAACGGACAGCTCGCTGATTATGTCCTCGACTCGCAGTATGCAGCTATTGGCGACTGTGATGTCTCCGTTCGTGATAGCCTCTCTTGCCCGGACTGCATAGCGCACCGCTCCGTCATACAGCATCAACAGAAGATCTCCCTTTGTTGCGGTCTGAGCCTGGGTCTGCCTGTATGTCTCGTACGGACTGATCATCGCCACTCTAAATTCACCGCTTTCCAGATCGTCGTTCTGTAGGCCCCTACTTCCGCGCATCCACGTAGCGCGGTCTGCTGGCGACTTCGGCGTTGTAGTAGCCAGAAAGGCTGCTTCTGCGCAGGCGGACTTCTCTGACCCGTTCTTCGGCCCGGGCCTTGTGTCCCTGGAGTCTCTGGTCAATCTGCTGCTGGAGCACAACCATGGCATGAGTAGCACGCTTGATGTCAGCAACCGCCTCGTCAATGCCATCTTCCGACTGACCTGTTCCGGCAGCATCCATCTCGCCTAAATCCGGCGGTGAGGCTACGCTCCCGTTTGTCCTGTGCCTTTCATCTAGAGAATCGATCTCCCTCATCAGAGCCTCTCTCGCATCTATCAGGGAATCGATGATGCTGAGGTTGTCAGAGGTCACTTCCTCGATGGTCAGGGCGTCGTTCAGGTCCTCCGTGACAGCCAGCATTTCCAGGAAGAGGCGGCGTCGGGCATTCAGATAGTCGCATGTGGCTCCGGTCCTAGCCATTGTTCATACCCCCGAAAAACATCGCGGTCAACCAGGCGCTCTGGCTGTTCATTCGGGCTATCCACTGCTCCATCGCTGTGAACTGACGCCAGTACCTATCCTCAAGCTTCTGGAGCCTTTGCTCCTCCCTGCTGATCCTTTCGTTGATCGATCGGATCCGCTGGCCTATGGAACTCGAGTCGACGAAGTCGCCGCTGCGCCCTGCAGTTTCGGTTATGCGCTCGACGGCGTTGCCAAGCCCGGCGTATAGCCTGACTGCAATGCCCTTTTCGCTGTCAGTGTCGCTCGAACTCGTAAACAGCCGCATGACTTTCTCGGGGTCTGCCTCGATCGCATCTCTGAGCATCTTTTCGTTGACATGAAGCTTTCCGTTCTCGCGGTAGTCGCGTGTTGTTATTCCAATACTCGCCAGGCTGTTGTATGCCTCATCGAGGCCCGTGACAGTGGAGTAGATCATGGTCCTGATCTTGCTCATCTCGCTCAGGATCAGTCTGTCATGCTTGAGCAGGCCGCTTCTGGCCTTCTCTTCCCACTTGTCAATCTGTCGGTCGGTCAGTTGCTCCATCTGTTCGTCGGTGAGCGGTTTGTAGTCGGGATACCTCGCCTCGTTGAGTTCAGCGTAAATGGTCTCGATTGTCGAGTTATACAGAGCAACCCAGTCGGTGATCGCCTTGTATATCGCTTCAGTGTCCGTTCTGACCTCGACTCTGGCCGGCTGGAGAGGGTTTTCTGAAACACCCTTGAGGGTGAAGGTCACCCCGTTGATCTGGAAAGTGTTGCTGGAGCGCTCGGTAACCACGCCGTTGATGGAGAACTGCGCGTTCTCGCCGCCGGTCTCGATTGCGCCACTGAATTGCAAGAGGCCGTTGAGGAAGCCATTCGGGTCGTCGAACACTATCTCATCGCCCTCGTTGTGGTTGCCGGTCTCCCTGGTCGTGATGACCACCCTGTCACTGAACGAATCGTAGAACATGGTCACTCCTGCAGCCGTCCTCGCATTGACTTCCGCGAAGACCTGATTGAGAGTGGCTGTGTTGGCAAAGGTGAACTCTTCGCCGTTTATGGTGAAGCTGAAGGTATCGCCTTCAGACCCCCAGACGAAATCGGCAGACGGATCAGGATCGGCCGCTGTTCCATCAGCAAAGAGCGCCTGTTGAGACCACAGACTTGCCGACACGTCTATCTTGTTGCCGGAATCCGCAGAAACGCTCGAGCCGGCCTTGGTTGCGGCAGATGCGAGTCTCGTGACGACGATGTCGTAGGTCCCGTCTCCCACAGTGGTAGCAGTCGCAGTGACTACCGACTCATCACTGCTGCTGACAGACTTCCTCAGATAAGTGCTCTGAAACCTCATGGACGACGTCAGATCTCTCAACGCGCGAAGTATGTTGTTGACGCTGCGGTAGTCCTCCTGCTTCCATTCGAGCACAGTCTTCTCCTGCTCGTACTTGTCGAGCTTCATGCGCTCAGCTTTCATGAGTTCCTTGACTATGGAGTCGATGTCCATGCCTGAGGCCAGGCCGCCGATGCGCAAGTTGTTTGAGGACACTAGGGTCACCTCCGTCCTGCTTGGGTCAGCCTGGGAGTCAGCCGTGGCTGGCGTCAGGCCGTCTTGTCTACGAACACGCCGATGGCCTCCCACATCTTGGCGATCATATCGAGTATCTCGTGAGGAGGCATCTCCCGTAAGACAACATTGGTTCTTGAGTCAATGATCTTTAGTATCTCAAAGCCTGTTTCTTCATGGACGGCAAACTCCACGGTTGTGTTGAACACGCTGGCGATCTTGTTCGCCACCTCTGCTGCAGCTCTCGCCAGATCGGCATCAACATCGGCTTGCTGATTTGGCCCGCCTGGGAGTGGAACCTCCGCACGGACAGGCGAGGGATTCGAGGCACGCAATCCAAGCGCCCTCTGTTCCAAGAACTCCTGGTGGACAGGGCGTGACTCAACTCGCATTCTGGTTACCCCCCGTATGGACCACACTCGTCTGTGCCGTCATCAGTGCTGTGCTCTTGTTCTCGACAGTGGCTGCGCGGTGTAGCCGAGCTAAGTACAACTACTCACTATCTACATCGGACGAGAGTAGGCACGAGTTGATAGCCGAATGTTGAAGCCTAGATCTGGGCACTGCAAGACTCGTACCACCGACGCTCGACCGGTGGCGGCTGTCGTGACGGCACGGCAGCCGAACGATATCTTGCAGTGGATGTGAAAATCTTGCCATGCCGTTGCCGATGCCTCCGGCCATTGGAGGAGAGTGCTGGCCATTTTTCAAGACTTTTGGTACAAATCTACAATTCGCTGAAGGAGGTTCAGAAGATGAGCAAGATGGGCAGAATGCTGGTTCTGACTCTGGTAGCGCTCATTGCCCTATCGATCGTCGGACATGCGGCCGACCCGATCGAGCTTCGGGTGGCGTGGTGGGGCTCGCAGAACAGACACGATCGGACGCTCGAAGCTATCGAGCTCTTCGAGGAGAAGTATCCGCACATCACCGTGCTGGCTGAGTACAGCGGCTGGGCTGACTACTGGCCTCTGTTGACCACCCAGGCTGCAGGCAGGAACCTGCCTGATGTCATGCAGCAAGACTATGCGTACCTCGGCGAATGGGTCAAGCGGGGTCTGCTCATGCCGCTCGACGGTTTCGCTGCATCAGGAGTCCTCGATCTGTCGACAATCGCTGGCGCTCAACTCTCGGGTGGCATGATCGATGGCAAGATCTACGCGATCAGCCTCGGCACCAACTCTCTTGCCATGGTGTTTGATCCCGAGGTGTTCGAAAAGGCAGGAGTCGAAATCCCCGACACCTGGTACACCTGGGACGAGTGGGTCGCTCTCTGTCATCAGATCCATGACAAGCTGGGCATCTTCGGCGCGGGCGGCAACTTCCAGAACGAGCACATCTTCAAGACCTGGCTGAAAGAGCATGGAGTCTGGATCTACAACGAAGACCAGACTGCGCTCGGCTATGAGGATGACCAGCTCTATGCCGACTTCTTCAAAATGCTCCTCGGACTGCAGAAGTCAGGCGCTATGCCCACACTCGAGTGGGATACTGCGCGAGCCGCCCTGGGCCTCGAGGACGCGTTGATCGTCTCCCAGCAGAGCGCGATGGACTTCGCCTGGAGCAACATGATCGTCGCACTCGTATCCGCCGCAGGACGCCCGCTCAAGCTGGGGTTGATGCCGCAACTTGGACCCAACTCAGTGCCAGGCAACTACCTGAAGCCCGCGATGTTCTTCTCAGTCACGTCGCAGGCGAAGCATCCTGAGGAGGCCGCGCTGTTCATCGACTTCATCACCAACTCCGTAGAAGCCAACGAGATCCTGATGGCCGAGCGCGGGGTGCCCATCGCACCCGCTGTTCGCGAAGCGCTGCTGCCTATGTTGAGCGAGGCTCAGCAGGAGATGTTCAGGTATATCGATATAGCTGAGAAATACAGCAGTCCGATCGATCCGCCCGATCCGCCCGGCCACAACAACATCATGCAGAACGTGTACGACCAACTGGCCGAGCAGGTGCTCTACGAGTACATCTCTCCAGAGCAAGCTGCAAAGGAGTTCAGGCGTCAAGCCGAGGAGATACTGAGGAGCAACTGATCCCGTGCATGAAATCAGACATACCACGTCGTCCGTTGCTCCGGAGTCGTGACTGCGTGCACGACTCCGGAGCAATCTGCTCGAATCTCCAGTGAGCCAGCGGGATGGTGATACGATGAGGGTTCGAGGATCTGCACGTAGGAGGGCGAGCAATACTGCGGGATACCTGTTCATTAGTCCCTGGCTGATCGGCTTCTTCTGCTTCACGCTGATACCCGTCGGCGCCTCCTTCTATCTTGCCTTCACCAAATACGAGATAGTCAGCTCGCCTACATGGGTCTGGTTTGACAACTTCATCAGGATGTTCACGAAGGACTACAGGTACAAAAGCGCTCTGAAGGCCACCTTCTATTACGTGTTCACTGCGGTGCCACTAAGACTGATAACGGCTCTTGCCGTCGCATTGCTGCTGCAAAAGGGCACAAGGCTGATCAATGTCTTTCGGGGCATCTATTACCTTCCCTCAATCGTCGGCGGCAGCGTCGCGATAGCTGTGATGTGGAGACAGATCTTCGGGCGCACCGGTCTGGTAAATGCACTGCTAGCCTTCATCGGAGTCAAAGGCCCCAACTGGCTAGGAGACCCAAAGACCGCCATATGGACGCTGATAGTCCTAGCCGCCTGGCAGTTCGGTTCGCCGATGCTGATAATGCTGGCCGGGCTCAAGCAGATACCTCAGTCGCTGTACGAGGCTGCATCCATTGATGGAGCTGGCACTCTGCGCCGGTTCAGGTCTATCACGCTGCCGATGCTCAGTCCGGTGATCTTTTTTAACCTGGTAATGCAGATCATCAGTGGTTTCATGGTGTTCACTCAGGCATACATCATCACCGGCGGTCGCCCTCTCGACACCACCCTCTTCTACAGCCTCTACCTGTATCAAAAGGGATTCAGAGACTTCGAGATGGGGTACGCCTCAGCTATGGCCTGGTTCCTGCTAGTCATCATTGCATTCTTCACACTGCTGGCGTTCAAATCGTCCTCGTTCTGGGTCTACTACGAGGCAAAGGAGCGGGAATGATGAAGGCGAAACAGCTTAGGCAGACAATCATTCACCATGCAGTGGTCGTCGCTATTGGCATCGCTATGGCCTATCCACTCGTCTGGCTGGTGGCGAGCTCATTCAAGGAGAAGACGGAGATCTTACAATACACAACGTCGTTGATACCAAAGGTCTTTACGCTTGAGAACTACCGGTCCGGATGGGCTGGGTTTGGCAATGTGTCCTTTGCTGTGTACTTCCGCAACTCGTTCATCATCGCAGGGCTCGGAACTGTGGGGGCTGTCCTATCGTCGCTCCTAGTGGCCTACGGCTTCTCACGAGTACGGTTCATGGGCCGAGGACTCTGGTTCACATGCATGCTGGCTACCCTCATGCTGCCGTTTCAGGTGCAGATGATCCCACAGTACATCATGTTCCGCGAGCTAAACTGGATCAACTCCTTTCTGCCGCTGATCGTCCCTCGCTTCCTCGCTGATCCCTTCTTTGTCTTCCTGATGATGCAGTTCATCCGGGGGCTTCCCGTTGAGCTCGATGAGTCGGCCGAGATCGATGGAGCCAACAGACTCGGTGTCCTGTGGTGGATCATTGTCCCGCTGGTCAAGCCGGCGCTCATCACATCGGCTATCTTCTCTTTCTACTGGAAGTGGGACGATTTCCTCGGGCCATTGCTGTATCTAAACAAGCCGACGCTTCACACAGTCTCCCTCGCCCTACGCAACTTCGCAGACCCATCTGCGGCAAGCAACTGGGGCGCTGTGTTCGCCATGTCAGCGCTGTCGCTGGTTCCGGTCATGGTGGTGTTCATAGCTTTCCAGAAGTACATAGTTGATGGCATCAGCACGACAGGAATGACGGCGTAAGACCTATCGCTCAGGCCTGGCAGGTCGGCAGCCGCGAGCAGGCGGAGCGCTCCCGGAAAGCAAAGGGTCCCAGGAGACCTGGGACCCGGACGATCGTCGTGCCGCCTGACTAGCGCAGCAGTTGCAGGACACTGTGAGGCTGCTGGTTCGCCTGAGCGAGCATCGCCTGAGCTGCCTGGGTAAGGATGCTGCTCCTGGTGAACTCCATCATCTGCTGGGACATATCGACGTCCCTGATGCGAGACTCGGAAGCGGTCAGGTTTTCAGAGGAGATGCCAGGGTTGCTGATGGTGTGCTCGAGTCGGTTTTGGTAGGCGCCAAGCTTTGCCCGCTCGGAGGTAACCCGTTGAATGGCTTCGTCGATCTAGGTTCACCAACCTGCATCATCACTCTGTGCTCGGCAGCAACAGACGAAGCATCTGCTTTGCTTGCTGCTGCGCCTGGGCAAAGACTGTAATGGCGACCTCGTAGAGGATCTGGTTGCGCACCAACTCCATCATCTCTTTAGCCATGTCGACGTCTCTGATCCTGGACTCTGCCGCGATGAGGTTCTCTGCTGTCGTCTCCAGGTTGTTGATCGTGTGCTCCAGGCGATTCACGTACGCGCCCATACGGCCTCTCTCTCGAGACACGTCCTCGAGTGCCTGGTCCACCACTGCCAAGTTGTCATCAGTCGAACGCGAGAGCACATCCACACCACCCAGAGCAAATCCACGATCAGCACCAAGACCAAGTCGACTGGCTCTCATGTCGCCGAAGAACACTCGGAACCCTTGCCCGGCGTTCGCACCGAGCTGCAGCCATAGACCTGAATCCTCGCCTGCACCCTCGCTCTGGCTCCCGTTCAGCAGATCGATTCCGTTGAACTCAGCGCGCTCGGCGGTGGCTCCGATCTCCTCCAGGAGCTGGTCTACCTCGTCCTGGATAGCTCGCTTGTCGCTGTCACTCAGCGTGCCGTTGCCAGCCTGAATCACGAGCTCCCTGATCCGATGGATCATCGCATGCGTCTCGTTGAGGGCACCCTCTGCAGTCTGGATCATCGAGATGCCATCCTGTGCATTGCGGCTGGCCATCTGCAGCCCGCGGATCTGCGCTCTCATCCTTTCGCTGATTGCGAGGCCAGAAGGGTCGTCCGCTGCACTGTTTATCCGCAACCCCGACGAGAGTCGCTGCATCGACCTAGCTATGGCGGAGCTCGCCCTCGCCATGCCCTGGTAGGCGCTTAGAGCTGCTATGTTGAAGTTGGCCATCATTGCGCCCGCACTCCTGTCCGAACGAGGTCAGGAGGCAAATCGGAGCCGCCCCCTGACATACCGACTCTCTGCACTACCTAGCATGAATGCGGGGTCCCAGGGACTCTGGGACCCCGCAGCAATCTCACACTGATGAACTACCTGAGCAGCTGGAGGACACCCTGGGGCTGCTGGTTCGCCTGAGCTAGCATCGCCTGGGCGGCCTGGGTGAGGATGCTGCTCTTGGTGAACTCCATCATTTCCTTGGCCATGTCGACGTCTCTGATTCTGGACTCGGCTGCTGTCAGGTTTTCTGACGATGTGCCAAGGTTGGCTATGGTGTGCTCAAGTCGGTTCTGGTAGGCACCAAGCTTCGAGCGCTCTGCCGACACTGTCTCGATGGCCTTCTGGATGGTGGTTATTGCATCACTGGCTGCGCTCTGACTGGATACATCGATTCCCGCTTCGGCTACGGCCGCTTGCTGGAGAGCTCCACCAGAGAACACCGCAGCTGTCGCTGCCGAGACTGTGGCGGTCACAGTCACTGTGTCATTGACGTCGTCCAGTCCACTGAGATCCCCGCCAGACAGGGTGATGGTCATTCCCCTGAAGAGCCCGTCAGTTACTGAGAGGCTGGTGGCTGTCTCATCTGCGACAGACACAACCTGAGTGTCGGTCCCATCGGAGATCGTGACCGTCTTGGAGGCCGGCACAGCGTCCAGTCCGGTGGCGTTTTCAGTAAAGTTAAAGCCAAACGCTGTGCCAATGCCGGTTGTGGTCGATCCCGTCACCGATACTGACACACTTGATGTGCTGCCTGTGGTGGCAGAGGCTATCTTCAGCTTGCTCCCATCGACAGTCACAGAGCCGGCTGAACTGATCTTGTCGGCGATAGCGTTTCGTAGATCCGCGATCGTCTTGCCTGTCCCGGTAGCTGCCAGCAACTCCGACTTGCCCAGGGAGTAGCCGGTGCCATCGATTGTGATGACCAGTTGTGCATCATCAGAGATACCAGACAGATCCGTCGTTGCTGCCGCATCGTTTGTGGCCGTTATCTCAGCAGCTGTAGCAGGCGAGGCAGGCGTTGATGCGTAGTTGAAGGTGATGGTCGCGCCATCGACTATCCCGCCGCCGACTACTGAGTCAAACGTCACGTTGCCGATGATCCCAGCACCAGTGCCTGACATCGTGACCAGGTCACGAGAGACACCTAGCGACTTGGCATCCATCGCGTTGATCGACAGTGTGATGTCCTGAGCTGCGTTGGCACCCACGTGGAACTTCAGTGAACCAACGTTGCCATCTGTGATTCCACCGTTGATGAGCTTCTGGGTGTTGAATTCAGTGTTGTTGGCGATTCTTGTGATCTCCTTCGCCAGCTCGTCGACTTCCTTCTGGATCTCGATCCTGTCAACCTGCACGTTGGTGTCGTTGGCTGCCTGCACTGCGAGCTCGCGCATTCTCTGGAGAATGCTGTGAGTCTCGTTCAGGGCGCCCTCAGCGGTCTGGATCAGCGAGATGCCGTCCTGGGCATTTCGTGATGCCTGCTCTAGTCCACGGATCTGGCCTCTCATCTTCTCGCTGATGGCTAGACCTGCTGCATCGTCGCCTGCTCTGTTGATTCTCAGACCAGAGGACAGCTTCTCCATGGCCTTTGTTGCGTTGTTGCCGCCAATGGTCAACTGTCTGTAGGTGTTCAGCGCAGCAATATTGTGGTTGATTCTCATTTGACTTTCCTCCTTGAACTGTTCTGCGGGCCGACATCCCTTTCGGTCCCGATTCGCTCTGGCTCACCAGCCTGCGTCATCCTCTGCCCGGCCGCTGCTTCGGATCGCAACTGGAGTCGCCCGACATCCCTACAATCACTTCATCGGCAGCCCCTTCGGGTTCCCTTATACCTTTTTTCGGGGAAACATGGTCGCTGCCCATGGTCTACCGGAATCAGCGTTTGTACATCAGTAAGGCCGGGATCACCCCGGCCTCATAGTCAGTCCAGTCAAGCAACACCTTCTACAGCAATCCTGATAACTTGCTGATATCCTCGTTGGTCACCTGGTTGGCTGTGCGGTTCTCTATCGCCACCTCGGTATAGAGTTCCTTGCGAAGGACCAAAATGCTCTTTGGGGCTCGGATTCCGATCCGGACAGTGTCTCCATCGACCGAGAGGATCTTGATCTCGATGTCGTCACCAAGCATCAGCGATTGGTCGACTCTGCGAGCCAGAACGAGCATGTGTCATGCCCCCTTTCTGGCTGGCACGATCCTGTGTCGCACTGAGTACTCCGGCCTGTCAACGAGCAACTGCATTCCCCTATTGGACTTGAACGAGATCACGACAGGAGCTTTGAGGTTCACCGTCGCGCTGCGCGGATCGCCCGGCACGACTAGGACGAGATAGATCCCCATCAGCGACTCATCCATCGCCCCCAATGGACTGAGGACCTCATCATCCGCATATACCGAGTAGCCTGGGTAAACCAAAGGCGCCTGCACAAGCGGGAAAGCGAGCGCCGGCTGGTCTACTGCTTGCAGCCACGACACCTTGTCACGCGGGTTGAGCAGCACAAACCTCACGGTGTCCTCAAAGCCGATCATTCCCTTGGGGAACACAATGATCTGATCGTCTGCAACATCGAGGTCGCCGAACCGGGTACCTCTGATGACCATGACCAATATCACCTACCAGATGGGATCGACTCTAGATCGCCGCGACTTGCGCTCTACGGATGGAGTGGCAAGAATGCACTACTTCATGAAGTCCAGCAGGGATGGCTGGATTATCCTTGCGCCTACGTTGAGAGATGCCTCGTACACAGCCTCCTGCATTCGGAGCTTCATCACCAGCTCGGCAACATCTATGTCTTCTACGTTGGTCAGCAACTGCTGAGCGTTGGCATCCATCTCTCCGAGTCTGGACTCCGTCAGTTCGAGACGGTTCACCTTCGCACCGACGATGGACCGCTGCCGCAGCACGATGTCAGTGGCAGCATCGAGTTCATTCAGAGAGTCCGTACCAACGGCTGTAGTGTCGCCCGCCAGGAGCCTGTCTCTGAGGGATATGGCGGCGTCAATGGCGTATGTCAACACATCTGACGCTCTGACGTTAATCCCGACAGTGACATTGCTAAAGATCTCGTACTCGATGCTTCCATCATCACCCTTGTACTGCACGCCCGAGACTCGACCATCCGCTCCGTACACCTTTTCCAAGGGCGCTACCATGGTGCGAGTCCCCGAGAAGATGTACCTGCCTCCCACCTTGGAATTGCCTACGTGAATGAGGTGGTCAATTAGCTGGTCGACCTCAACGGCGAGGGCATCACGTGACTCCTGCGCTAGGGCACCATTGCCGCCCTGAACCGCAAGGTCACGAAGCCTATGCACTACAGTACCGACCTCAGCTAACGCATCGTCTGTGTTCTCGAGCCATGTCTTGCCTGCAACTGTGTTCTCTGAGTACTGCTCCATGCGCCTAAGCTCTGAGCGCAGTCGCATCTGAAGCGACGTCACAGCCGGATCGTCAGAAGGCCGTCGAACTCTCTTGCCTGTGCCCAGCTGGGTGTTGTAGCGGTCGAGCTTCTCCATGTTGTTGCTGAGGTTCCTCAGCATGCCCCTCATCATCATGTCGCTTGTGACTCTCATCTGCGATCCCCCCGGTTCAGAGCTATGCACTTACTACCGCCCGGCCAACCCGAGTCGTGTGGTGATCAGTTCGAGCATCTCATCGACGACCGTGATCACTCGAGCCGCTGCGGAGTAGGAGTGCTGGTACCTCACAAGGTTGGTAACCTCCTCATCCAGTGACACGCCCGAAATAGAGCTTTCCCAGTTCTTGAGGTTATCAAGGATGAGCTCCTGGCTGTCAGTCATGAACGACGCCTGCTCGGAGTCGACCCCAAGCTTAGAGATGACGCCATTGAAGTAACTGGAGAGAGTCGCTTTTCCGGACTGCAGCAGTGGGGTGTCAGCCAGTTGAGCCATGGCCAAGGCGTTTGAGCTGTCGCCAGCGCTTACGCCATCCGGACCAGGCGGCGTACTCGCAGCCGCAATCTGACGGTTGGTTAGGACCGGATTCACGCTGATGTATCTGGCCACCTCGAAGTCCG
>Ga0134096_1000899_pt1 | contig 27067 bp, 42 predicted proteins | sample 7_2taG_FD_94448 | JGI IMG/M metagenome (GOLD analysis project Ga0134096, IMG submission 94448) | Switchgrass degrading microbial communities from high solid loading bioreactors in New Hampshire, USA - 7_21_20_110_A3 metaG | ecosystem: Engineered > Bioreactor > Semi-continuous > Anaerobic >... | reverse complement strand
TCACCGAAGTGCTCGGCAACGCCATCGCCGGCATAAGGCCGCTAATTGACGCGCTGATCACTGTATGCAGCGGTGTGATCGACTTCGTGAAGAACGTATTCGCAGGCAACTGGCAGGGCGCGTGGGAGGCAGTCGTCAAGATATTCTCCGGAATATGGGACGGTATGGTGGCCATATTCAAGGCACCAATAAACTGGATCATCGACGGCATCAATATGTTTCTGAAGGGACTGAACAAGCTCAAGATCCCCGACTGGGTACCGGGCGTCGGTGGAAAAGGTATTAACATTCCTCTGATCCCGAGGCTGGCAGCCGGTGGCTTCACCGACGGCATAAGCATCGCTGGCGAGGCCGGCATGGAGGCAGTGATCTCATTCCTCCCTCAGTTCAGGAAGGAAAATATTGAATACTGGAAAAAAGCCGGTGAGCTGCTCGGAGTCATTGACAAAAACCAGCCGATCGTCGTGTCGATAGATGGGCTTCCGGCGTTCGCTTCCGGTGGCTTCACCGACGGCATAAGCATCGCCGGAGAAGCTGGCACAGAAGCCATTATATCCTTTGACCCGGCGCACCGCAAAGAGAACATAGGCTACTGGGCCCAAGCCGGTCAACTTCTCGGACTGGACGATTTTTCGCTCGCCGGGCTGACGGAGTCCACAGTCATCATTTACGACTTCTCTGGCTTCCACTACAACCCGCAGATCGAGGCCGATGGAAACACAGACACCAGCGATCTCATGGAAAAACTGAAGCAGCACGAGCTCGAGTTCTTTGACTGGCTTGAGCGCTGGCTGGCCAGAAGGGAGGTCGGAGACTTTGCGCGTCACGCGATTTATTAACTATACCACAAGGCAGGGCGACACCTTCGACGCGCTCGCCCTGTCTGTTTATAATGACGAGAAAATGGCGAGCCGTATCATCGAATATAATCCGGATTATGCCGACGTCATAATATTCGATGCTGACGTGCCGCTGAGGATCCCTATTTTCGACAGCGTGGAAACGCCCGCCACGCTGCCGCCATGGAGGCAAAGCACATCATGAAGCTAATATACGAAGGTGTGGATATATGGCCGAGTGTCTCGGTCAATGCCTGCGTCCATGAAATGAACGCATCCGGCCGCAGCGACACACTGGTCATACGCTTTAACGACACCAAGGGCCTCTGGAGCAAATGGAACCCGGTCAAGGGCGAAAAGGTCGAGCTCGTTGAGGGCGCGGCCCGTACCGGGAAAATGTTCGTCTCCGGGATCGAACCGGAGAACGGGCTCTTTACATTGAGAGCGATGTCCATGCCCCTGAGTGGCGAGAACATCAACAACAGGTCATGGGAGTCCATCGGCTTCCTGCAACTGGGCCAAGACATAGCAAAACGGCACGGCCTCGACTTTGCATACTACGGCGTGAAGGATCAGATTTACCCTTACCTATCACAGAACGGCATGACCGACTTCGAGTTCTACCTTCAGAGGTGCCAGCTTGAAGGATGCGGGATGCTTATATTTGACGGGAAGCTGATCGTCTACGACGAGCGGTATATTGAAGGACTGGAGCCGACTGCCACGCTGGAGATCGGTGAGGACGGTGTGTTCGAGTATTTTGACAACAGCGCCCTCTCTTATGGCTCCGCAGAGGTAGTCAGCGGGAAATATAAAGGAACATTCACCGCGCCAAACGGTGGCAACGCCAGCCGAGTGCTAAGGCCGAGGAACCCAATCAACTGCACAAGCAACGGCGAGGCTATGAGGTACGCCAAGAACCTGCTCAGGGCAGCAAACAAGGACAGCTACACTGGAACCATCAAAAAGAGCCTCCTGCTGGGCTATGCTGCGGCCAGCCTAATCAACATCAAGACAGCCAAGGCCAGCACATGGGACGGCCCTGTTTTCATTACCAAAGCCCGCCACGACTACATCAAGGGAGAGACAAAGCTCTTTTTCAGGAAACTATTGGAGGGATATTGATGGCAAACATTGAAAAAGGCACGATCCTAACCATTGAAGGCCCTGCCGATAGAAATGGAGACTTGACCATGGCCAGAGTGAGCCCGAGCCAAAACAACAGCCTCGTCTCCCGACCCGTGGTCATACCGTGGTATATGCGCGGTGCTTCCGGAAACCTCAAGAAAGGCACCGAGGTCATTTATGTGATATTCGACGACCACACCGGGCAGCTGCTCGGCCGGATGGACGGCGAATGGTTCGGCGTACTCCGTGGAGACGTCGAGATCAATGGCAGCCTCGCGGTCGGTGGCGACATCGCCACCGGAAGCCTCGACAGCGTCAATGGCCACGTCCATGGCGGCGTTGAACCCGGTAGCTCGACAACGAGCGGCCCACAGTAAAGGAGGCGGTTCTATTGGCAGTTATAGCAAAATGGAGGACAAAACAATGGGAGGTAACGCCGAAGAAAGTGCTCACACTCACCGGGCTCTCTACCTCCTATGAGTTAAAAGCAGAGACCAACACAGACCTCGAGGACTCTCCAGCAACCAATGAGCGAGGCCGGAAGCTGGTGCCTCTGTCATTCACCACCGAGCTCAATGCAGCTCTCGGCGTCAATGTCGAGGCAGAGATCAAAGAGTGGGAACAGCTGGTCGGCAAGTCCGACTATTTTTATTTGTCCGGCAAGAAGTTCGGGCCAAAGTTCCAGCTCAAGAGGATCGACCTGAGCGACGTGCTGCTGGATGACTTCGGCCGGATGCACCGGGCCAAGCTCGGCATGACCTTCGAGGAAATCGCAGAAGAAAAAAAGGCCACCGGAACAGGGACGGCCCTAACCGTCGGCCCATCATCAGCAACAAAAGCAGAAGTCAAACCGACGAACACCGCGCTCCAGAAAGCAAGCAGCACTACCATGAAAGTCGGCAGCAAGGTCAAGATCGTCGGTTCCAACTATGCAACCGGCCAGAAGATCCCCGGGTGGGTGAAAGACCGCACGCACGTCGTCTCTCAAATCAAGAACGACAGGGCGCTGCTCGGACATCCGGACGGGATCAACAGCTGGGTATATACAAAAGACTTATCGCTCGCGTAAAGGAGGAATGCGTATTGAAAGCAAAAGGCAACAGCAGGCCAGAGCTCTGCGCGGCCAACCTGCTGCGAATAGCTCGCGGAGAGGTTCCATATGAGCGCACCAAAGGGCTGAGCATCGCAAACATCGACTCGCCGGCAACAACCGCCGGAAGCGATGCGGCAGCCGACGCCGCATGGCTCCTCGAGAACTTTGAGCCGCGCATTGATGTCGACAGCGTGAACATAGGAGCCATCGCGACCATCACCGGCGACTTCCTTCTGGACGCAGGCATCATCATCAACCATGCAAAGGAGGGAGACGCAAATGCCTGATCTTAATTTTATAACGACTGACTCGCAGGAGATCTACGCGACGATCATAGGCGAGCTGGAGAACGGCGTGGCTGAGCCGTTATACCCCGGGGACGAGCGTCGCCTGTTCGGGGAGGCTCTCGTCCCTCTTTTTGTGGCCATGTATAACGCAGTCAATGACGCAGCTCGTCAAAAAATGCTCAGATATGCCCGGGGCCCTGTCCTCGATGCACTGGGCGAACGCTCCGGCGTAACAAGGCAAGAGCCGGTACCGGCAACCACGACGCTGCGCTTCTCGATGAACGCGCCAGTCGAGTGGAATGTGATCATCCCAGCCGGCACCAGAGTCACCAATGACAATGTCAGGTACTTCGCGACAGACACCACGGCCGTCATCATGGCCGGAGCGACTTCCGTGACAGTACAGGCAACCAGTACGGAAGGCGGCACAATATACAACGACATCAAGATCGGCGACATCAACGTCATCGTCGACCTGATCCCGTATGTGGATAGTGTGGAAAACATAACAACCACCGCCGGGGGCAGTGACGAGGAAAGCGACGACAGTCTCCGGGAAAGGATCCGAAACGCGCCTTCCAAATTATCGACAGCCGGGCCAGTAAACGCCTACAAATACTGGGCTAAATCCGCAGACCCAACGATCTCCGACGTGGTCGTACAGAACGAAAAAGAAACCATCTCTCGGACGCTCCCCGTCTCTGCCGGCAAGGCATATAAAGGCGGCAGCAACCTACTGCCCGACACCCTGAAGGTGTACGCATCCGGAAGCTCTACGCCGGCCACAGCCGGAACGGACTATACTGCAACCTACGAGGACGAGCTGCTCACCATTACAATGAAACCGGGCGGCGCTCTTGAGTCTGCTGAGGAAATCGACATCAAAATCGACCGGACAATGGACGGCCGGGTGAAGATCGTGCCGATCTGCTACGGTGGAGTTATACCGAGCCAAGGCATCCTCGACAAGGTGCTCGCTGCGTGCAGCGCTGACGACGTCAGGCCGCTCACCGACCATGTGATCGTCGAAGCTCCAAGCGTCCACTATTATGACATTGAGCTCAAATACTACACGACGGCCGCGGACGAGAGCCGGGCCATCGAGACCATTGAGGGCCCCGGTGGAGCTATTGACCAGTATATCTACTGGCAAGACTCGGCGCTGGATCGCGACATCAACCCCGACAAGCTGCGCGCCCTGATCCTCGCCCCTTCATGGGACAGCGATCTGGTCGGTGCGGTTCGCGTGGACATCATCAAGCCGACATTTACAGAACTATCAGAGACGACCGTGGCCAAACACAGCGGATCGCTCGTTGTCTCTCACGAGGTGGTGGTATGATGCGGCTATCAGATGCAGACATCCGGAAGCTGATCCCGATATTCATGCGGGATGATGCAGCCGTCGAGGCTCTGGCCAAAGCGGTCAATAAACTAATCACGGAACCCGGCAGCAAGGTCAAGCAGCTGCGGACATGGGATAAGATCGACGAGCTTGACGATGCGGAACTTGACGAGCTGGCGTGGGAACTAAATGTCGACTGGTACAGCTCGGCCCTTCCTCTGGATCGAAAGCGCGAAACGATCAAAGTCTCGGATCTGGTTCACTCAAAGCGCGGTACCAAGCGAGCCGTTGAGCAGCTGGTCAGCGCTTACTTCGGCAGCGGTTACGTTCAGGAGTGGTTCGATGCAGCGTACCCCTTCGAGGCAGCTCCTTACCACTTCATCGTCCTGACATCAAACAAGGACATGACGGACGAAATATTTCAAGAGTTCCGCAGGATCGCCACCGAAGCCAAAAGTGCCCGCTCTATACTTGACGGCATTTTCTACTATGAGGAGTGCGGTGCTGTCATCATAGCAGCCAGAACGGTGGAGCCTACGGTTTTTAATTTTCCTAAGTGCGGGACAAGACACAAGCCCGCATATCTCGGAAAAATCATAGAGAGAGCCGCAGAAGCCAGCCGTGTGATAACCAGCACAGCCTTCAACTTCAGCAAGGCCGGCACAACAAAGGCAGGGCTCAACCATAAGCCGGCTATGGTCGGGAAAGTTATGGAAGCCGCAGCAGCCACCGCTGGCGCATCCATAACGAAGCAGGCGTTCAACTTCATAAAATGCGGCACTCGCAAAACAATGCAGTAAAGGAGGCGAAACCAGTGGCATTTTACACAAGTAATTTTCTGGCCAAGAGGAGAACGTGGTGGATGAAAAACATCCACAAAGTTCAGGCCAAAGTCGGCAGCAACTATGTCGACGGCACCATCCAAAGGAAAGTCATCGAAGGCAACAACATCGTGATCCATGCCGTTTTTAGCAGCGCAAACGTCGGGGCCCCTGCCACTATTACAGGGATAAGGATCATCGACATCGACGGCGAGGTGGCAGCTGAACAGCCCGACAATGTCTCGGTCGCATCCGGGCAGGGCGCAATATTCAAGATAACGCTCCCCATCATAGAGGGCGCGGTGTAAAGGAGGCGAAATGAATGTATAGAGCGATCAACTGGGTGGATCATGTCGAAGGCGTTCAGGAAGGCACCGACCAAAGCGCTGAAAACTTCAACACCATGGACGCCGGGATCTTTGAGTCCATCGCACTCAACGGCCTGCTCGCCATGAGAGCAAGGCTGCAGCGTGATGCACAGGCCGAGGCTGAAGTCGTGGCCATTGAAAAGACGCTCACCGGAAATACAGCTCAAAATGTCGACATACCGGCGACCAAAACAAGGAACCGTACCACCTACAATGTGACGGCCGAAATAACAGGAGCAACCGGGGGCACCGTCGGAGACATTATCATCACCACGAAGCAGGCCAACGGCTTCAAGGCGCAGTATAGTGGCACGGCCTCCAGCGTAACGCTGAGATTGAAGGTTCAAGGAGGTATGATGTAAATGGCCAATGTCATTATCAAAACAGACGAGCAAAGGGCCCACGAGGCCAAGATCCTAAAAAGCTATGGGATAAACCCGCAGAGAGCTACCGCTGAGCAGCGGGAATGTGCAAGAGAAATCTCAAGGCATACCGCTGAAATAAAAAAAGAAATGGAGGCTAACAGAATATGATCATTAGAGAACAGAACGAAGGCCCGAAAATCCCCTACACGGTGGACGGCAACAAGATCACGTTCGGAGACGACGAGATCACCCTCAACCTCATAAAGTACGAGAGGGACGAGGCTCAGACTATCGACATATGCAGGGATGACGACAAGATCCTGATCGCTGGCCCTTCAAAGTATTTTGTCGCAAATATCAACATCCCGGCCAGACAGTACGAGGATCCGGAGAAAACCATCCCCATCCCCTTCTCGATGGACAACGTCGAGCTCGTGTTGTGGGCTCTTGTGGAGGTGTAAGTCATGGCTATAACAAACAGAGACTTTGATGTCGCCGTTCGCCTGCTGAGCGGCGGCACAAATGAAGCGATATACAACGACGTCGGCCTCCCTTCCATCATGGTGAGGAAGGACAAAAAACAGATCTCTGACGTCATATCCGGGGGCAGCGCAAGCACCCACCCGGCCTTTATAGTGGACGGCGTCGAGGTTCCTTCCTTCTACATCAGCAAGTTCCAAAATGTAGTATATAAAGGCAGAGCCTACTCTCTGCCTATGCAGGATCCGGGAAACTCCATAAACTTCAACAACGCAAAGGCAGCCTGCGAGGCGAATGGCCCGGGCTTCCACCTTCCGACTATTGCCGAATATGCCTTTATTGCACAGGAGGCAAGGAACCGCGGAACGATGCCGAGGGGCAACAACAACTACGGCAAAGATCACTCGGCCCCATGGGAAACGGGTATACCGACATATATCGACGGCGAAGGAAGAGTTTGCAGAGTGGCCACAGGTTCCGGCCCAGTCTCATGGTCAGATAACTGGCAAGAAGATGGTATATGGGACTTGAATGGCAACGTCTACGAGTGGCAAGGTGGATACAGGACAGTCGACGGGGAAATCCAGATCATACCCGACAACAATGCAGCCATGCAGATAAACCAAAACCCTGATAGCACGCTCTGGAAGGCAATTATGCCAGACGGTTCGCTGGTGGCTCCGGGTACACCCGGGACACTGAAGTGGGACTACCTTGCGGCACCAACGGCAGGCGGGGCTTTTAGACTGAACACCGTGATCCAGTACCCTCAAACAGACGATACTCCGTATGGTGCGGTCAGCTTCGCATCGCTAACAGCAGCCGAAGGCGTGAATGTTCCGGAGCTCTTGAAAGTTCTCTGTCTATTTCCTAACGAGCCGGGCGGCAACTATGGAGGCGACTCGATATATATGAGGAACAACGGAGAGCGGCTCGCGTATCGTGGCGGCCGCTGGACCAGCACGTCGAGCGCTGGTGTGTTCTGCATGCTCGGCGACCGCCCTCGGTCGAACGTCCTCACGCTCATCGGCTTCCGCTCCGCTTACATTCCGGGGATCTGAGATCTGCCAATCTGAAAATCTGACAAGGGCGTCCCACCAAAGGACGCCCTTCCATATTTGAGGTGAACACATGGCCGATTTTATACTACAACAGCGAATAAACCGCATGATCCTTAAATCGACGCCCCGCATCATGAACATGAAAAAGCCCGAGAAGTTCGTCCTCGGTGCTGCAATCCGGGAAAGCGAATACAAGATCCTGCGGCTCACTATACTCGGGAACAAGACAAGAGACAGCAAAAGACCGTACCAGATGGAGATCGACGCAGAGCTCGAAGTTCTACGGGCCTATATTGATATAGCAGTCGCACCAGAGGCACGGCTTATTTCCACGGGTGTGCATGAGGAATGGTCGAAGGAAATCAACGAGATCGGCCGCCTCCTCGGCAAGTGGATAAAATCCACTAAATAGCACCTGCGGGGGATGCGCCGAATAAAATCGAGCGGCTCGCGTATCGTGGCGGCAACTGGAACAACACGTCGAACGCTGGTGTGTTCTACATGAACGGCAACAACCCTCGGTCGAACGTCAACACGAACATCGGCTTCCGCTCCGCTCTGGCCTGAATGTTAGAAGCCTGTCGCTCAAGGGCGAAGGACAACGCCAAGGCCAAAGGGGCGCATCTCCCTACCTCCTGAGTAAACAGGGGGCAAAAGATTAAATTGCCATGAAGGCAGGCGCGCCGGGAGACCGGACTCGGAAGCTACCAACCCAAAAGCAGCCTCTGGGTATTGCCACGCATGGCGTCAATATTGTGAGGGAGACAGATGGCAAAAATATCGAACATTTACAAGGACATTTACAGCTGGGACAACCTCTACAACGCGTACAGAGAGGCAGCTCGCGGCAAATGGTTCAGGGATGACGTGGCTCGCTTTACGGCGCACCTCGAGGAAAACCTGATCCAGCTCCAGAACGAGCTCATGTGGCACACCTACAAGGTCGGCCGGTACCGCGAGTTCTATGTCTACGAGCCTAAAAAGCGCCTGATCATGGCGCTGCAATTCAGGGATCGCGTCGTGCAGTGGGCTATATACCGGCAAATCAACCACCTATTTGATAAGCAATTCATTTATGACTCTTACGGCTGCCGGGAAGGCAAGGGAACCCACCGAGCAGCTGACCGCCTTCAATACTGGATGCGGGCAGTCGACAGAAAGCCGAGTGAATGGTATTACCTGAAGCTCGACATCAGCAAATATTTTTACCGTGTAGATCACCGGACACTCATGGACATCCTGCGCCGGAAAATTGACGACGAGGATCTCCTCTGGCTGCTCGGTACGATCATTAACTGCGAGCATACGGCCTTCGGCCTGCCGCTGGGCCTGAGCCCTGACCAATGCGACAAGGCTGACCGGCTCATGGAGGTCGGGATGCCGATCGGCAACCTGACGAGCCAACTGTTCGCAAATATCTACCTCAACGAGCTCGATCAATTCGCAAAGCACGAGCTCCGGCTCCGTTATTACATCAGGTACATGGATGACGTGATCATCCTGCACCAAGACAAGAAATATCTGCACGAGGTAAAGGACAGGATTGAGGTATTCCTCAACGAGGAGCTCAGGCTCCACCTGAACAACAAGACGGCCATCCGGAAAGTGAAGTCCGGGATCGAGTTCGTCGGCTTCAGGATATTTCCGACGCATCGGAAGTACAAGAAGAAATCCCTGCGCAAACTCATGAGCCGGCTGAAATATGTGGCCAAAGAGTACGCAGCGGGACGCATGAGTCTCGAGAAGGTCAACGCCACAGTCCAGTCCTATTATGGAGCTATGCAGCACTTCAACAGCTACGGCCTGCGCCGTAAATTGTCACAAACGGTGGTGTTCAAGAGAACAACACCAGAAATGGAGGGATCCGACGATGCACAGAACTGAAGGAGGTGGCAGCCTATGAGCGAATTGAGCACAGTCATCGCAGTCGTGGGCTGCGCCCTATCTCTCGCCGGCTTCTACATAGGCCGAGCGACAGCCCACAAAGCAGAGGGAAAGGAGACCGGCAGTCTGGCGACTGACCTGAAATACATCAAGGAGAGCGTCGAGCGCATTGAGACAAGGTTGAACGATGACGTCAAGCGTCTCGAGGGCAGGATCGACGAGCTCAGCAACCAGCTTGTCACTATTGCAGGCACAGCGGCCAAGGGCTACGAGTCCGCAAAGATGGAGCACAACCGGCTCAACGAACACCTCGAAAGAGACCACGGACAAACCGTTGTCAGGACACGAAACTCATTAAACGAGTAAAAGGAGGGAAACAGAATGATCGACATTACCCCAGTAATCAACGCGGTGATCGCTATCATCGCAGCAGTGATCACGGCTTTTTTGGTGCCGTGGATCAAGAGCAAGACCACGGAGCAGCAGCGCAAAGAGATCGGCGCATGGGTGAAAATCGCAGTCGCAGCAGCCGAGCAGCTCTATAAGGGTGCGGGCCGTGGCGCAGAGAAAAAGGCTTACGTCATTAAGTTCCTGAAGAAAAACGGCTTCACCGTCGACACAGAGGCCATTGACGCCATGATCGAGGCGGCCGTCCAGCAGCTCAACAGTGAGATCGGCCTTATTATCGAATAACGGAGGCGAACAGCATGAGCAGGAAGCGCAAAAGCTCAAGAAAAAAGAAGATTGAGTTCTCCAAGGTCATATTCATCGGCATATCTACGGTCACCATATCGGTGGCCGTTTTTGCTTGCGTGATGATCTGGAGAACCGGAGATCTCTCCCCTCTGGCCTACCTGATCCCCTCTGTCTTTGCAGAGCTGGCGACAGCCACCGGCTTCTATTACCGGAAAGCTCAAAAAGAGAACGAGATCAAGCTGCCGAAGTATATGGAAAACGCGGCCAGCGGTGAGGAGTTAAGTGATGAAAGCATCCAATGAAAAGGAGGGATAGGCATGGATGAAATTAAGTTCACAGAGGAAAAGGATTTAACCCCTGAAGCTCTCGATGAATTATCAAACGGGAAAGGAGACGATGATGATGAGTAATAGCCCATTAGTCAGCTATACCAGAATATCGCCCAACAAGACAAGCCCGAGGAAGCACGCGATCGACACTATAACGATCCACTGCGTCGTCGGTCAGTGTTCAGTCGAGACACTCGGCGATATTTTTGCAGCACCAAGTCGGCAGGCCAGCTCTAATTATGGAATAGGCCCCGACGGTCGGATCGGGATGTATGTCGAGGAGAAGGATCGCTCGTGGTGCACCTCCTCCAGCTCCAACGATAACCGGGCGATCACGATCGAAGTGGCCAGCGATACAACCCACCCCTATGCAGTCACAGATAAGGCTCTTGCTGCATTGATCGAGCTCTGCGCCGACATATGCAAGAGGAACGGGATCAAGAAGCTCCTCTGGAAGGGTGACAAGAGCCTGATCGGTCAGGTCGACAAGCAGAACATGACCGTCCACCGCTGGTTCGCAAACAAGTCATGTCCCGGCGACTATCTGTACGAAAGGCACGGATATATTGCGGACGAGGTAAACAAAAGACTCGGGGCAGCTGCTTCGCCTTCCACAGGATCCGGCACTCTGTACTATGTGCAGACCGGAGCCTTCGGGAATAAAGCGAACGCTGACGCGCAGCTCGCGAAAGTAAAAGCCGCCGGCTTCGACGCTATCATGAAGCAGTCCGGGAACCTTTACCGGGTGCAAGTCGGGGCATATTCTCAGAAAGCAAACGCCGACGCCATGGCCGCAAAGCTAAAGGCTGCCGGCTTCGACACATATGTCACAACAACCGGCGGCACTCAGGTGGCTGCTGGATCCGCGCCGGCACCGTCCAAGAAGATCGAGGTCGGCAGCAAGGTCAAGATCAAGAGCAGCGCCACCAATTACAGTACCGGCCAGAAGATCCCCGACTGGGTGAAGGCCAATACCTACACCGTGCAGCAGCTCGGAACAGGCAAGGCCCTCCTGAAGGAGATCGTCAGCTGGGTGAATACTTCAGACCTGACGCTCGTCTAATAACAACACAGAAAAACCCGCTCTCCGGATGTCCTCCGAAGGGCGGGCTTTTTATATCGCGCCAACTCTATGCTGCCGGCAGCTTCATAACTAACACGAACACTGACTCCAAGACATAGATCTGCGTGTTCGAGTACGCGTTCTTTGGTGGAGCAAAGGACGCCAAAGTCGAACACTCTGGAGCCCCTGATTTATCGCAGTTTTCAACGATCGACCTCGTGACTGTACTCTGCGGCCCGGTGTAATTATATGCGATCCTGATCTCGTCATCGTACAGGTAGACAGCATTGACAAAAGCGTCGATGACTGTCCTCTGGTAGTCCTCGTCTGTATAGTCACCACCCCGGAACTTCTCAAGCCAGAAAATGACCTGATCCCTCTCGATGCGCGGCTTCTTTATTTGCTCTCTGGATATTCCAACAATGAGATCATCCCTCTGAGCTTCCAACTCCATGAGTCTCTCCTTCGTGGTCGGAGTGATGATCCCCTGCTCGATGGCCGCCATAATATTCCGGATGGCCCTCTCTGTCTCTTTAAGCTGTTGCTCCATGGAATAGAGGACGGTATTCGTCAGCTCGCGCTCCTGAAGGGCCATAACAGCGTCGGCGATCTTCTCGATGACGTCATCCTGAAGAACCTGCTGCACAGTCTCGCGGACAACCAGCTCCTCGATCCACTTCTTTTTTACCGCCTTCTTATCGCATACGCGGCGGCGCTTGTTATTATTGCATTTATAGTAATAGTATACCGTGCCATGCCTGCCGGTTCCGCTCTCTCCGATCATGTTACCGCCACACCTGCCGCAGAACAGCTTCGTCGTCAGCAGGTAGTCCACTTCAGTCCGGGCCATGGCCGGGGCCTTTTTTGTTTTCTCTATCATGGCTTGAACCTCCTCAAAGAGCGCCCGGTCAATAATAGCAGGCACACCGCCCTCAATGCGGATGTCGCGGTATTGATAGACGCCGATATACTTCTCATTTCTCAGCATTTTCCTGAGACTGTTCTTGTTGAATGGATTGCCTCTGGAAGTCTTGAGTCCTCTCTCATTCATTAAGTTTATGATCTGCGTGACATTCATGCCGCTGGCATAAAGCTCGAAGATCTCCTTGACGATCGGAGCAGTGGCGGGATCTATCTCGAAGCGCTGATCGGCTCCGACTCTATACCCGAGGGCTATGCCACCGCCGTTCACTTTACACTTGAGGGCATTATCCTCCAGCCCTCCGATGATGTCCTGTCTCAAGTTCTCGGAATAATATTCGGCATACCCCTCGAGCATTGACTCGAGAAGGATGCCTTCAGGGCCGTCCGGGATCGTCTCCTTTGCATAGACAACCCGGACGCCGTTCTTTTTAAGTCTCGCCTTATACATGGCCGCATCGTATCGGTTACGAGCGAACCTGTTCACCTTATAGGTGATCACAACCTGAAACTTCCCTTTTGCGCTGTCTCTGATCATACGCTGGAAGTCTGGCCTCTTGTCTGTCTTTCCAGTGAGAGCTCTGTCACAGTATTCCCCGATGACAAGCATCCCGTTGCGCTCGGCAAACTCGTGGCACTCGCGCAGCTGTACCTCGATCGACTCCTCGCGCTGATTATGTGATGAATAACGTGCATATATGACAGCCTTCACGGTGCCACCTCCTTCACTTCTTTATTGGCAGTTTTTGAGCGTCCCAAAACCATCCGAGGGCGATGGTTATTGTGTCAGCGATCCAGCCTATACCGAACACGCCAGCGGAAAGCGCCCACAGTAGTCCGGTTCCTTTTTTACCTACATAGAACCGATGGACGCCGAAATAACCGAGGAATATGCAGAGCAGCAGCGTGACCGTCTTGCTTTTTGGCGACACGGCTGCCGGATCCCTCTCTATGTATTGATCGGACATATGGCCAGCGTCTCCGGATGTCTGCCGTGAGCTGCTGGACGATGAATAAGAAATACCAGATCCCGGGATGCCGACGGTCGTCGTCCTTCTCCCGGTGGTGCTGATCGTGTGTTTCAACCCTCTCGGGCCGAATGATACACTTGCACTCTTTGCGTTAAGATTAAGCCTAACGCCGGGTAAAATCTTCATGCTTTTTCTGAACCTGAAACCCATATTTTGATACACTCCTTTCCCTCCCATGCGGGAGGCTTTTTTATTTTGAAGAACCGGGCGGCTTGCGTGTGAAATCATAATAGATTATATTACCGACTCGTTTTTTGACGCCCCTTTATAAGCAAGGAGAACGGCCTTAGCGGCTGCCCTTCCTTCGGGCATCGCATCACGCCATAACCTTATAAGCTCCGACTCCTCGGCAGATAAGCCGGCAATACGAGCGGGCACTTCCTCTATTTTTTGAACAACGGGCCTGCCATATAGCTCCTCGACAGTCACACCAAAGTATTCAGCTATCGCCAGAACCTTATCCACACCAATCCGCATTTCGTCGACATTCCCGTTGATGATGCTGTCCATCGTTGAATAGCTGATCCCGATGGATGACGCCAACGTGCCCAGCTTCATGCCGCGCTCGTTAAGCAGTTTTTTTACGTTTTCTTTGAACATTCCAGCACCTCCTTGCTTGTTCAATTTTAACATTAAGCGAGCTCTTATTCAAGAATTATTTCCGATTTATCGGAATTTATTCAAAAAAGGGCTTGCTTTTTTACGACATATCGTTATAATTTTAGATAAGTTCCGATGTATCGGAAGAATAAAAACCAAGAAAGGAGTAAGAAAATGGCATATCCTAATTTGATCGCTGAGATGAAACGTCAAGGTATTACACCAAAAGCCATCGCGGAGGTGGTGAACAAATCACCCGACACGATCAACAACTGGCTCAAAGGAAAGGGCGAGTTCCCGATCGGCAAAGCCTTCGCAGTGCAAGAGAAGTTTTTCCCCACTCTCCCGATCTCTTACTTATTCAGTCAGAAACCAATTACCCCACCGGTCGCCGAAAAGTCGGCAGTCTAATACATACGAAAGGAGCAAAGCCAATGAAAAAGCAGTTTTTCATCAATGAAATACCAGTCAGCAGAGTGACCTTCCAATGGACTGTCTGGAGCGAAAAAGGCGACGGAGGCAACTGGCTGGAGACCGAGGAACTCACACCTCGCAAACTCAAGAACCGCATGGCCAACGGCGTGAAGTATGAGGACATCAGGATCGCGACCATCGGCTTCGAGCCTGTCGACTATGTCGAGTTTTCTGCTGACTTCAAGGACGACGGGGCTCACTTATACACCAACGAGCTGACAATCGAGCAGATCCAAGCGGCTGAGAACGAGTACATCCAATGGGAAAAGGAATACGAGGCAAAGAGAACCAAAGAGGCCGAACTGCTGGCCGTCGTGACCGAGGAGCTACCGGACATGGATCCGAAACAGAACAGGGCCCTCGCCTCTGCCATGGCATCCATTAAACCGGATGCAGATCCCGAGTGGGCGAAAGAGTTTATCGCATCAATGAAGCGCGCAGCTGAGATACTGGCCGAGATCTTCCGGAAGGTGGTCGAGACAGTCAAACGGCTCGCCGAGTCGCTGGCTAAAGCCTTCAGGCAACATAAGGACAAGTTCATGGATGCGGCCATGCTCGCGGCCTCTCCTCCTCCGAAGTGGTGGCACCTTTACAAACACGCCAAGAAGGCCCGAGTCCGCAAGAAGTACAGGCGCAAACTAATGGACAACCTGCTGGCAACCTTACAGGCTGCCGGGGCAATATGAAGGCCCGATGCGTGGGATGCGGAAAGACGTGGAACGTGAGCATCTTCGCGCGGATACCAAAAACCGGCTATATATGCCCCCACTGCTATTCAAAGCGAAAGGAGGCGCAACGATGCACCAATACATATGCGAGCACTGCAACGCACACCTCGATCCGGGCGAGCGCTGCGACTGCCAAAAAGTCGAGATAATACCAGACAAGATCCCGGAAACCGTAACCGATAGACTGGCCCGCCCGCTGATCGACATCGTGGCCAAAGCGTTCGAGGATCCGAAAGTCGTCAAGGAGTACGGACGCTGGAAAAAGGAGCGCCAAGAAAAACTTGCGGCCCACTGAGCCGCAAATACGAAAGGAGCAAAAAATTATGAAAAACGAACTTATTTTTGACAATGCTGGAATACCGAGCATCATGGTCACAATCCCGAAATTCAAGCTCTCGGAGGTAATCGACGGAGCGCCCGACATCACTCACCCTGCCTTCATCGTGAACGGCAAAGAAGTCGACGAAATCAGTATTTCCAAGTATCAGAACGTTGTCATCAATGGCAAAGCGTACAGCCTACCGCTTCAGGAGCCTGCCGTGAACATCGACTTCGACAACGCGATCTCAGTCTGCGAAGCCAAGGGCCCGGGCTGGCACCTTATGACGAACGCCGAATGGGCTGCGATCGCTCTCTGGAGCAAGAAGAACGGCACCCTTCCTCACGGAAATACCAGCTGCGGCAAATACCACGCAGACAACTCAGAACGCGGGATCCTGTTCGATAACGTCAGGACACTCACCGGCAGCGGGCCAAAGACATGGACACACGACCACACCGAGCTCGGCATCCACGACCTGAACGGCAACATTCTCGAATGGGTTGGCGGCGTTCGCTGGGTAGACGGCGAGCTCCAGATCATCCCGGACAACAATGCAGCATATGGAGCCGATCAATCAGCTGAGAGCAAGGACTGGCAACCGATAATGACCGTCAACGGATCGGTTAAGTACAGAGTGACCGAGAATGGGATCACTTTGACGACCGAGCAGCCTGAGCAATACTGGGACGGCTTCAGGTTTAACGATCTTCAGAGCGAGATCGAAGTGCCTGACATCGTGAAGGCGCTGGCGCTTTATCCGGCAGACGACGAACAGGTCGACGGGTACTTCTGGCTGGATACCGAAGGAGAGCGGCTCGCGTACCGTGGCGGCGACTGGAGCAGCGCGTCGCGCGCTGGTGTGTTCTACATGAGCGGCAACTACCCTCGGTCGGGCGTCCTCACGTACATCGGCTTCCGCTCCGCTTATATTCGTCCTTCTGCAATCTGTCAATCTGACAATCTGGACAAGGATGGTGGCCGCGATGAATAGTCTGAAATCATTATTTGAAAACCACAAGGCCCTCGTTCTGTTCGACTGCGAAACCAGCGGCCTCGATCCGGACAAGCATCAAATCATTGAATTGGCAGCCATACGCATCGAGCAGACGCCTCGCGGAGCTCTCCGGATCGCTGACCAGATGGACACCTTCATCAAACTGCCGGACGGTGAGAAGCTCCCGCCCGACATCGTGGAGCTGACGGGGATCACTGACGCGAAGCTGCTGAGCGAGGGTGTAAACACTCACAAGGCAGCCAAGACCTTCGCCAGAATGTTCTCGGGCACCGGGGCCGTGCTCATGGTGGCCCACAACGCACAGTTCGACATCCAATTCGTGAGCGCGCTGCTGCGCAAAGAACAGCAGACCATCAGCGTGCCAGTCAATAAGCTCGACACCCTGACCGTATACAAAGACCGCAGGCCATACCCTCACAAGCTGGCCAATGCGATCATCGCCTACAACCTGACCGACAAGGTGCAGAACAGCCACCGGGCCATCGACGACGTGCTTGCCATGTTCGAGGTTATGAAGGCCATGGCCGAGGAACGCGATGATCTGGCAACATACATAAACCTGTTCGGCTATAACCCCAAGTATGGAGTGAGCGGTCGCAGGATCCCGGGCATCCGGTACGAGGCACAGAACTTCAACAACATTATGACAAGGCCCGAGCAGACACTTCCGGCAAGGGTGGCAGCCAAGGGGGCGTTCAGGCGATGACGACAAGCCCACCCATCACCATCGAAAGCGCTGAACTCAGGAGCAAAGTCGAGAAAAGCCTCGGAAAAATACCGGACGAGCTCTGGAACAGGGCAGAAAAATATGCCCGCCACAAGCTGGACAGTTACCGGGAGCGCTGGCCCGATGTCGACCACTTCGACAACACCTACCTCGTGTTATTAACCGAGGACACTGTAAAAGAAACCGCCATCTCGGACTACACGATCGCCGTCAGTACGATGATCATGGAAGCCCGGGAGGAAACAAAGAAAGGAGCAAAAACACAATGAAAACAGGAAGAACCCTTCAAGAACTGGCCATCGAGCTGGATCGCCAGCTCAAAGCAAAGCGCGATTATTTAGTGGACACGCCCGCCCTACGTCTGACACCCAGCAAAGAGGACGGCCACCTCATGCTTGACGTAAATTTCGGGCAAGGTTCCAGCGGACTCACCGAGATCCAGAGGCTAAACGTCAACGACATCGCCCACAGACAGATCGGGCAGCACCTCGGCATCCCGGCCCGCTATTATGACAAGATGCGAACCGACTTCCCTGAGCTGCTGGCCGCAAACGTGAACGGCTGGTTCGAGAGAACACCCTCTCAGAGGATGCTCAGAACACTGGACGGAACGGCTCGCGCCTTCCTCTCCAACAAGTACCGCAGGATCGACAATTACGAGGTCGCTCAGACCGTCCTCCCAGTCATCGCAGAAATGGACGGGGCCGTCGTGGAGAGCTGCGAGCTCACTGACTCCCGGATGTATCTCAAAGTCGTGAACCAGAGGATCACCGCAGAAGTTAAGAAGGGCGACATCGTTCAGGCTGGCATCGTGATCACCAACTCAGAAACCGGACAAGGCAGCGTAAGCGTCAGCCCTCTGATCTATCGACTGGTATGCAGCAACGGCATGATCGCAGCAGACAACAGTCTCCGGAAGTACCATGTCGGCCGCACGAATGAAGTCGGCGACAACTTCGAGATCTTCAGGGACGAGACCATCGAAGCAGACGACCGGGCCTTCCTCATGAAGATCGAGGACACAGTTCGCGCAGCTGTCGACCAGACAAAGTTCAACGCCATCGTCGCAAAGATGCGCGAGGCTGCTGAGATCAAGATGGAGACCAACCTCGTACCGCAGGTCGTTGAATTATCGGCCAAGGAGTTCGGCCTGACTCAAGAGGAGAGCAACGGCGTCCTCGGGCACCTAATCCAAGGCGGCGACCTCTCACTCTACGGACTGGCCAATGCTGTCACCCGTCACAGTCAGGACGTTAAGAGCTACGACAGGGCCACCGAGCTGGAGGCTGCTGGCTGGAGCATTTTGAACATGAGCCCCTCTCTCTGGAGGCAGCTCAATACAGCGAGGTGATGAAATGTATCAGGCAACGAGAAGGAGCTGCCAGCTCGCACCTGACAGCTCCCGGAGATCATCAGAACCGCTCAAAGCAATACCAATGACCTCCTCCATTATAGCACGCAGACGCAAAAAGCTGAAGATGCGCAGGCGTGCCGCAGCCATCATCATGATCCTACTGGTCGTGTGGGTGGCGTGGAGCATTAAGACCATCAGCGACCGGACGCAGACCGCCGAACAACCGCCGGTCGACCTGCCGACAACCACAGAACAGCCAACGGCAGCGCCGGCAATATCCATGGAGCCAGCAGTCATTCCGATCGCAATACCAGCACCAGAGAAGCCTCCGAGGTACGAGCTGACAGCTGAGGAGCGCGACATCATCGAGAGAGTGGTCACTGCTGAAGCCGCTGGCGAACCGTTCGCCGGTCAGGTCGCAGTCGCCCAGTGCATCCTCAACGCTTGCGAGAAGGATGGCATCAGGCCGCTCGAAGTTCTCACAAAGTACAAGTACGCCACGAGCAGGCCCGATCCTGAAGGTACGGTACCGGAGGCCGTGGCCGCCGTATTCGATGACGGCTGGTATGTAACGACAGAACCGATCCTCTACTTCTACGCGCCGGATCGGACAAAAAGCGACTGGCACGAGTCTCAGGACTTCGTGATTGAGATAAACGGGCACCGCTTTTTTGCTGAAAAACCAAATCAAGAAAGGAGCAACCCCAATGAATGAAAATACTCAGAAATCCGTGATCCAGATATTAACCGAGACGCTCGCAGAAATGAGCACCAGAGCCCTCAACGCTGAGGCTGAGGTCGAAAGACTGAAGGCTGACGACAACAACTGGTACCGCCACTGGCAGACCAAAGACGCCGAGGTCAAGAAGCTCACCGCTGAGCTGAACGAGCTCAAGAGCAAGTTCCACGATCTCATGAATGAGCGCAACGACCTCAATGACGCATATGACGCATTGAAACATAAAGCAGCGCCGGCAGTCGATGAAAAGACGCTGGAGGAGCTCAGAACCAAATTAAGCAAGGAGGATAAGAGTCATGAGTGATAAGACCATCGCCGCCATCGCGGCAGAAATAGAGCAAAAACAGCCAGTACAGGCACAGGCAAACGAGGCCGCGGCTCCGGAAGCTGCTGTCGAAATGTACCCGATCACCCTCGAGGAGCTGGAGAACATTGAACTCCCCGGAGACCTCCCGGCTGACGCTCAACCGGAGCGCAAGGAGTTCATGATCACAGACGACAGATGCGCCGACTGGGCCGTCCGCAAGATCAAAGAGGAAAAGCAGGAATATGACCGCATCCGGGAGCTCGGTGAGCAGCAGATCGCTGAAATTCAGGAGAAAATCGACCGGGCCAAGAGACGCTTCGAGCAGAACACCGGCTTCCTGACCAGCAAGCTGGCACAGTATTTCAACACCGTGCCGCATAAAAAGACCAAGACCCGCGAGACATACCGCCTCCTCTCTGGCAACCTCGTCCTTAAACTGGGAGGAGTCAAGGCCACACTGGACGACGAGAAGCTGGTGGCATGGCTGAAGGACAACGGGTACACCGACTTCGTGAAGGTCGAGGAAAAGCCAACGTGGGGAGAGCTCAAGAAAAAGCTCAACCTCGAGCCCGGGCTGGTCACAATGGCCGAAACCGGCGAGATCGTGGAAGGCATCACCGTCGTGCAGCAGCCTGACACGTTCGTCGTCGACTAAGGAAGGAGGATCGACATGGCTGACACTACCAAAAAGACTGCCGGCACAACTACGGCGGCTGCTAAGGAACAGAGCAAGACCCCAGCAGCACCACAGACCAGCGAGATCCCTCATGAGGCCATGAGCCTCCAACAGAAGATCGTCGAGCTGCGGAAAGCCTGCCCGAAGATCATCAAGCAGAAATACAGCGACGGCGTCGATTATAAATTCGCCAAGATCTACGACGTATGGGAGGCCATCACCCCCGTGATGAACGAGGTCGGCGTCAACTTCGACGTCGTGGCCGAGGTTCCCAGCAAGAAGGACGAGCTCGGCAACGCTGTCTATTACACGACCATCATGGCCAAGACCAAGTACGGGGAGCGCCTCATGTTCCTCTATGAGGCCGACCTGACTGTCAAATGGACGAACGTCGACGATCCGGACGACACCGAAACCGTCACCCTCCACGCCATAGGCTGGAACGATGACCCGGCCAAGGCCAAGGGAAGCGCGTGGACTTATTGCCTGAAGTATTACCTGTTCGAGAAGTTCAGCATTGACCAAGGCGAGGATGATCCGGACGCCAACGGCTTCAACAGCACCGGAACGCCACAGAATACGCCGCAGGGCGCGAAAACCGGAAACAGACAACCAAACACCCGACCACCGCAGCAAAACGCGCCACAGGGCAACACAGGCGCTCAAAAACCGCTAAGCGATAAGCAGCTCGAGAGGATGTACCTCAAGGGCGAGGCTGCCGGCATAAGCAGGGAGCTCGTCAACAAGCGCATCGCTGAGAAGTATCACAAGCAGAACCCCGCGCTCATGAGTCGGGCCGAATATGACGAGGTATGCGCTGCCCTCGATAAAGCAGCCGCAGAAGGAGGAACAGCTCATGAATGATGTTAAACTGCTCGGCCGACTGGCCGCAGATCCAGAACTCAGATACACAACCAGCGGCATCCCTGTCGCAACCTTCGATCTGGCAGTAAACCGCCCGACAAGCGACGGGCATAAGGCCGTCGACTTTTTGCCGATTGTCGCATGGAGGTACCGGGCCGAGTTCGCGGCCAACTACCTCACAAAGGGCCGCCAGATCGTTGTTGATGGGACGCTGAGGACAAGAAAATGGCAGGACAACGACGGCAAAAACCACAAGAGCATCGAGATCGTGGCCGAAAACATTTACTTCGCAGACAGTAACAGAGGCGACTCACACGCCTCCTCCTCTCCATCGGTTCCGGATGGCTTCGAGGAGGTTCAGGACTCCGATGACGACCTGCCGTTCTAACACGACCGCCGGACGACCACTGGACGACCGCCGGGCAACCGGAGAACGACCAAGCACAGAAAGGAGGATCAGGTCATGGCATGGCTCCAAGTTCATCAAACGCTCAAAGATCACCGCAAACTTTTAGAGGCTGCCGACATACTCGAAGTTACACCGCCCCACATGATGGGGATCCTGATCTCCTTCTGGCTATGGGCGCTGGATAATGCTCCGAGCGGAACCCTCGGAGGCATATCCTCCCGAATAATCGCCAGAGCTGCACAGTGGGAAGGCGATCCGGATCGACTGGTGGAAGCCCTGACGGCCTCGAAATGGCTGGACAAGGGTGAGAACGGCCTCGAGATCCATGACTGGTATGAGTACGCAGGCAAGCTAATCGACCAGAGGATCGCTGAGAGAGAAAGATCCAAGAGACGCCGCTCCGCTCAAAGTTCGACCGCCGGACGACCGCCGGACGACCGCCGGACGACCGCCGGACAGTCTGCCGACGACCAACAAACAGCCGCAGGCAGAGTAGACCAGAGTAGACCAGAGTATACAAGAGAAGAAGATATAGACCCCCTACCCCCTAAAGGGGAGAAGCAGCAGCCCGTCCCCTTCGAGAAAATCATGCAGCTATACAACGAGATATGCGTGAGCTTCCCGAAAGTGCTCAACATAGAAGGCCAAAGACGCAAGGCCGTTGCTGCACGCTGGAAAACATACAAGGATCTCGAAGCCTTCGAGACCTTATTCCGAAAAACCGAGGCCAGCAGCTTCCTGAAAGGTCACAACGACCGGAACTGGATGGCCGACTTCGACTGGATAACCAAGCCGACCAACATGACCAAGGTGCTGGAAGGCAAATACGACGACAAAGGAGGAGATCAGAGTGGAGTCAATCGCCAACATACTGGCAGGGACAATGCAGCCCCGCAGCTCTCGGGCTTCCATATCGCAGGAGACGACGAAACCGACGAATGACGAGGAGCCGAAGCTGCTGGACACTGTCGTATATAGCAACGATCCCGAGGTGGCAGCACTCGGAGCTCCTGATCCGGTGCCCTGCGAGTTCTGCGGGGCCCCGCGATACACCAAAGGAATGAGACTTCAGGGCCGGATCTTCTGGATGCCTTACGGCCCGGAGCCGTGCACTTGCCCGGAGGCCGTGAAAGAACAGGCGGCCAAGAAGGCCGCAGCTGAGGAAGCCGAACGGCAGCGCCAACAGGCTGAAGCCGATCGAAGGATGCAGGAACGCGTCAAGAAGATCATCGGCGAAAGTGGGATCAATGCCCGCTTCCTCCGGAGGACATTCGACACCTTTGAGATCACAAAAGAAAACGCCAAGGCCGCCAAGGTGGCCAAGGCATACGCTGACAACTTCGACACGAAGCTCCCCGGGCCTAACAACCCGGATCCCGGACGGAACGGCCTATTTATTACCGGGCCAAAAGGAACCGGCAAGACTCACCTCGCGGCAGCCATAGCCAACCAGCTCATGAACCAAGGCACAGCCGTGATATGTATGACCATGATCGACCTGCTGGAGCGCATCAAGAGGACATACGAGAAAAACGCAGACAGCGAGAGCACAGTCCTCAACCTATACAAGCAGGTGCCGCTCCTGATCATCGACGACATGGGAAAGGAACCGGCCACCGAATGGGGGATCTCAAAGATTTACGCCATCATCAACGGACGGTATGAAGGCTATATGCCGACCATCGTCACAACAAACTACGACGACCAGCAGCTCGTCAAGCGTCTGACTCCTCCCGGCGGGGACGACATCACGGCCGACGCAACCATCGACAGGCTCCGCGAAATGTGTCACGCGCTCCCGATGACGGGCCAGAGCTGGCGCTCACGATAAGGAGGGAAATCATGCCAAAGATTGAGTACGTCAGCAAGAACTTCGGAGCTGACAGGCTGGCGCTAATCGACAAGATCAACGAAGTCATCGCAGACTATTCAGCGCAAGGCTTCAGCCTGACACTCAGACAGGTATATTACCAGATGGTCGCCCGGGCCATCATTCCGAACAACGAACGATCATACAAGAACCTCGGCAACCTGATCAGCGATGCACGACTCGCCGGCCTTATTGACTGGAACGCCATCGAGGACAGGACGAGGAGCCTGCGCGGGAACTCTCACTGGACAACGCCGGGCAGCATCATCGACTCAGCTGCCTACTCTTACCACCTTGACCACTGGCAAGGCCAAAGGAATTATGTCGAGGTATGGGTGGAAAAGGATGCCCTCGTCGGCATCGTCGGCCAGATATGCAGCAGGCTCGACGTCAATTATTTTTCCTGCCGCGGATATGTGAGTCAGTCGGAAATGTGGGGAGCTGCCAGAAGGCTGAGAAGGAGACAAGAACAGGGCCAGCAGGTCATCCTCCTCCACCTTGGAGATCATGACCCCAGCGGCAAGGATATGAGCCGGGACATTGTTGAAAGGCTCTTAACCTTCGAGACTTACAACGTCGAGTTCCACCGCATCGCCCTCAATATGGATCAGATTGAGAAATACAACCCGCCACCGAACCCGACAAAGCTCACCGACAGCAGGGCCACCGGGTACATCGAACAATATGGCCATGAGTGCTGGGAGCTCGACGCTCTGGAACCGCAGGTCATCACCAACCTGATCGACAAGCACGTCAGGAAGTACAGAGACGACAAGTTATACAAGGCCGTGATCAAGCAGGAGCAAGAAGAAAAGGCCATGCTCGAGGATCTGGCCGCAAACTGGACAAGCATCGCGGCCAACTGGGACGAAATCAAGGCCACATACTGCGATTAACCCACAAAGGAGGTAATACGTTGAAAAAGCTCGTTTATATATGCAGCCCTCTCCGCGGGGATATAGAGCGGAACATCATCAAAGCGCAGGGCTACTGCCGCGAGGCCGTTGAGCTCGGAGTAATACCCATCGCCCCTCATGTCTATTTTACCCAGTTCTTAAATGACCTTATACCAGAGGAACGCAAGATCGGCATGGAGCTCGGCATTGAGCTCCTGAAGAAATGCGACGAGGTGTGGGTGTACGGCATCCAGAACCCGAGTGAAGGTATGAAGGCCGAGATCGAGCTGGCCAAAGAGCTCGGGATCCCGGTCAGGGATGCGGCCGAAGTTTATCAAAGCTCTCCAGAGAGGAGGTCTGGACGATGAACAGAGACCCGCGCAAGAACGCCGAAGGCTATGCAGACCCGACAGCATACGAGGCGGTCAGGAACGTGCAGCGCCAGATCAGAGGCAAACGGGCCAAGGTCGCAGGCGAGCACTTCGAGAACATGATCTCCGGAGCCTGTTCCTTCTACTACGACCGGAACCTCGCAAACATTGAAAAGACACCGGAGCCGATGAAAGTGCTCAAACCAATGCCGAAGCAGCCCGGGAAGTTCATCGCCTGCTTTACGAAAGCAGCGCAGCCAGACTACAAGGGCACCATTCAAGGAGGCCAGGCCATCGTATTCGAGGCCAAACACACAGACGACGACAAGATCGAACGCAAGAGACTGACCGACGAGCAGATGGACGGATTGGAGAAGCATCACAAGCTCGGGGCCCTCGCCTTCGTTCTCGTGTCCTTCGGCCTCCAGAGCTTCTACCGAATCCCGTGGCCAGTATGGCGGGACATGAAAGAGATATACGGCAGGCAATACCTGAAGCCGGACGAGATCACCTGCTATAAGATACCGGCACCCGGCGGCGTGATCAAGCTGCTGGACGGGATCATTGACACCAAGCAAAAGGCAGTGCCCGAAACGCCTCGGGCAATATACACCAGCAGCGACTCGGATCGCTGCGTAATATGCGGCAATTACGTCCCGGAAGGGCGTCAGGTATGCTCCACTTGCGAGAAAGGAGATCAGGATCATGAATAACGCTTTACTGAGCAGCAAGAACCTCGACTGGTGCACACCGCAGGACTTTTTCAATGAGCTGGACGCCGAGTTCCACTTCACACTCGACGCAGCTGCGACAGATAAGTCGGCAAAGTGCTCGAAATATTTCACCCCTGAGACCGATGGCCTCAAATCCTCATGGGGGGGGAGATCGTATTCTGTAACCCGCCATATGGCCGCCAGATAGGCGACTGGGTGCGCAAGGCATACGAGGAAGGTCAGAAACCAGACACCACCGTCGTCCTGCTTATACCAGCAAGGACAGACACGACATACTTCCACGACTACATATACGGCAAGGCAGAGATCCGGTTCCTTAAGGGCCGCCTGAAGTTCACGGACGAGGACGGCAACGCAAAGGACGCCGCTCCCTTCCCTTCTCTCCTTGCTATATTCAGAGGCCCGCGAGGAACGTCTGGACAGGCAGGCATCAAGGAGCTGATCACCGGCATACTTGAAGGCAAAGAACTGACGGCCAACGAGCTCACGGAGCAGCTGCGCACCATGGGCTACAACTACGACCGGGGAACAGTTAGCCCATGCCTCACTAAACTCAAGGCCGCCGGAGTTATCAAAACGACCGGGAAAAGGCCATGCACAAAGACCGGAAAAATGGCAGTCGTATGGACGGCAGCCAACTGAAAGAAAGGAGAATGATCAATGAGTACCAACACAATGGAAACAAGGCGCGAAAGCTACGAAGCTATAAAACCCAAGAGAACCGACCGCAGGAATCTGATCCTCGAGATCCTCGGTTCCAGACAAATGACGGCCAGCGAGATAACAGAGGAGCTGCTGGCCAAGGGCTACATCAAATACTACGATCGCAACTTCGTGGCCCCTCGCCTCACTGAGCTGAAGGAGGCCGGCATCGTTGAAACCGTCGGGAAAAGGCTCTGCAAGCGTACCAACAAGAACGTCGCCGTATGGGCCAGAAGGGAGCAGCCATGCAGGTAACAAGTTCAGATATTAAAAAGGCACTGGCCAAGAAGCACGGAGATCGTGAGTTCTTTATAACTGACTGCAAGAACGGGCCAACCGGGACGGGACTGCTGCAATTCGACGGGCTCGCTATCTATAAGAGCTGGGCCCATCCAAACATCGTTGGCTATGAGATAAAGGTCAGCCGCAGCGACTTCCTCCGGGATGCAAAATACTCCAGATACCTGCCATACTGCCACGAGTTCTACTTCGTAACACCGACCGGAATGGTGCAGCGTCAGGAAGTCGAGGAAAGCATCGGGCTCATATGGTACAACCCGACGACCGG
>Ga0134096_1000889_pt1 | contig 27244 bp, 22 predicted proteins | sample 7_2taG_FD_94448 | JGI IMG/M metagenome (GOLD analysis project Ga0134096, IMG submission 94448) | Switchgrass degrading microbial communities from high solid loading bioreactors in New Hampshire, USA - 7_21_20_110_A3 metaG | ecosystem: Engineered > Bioreactor > Semi-continuous > Anaerobic >... | reverse complement strand
GCGCTGTCCTGCAGGAAGGTCTGGCGGTAGTAAGCGGTGGCCAGGAAGAAGACAAACTGCACGCTGGCGATCAGGATGGTGGAGAACTGGTCGAAGTAAAACACCAGCAGGTTGACCGTGGTCAGCGAGAGCAGCAGGCCGATGTAGCTCAGCCCGCAGCCCAGGCGGTCTTTGCCGGCGATGAGCAGGATCGAGGCCGCCAGCAGGATGAGCCCCACGGAAGTCTCCAGGGCGATGCGTGCCAGGAACCAGTTCAACCCAAAGGTGCTCTGCACCAGGCCCTGCAGGTACAGCTCCTCAATGAGGTGGGGCAGTGAACCCGCGAAGGGGCCATAGGGCAGCGCCTGCAGCATGTTGGCCATGGCCAGGAAGCTCATCCCCAGCAGGCCGCTGGCCAGGAAGACGCGCGTGCGGCGGCGGGTGAGCCAGCGTTTCTGGAAGGCCTGCCAGCGGTTCTCCAGGCGGTTGATAAAACTGGGCCGGGGCTCGGCCAGGGACAGCGATTCAACGGTGAGGAAATCGAGCAGGTGTCCGGCCAGCAGGGCCAGGTCGGGGTGGTCGCTGTGATCGCGCACATAGCGCAGGCGCTCCTCCAGCTCCTGACGTTCCTGCGGGTCGAGATCGTGTTCGAGCACTTCTTCCATGGCATCGAAGGCGCGGTACAGCTCGGCGCGTCCGCTGCGTGAAGGCGGGCGGCGCACGCGCAGGTACAGCAGCACGGTGAGCAGGAAGAAGGCATAGATGATGGGAGCCGCCAGCGGGAAGAAGTAGTCGTTGTTCTGCGTGATGAACTTGCCCACCTCGTCGATGAACAGCCCCACGCCGGCGCCGGCCAGCAGGGCGCCCAGGGTGTACACCCAGCGGTTGGCGATAAAGAGCGGCATAAGCGCGGCGGCGAAGAGCAGCAGCCCGCCCCAGAGCACATGGGCGATGTGGAAGGTGCCGCCCCCGAGCTGGGGATAGCCGGTCAGCTCCAGGAACAGGCGCGTCAGGATCACCGAAGCGGCGAAGCTCAGCAGGGTAAGGAGGATATATTGTTCTGCGCCCTGGCGTTTTACCGGGCGGCGGATGCGGCTGGTGAAGCGGTGCATCGTACCCCTCGCGTGCTCCAGGCCCCGCCCACCTGGCGGGCAGGCCTGTGCTTTAAGATTATACGTGTGAGCGGCGGAATAGTTGCCTGTAAATCTGTGCGTTGAACTGAAGCAGGCCGCGCAGCGGAGAGCAGGCCGCGCAGCGGAGAGCAGGCGCCGCAGGCCGTGGTAAAGCCGTGTTAGAATTAGACCATCCAGGTTCACTTGTCGACAGGGCGAGGATATGCCTGCAGAACCCAGAACGGCACAACCGGGTGATATCTGCATCCTGCTGGAGCCAGGTGCGGACGATCTGCCGCACCTGCGCCGGCTGCAGGCGGATCTGCAGGCCGTATACGGCGGCCGGCCGCATGACCCCGTGCACCTGACCTGCCAGCGCTTCGACGATCCTGGCAGCCAGGTTTCCAGGGTGATCCAGGAACTGCGGCAGCGGTTGACCGGCCTGCCTCCCATTCCAATCCGGGCGGCTGCCGTTAAAACCGTGGATCACAGCTTCTGGCGAACGCGCCTGCTGCGCTGGAAGATCGAAGTGACTGACGATCTGCGCCGGTTGCTGGCGCAGATAGAGGCTGGTCTGCAGGCGGCCGGCGTGCAGCCTCATTACCCGCTGGGTCAGGGCTGGGTGCCGACACTGGTCACCGCGCTGGAGGACGTCGACGGGGCCGTGCATCTCCCGGGACCCAACCCCGCCCCGCAGTTCCTCTTCACCGCCCGGACGGCGTCGGTATCGCAGATCACCGGCTGGCGTGAATTTAATGTCCTCGAACGGATTCCCCTGCGGGGTCATCCCGCAGATCAATAATCAACTTTGCTAAATCGGACTGCCGGCAGCGCTTCGCTCACGGCAGTTCGGGTTGCAGATCGCCTGCTCCTGTGAGGTTTCCAGCCGGGGCAGGCAGCGAAGCGCAGTCAAACGGAGAGCGAGACCTGGTGATTGGATTGTTTAACGGCCGGAGCGCCGTCCGCATTCTTCTGGTGCTCCTGACCCTCACGATGCTGCTGGCCGCCTGTGGCCTGGTGCAGCCCCGCCCGGCCCGGTTTGGAGGCGAGGCCCGACTGCTCACCGCCACCCCTACCCGGCGCAGCACCGTCGAGGCGCGCCCGCAGGCCACGCGCACAGCCGCTCCGCTCGCGCCCACCTCCACGAGCAGCAGCGCCATGCTGCTGGCGCACAGCGATCCGGCCGCCAGCGGGCTGCAGTTCCCGCTGCAGATGGGCTTTGAGCTGCCGCAGGACCTCCCGGCGATTACGGTCGATAACCTGCTGCAGGCGGTGGAAATTGCCACCTGGGGGCGCGGTGTGGTGGAGGATCTGGCCTTTGCTGCGCGCGGCAGCCTGCTGGCCGTGGCTACCAGCACCGGCGTGTACCTCTACGAGCATCCGGGCCTGAAGGTGAGGGACGTATTTTCGGGCAGTTCGCCGCTCACCAGCCTGGCCCTGTCTCCGGATGGGACGCTGCTGGCTGCCGGCGACCGGGCCGGCAAGGTGCACCTGTGGCGGGTGGAGGACGGCGAACTGCTGCGCACCTTCAACGGCCACGAGTGGATCAGGGATGTGGCCTTTTCCAGCGACGGCCGCTACCTGGGTGCGGGCTCGGATGACGGCGACCTGCGCATCTGGCAGGTGTCCGACGGGCTGGTCTGGCGCGTGTTCACCGGCGAGCGCCACACCTCAACAATCGCCTTCTCTCCGGATGGCAGGACCTTCGCCGCCGGCGCCGGCAGCGAGATCTGGATCTGGGATATTGCCGGTGAAGAGCAGGTGGCTGTGTTGCGAGGGCACCAGGGCCGCGTGACCGTCATCGCCTATTCTCCCGACGGGGAGACGCTGGCCAGCGGGTCGCTCGACCGCACGGTGAAGCTGTGGAACCCGAGTGACGGCGTGCTGCTCGAAACGCTGAGCAGCGGGTCGTATGTGGCGGTGCACGAAATCGCCTTTTCGCCCACCGGCGACCGGCTGGCGGTGGGCCTGGAAGGCCGCCGGGGAGATGTCGTGCAGGGAACGGTGCAGCTCTGGGACCTGGATGACGGCAGCCTGGAGCTCACCCTGGAAGCCGTGTCCGGGGCGATCGGCGGGCTGGCCTTCACACCCGACGGGCGCTGGCTGGCCTCCAGCAACACCCACCAGGTGCGCCTGTGGGATGCGGCCAACGGGCTGGCGGCCGAAACCCTGGACGGTTTTGTGGGCCCGCTGTACTCCGTTGAAGTATCGCCCGACGGCGCATACCTGGCGACGGGCTCGGCCGACGGGAGCGTGCGCCTGTGGCGCAGCCAGGACGGGGTTGTGCTGGTCACGCAGCACGATTCGAGCGCCGTACAGCCGCAGAGCCCGGCGCTGCCGGTGGCCTTTTCGCCCGACGGCAGCCTGCTGGCCTCTGCCGTGCGCTCGGGGGGCGTGCGCCTGTGGCAGGTGCCCGGCGGACCGCAGACGCTTATCATCAACGGGAGTGACCGGGCGACCGCCCTGGCGTTCTCTCCCGATGGATCGCTGCTGGCGATCGCCAGTGCAGACGGGGAACTGGCGCTGTGGAATACGAGCAGCGGTGCGCACGTGCAGACGCTGTGCGATGGCGGGGGCTGCCCCGCGGCAGCGCTGAAATTTTCACCCGATGGAGCATGGCTGGCAGCCGGGCTGCAGAACGGGCTGGTGCAGATCTACCGCACCGCCGATGGCTCTCTGGCCCGCACGCTGACCGCCCACCGGGGGGTCGTGCGCGGGCTGAGCTTCTCGCCCGACGGGACCCTGCTGGCCACAGGCGCGGAGGACGGCGTGGTGCGCGTGTGGAGCGAGCCGGCCAGGGCCCCCACTCCCACGCCGGCGCCTACTGAACCGGCGACCGGTGAGGCGCCGGCTCCGCCGGAGGACTGGGGCGCAGTGCGCCTGCCGGTGCTGGATACCGCCAGCGCCATGGCTTTTTCACCCGACGGCCGGCTGCTGTGCATCGGAACGCAGAGCGGCGTTGTACAGGTTTGGGACCTGCGGACCAATGAGATGCTGCGCCAGCTCAGCGGTCACAGTGCAGCGGTCAATGCGGTTGCTTTTTCGAGGGGCGGGAGTCTGATTATCTCCGCAGCTGAGGACGGCGCGCTGCGGCTGTGGGGCGTGCCGTAAGGAATGTGGTTGTCAGGTGAGAAGGGGAAATGTAACAGTGGCAGGCTTTCGTCAGGCAGCTGGGCCTTACCTGCGCGGATACCATCCCCCCAGCGTTAAGGGGCACGGCGCGCAGAGAGCATCAGACGGGCTATCTTGACCAGAAACCAGAAGAAGAAAACCGGAACTCGACGCAATGCCATGCCCTTGCAGCAAATTTGGTTGAAAAAAAGAAACAAATATCGCAAGGTGGGTTGAGCGGCATGCTTCACTTGCACGGTTGAAGACTGCCTTGCGGCCAACCTGACAAAATTCGCGAATAAACCTTCAAGGTCTCTATCAATTCATACCGGGAAAGGTGCATTTGAAAGCATGCTGCCTTTCCCGGAGCAGCAGTAAAAAGACCTTGAAGGTTTTCGTTTTTAACGACGCACTCTTCACCGCCTTCTGCGGGAGAGCTGCCAGGCAAGCATCAGCACGGCAGCCAGGGCGAGGATCAGGCCGGCCTGCTGGTGCGGCTTTTCCGGCAGGCGCAGGGCCGGACGGCCGTAGGACCGGAAAGTGAGGCGCATGCCCTCGTAGATGTCGGTCACCTGCCAGCCCAGCTCGCGGACAGCTTTGTCCGGGCGGGCGATGTAAGATGCTCCCAGGATGCGGATCGATTCGGGGCTGATCAGATCGGGCAGCGGGATCACTCGCCGCAGCGCAGCCACCAGCGGGATCAGGCGCTTGACCTTGCGGGCGGGGACTGCGTAGCGCGGCGGCTGCCGCCCGGTCACCTGGGCCCAGATCTGGGCCATCTCGTCCAGCCGGTAGACCGGCCCGGCGAGGATATAGCTCTCTCCAATGCGGCCCCTGTCTGCAGCCAGGATATGCCCTTCGGCCACATCCTCCACGTGGGCATAAGTCAGCGTCAGTTCGGGGCCGGGGAGGACCGGCAGCAGCCCGTGGTGGTACAGGCGCATGAGCTGGCCTACCAGGCTGGGGTCGCCGGGCCCATATACCGCGCCGGGCTGGACGATGATCAGCGGCGCGCCCTGCCGGATGAGGGGCATGGCCACTTCGTAATGCGCACGGTATTTGGTGCGGTCGTAGGCACTGAGGAAGGACTCGGTGGGAGGCATGTGATAGCTTTCATCGACCAGCCGGCCGCGCGTGTCGCCGAAAACGGCGATGGTGCTGGTGTAGACGATGCGCGGCACACCGAGCTCGAAAGCGGTGGTGAGCACGCTGCGCGTGCCTTCCACGTTGACGATTTCCGCCTGCTCCGGATGGGGGGAGCCGATTTTGTACCAGCCTGCGATGTGGAAGACCAGATCACAGCCCTGTATGCCCTGTCGCAGCGCGGCGCGATCGTTGAGATCGCCCATGACGGGTTCAGCGCCCATGGCGCGCACGAGCTCAGCTCCGGGAACGCTGCGCACCAGAGCGCGCACCCGGTCGCCGCGCTGCACCAGCTTCTGCAGCACGCGGCTGCCGATAAAGCCCGTCCCTCCGGTGATAAAGACGTTCATGGGCTGGCCTCCTGTTCTGGTTCTGTACGGATAAGCGTGGGAAACCCGGGTATACCGTTAGCGCTGCGGGCGGCGGACGAAGTGCACAGCCAGCGCCAGCAGCAGCACGCTCAACAGCAGGTGGAAGATCGAAAACGGGATCCAGGGCGATATCAGAGTCACCTCGGTGGTTTCGTTGGGCAGCATGAACGGGAAGGTGAAGATCGCATTTTCTTCCACAAAGATGAGCTCGCTCACGGAAGCGGCCGTGATAGGGTTGAGTGAGAGCAGCAGCAGGCCAATCACGATGATCGCGGCCTGCCCTGCAAGGGAGAGGTTCGTGAACCAGTTCTGAAGCGAGCTGCTGCTGTTGACCACGACCAGCGAGATGGACAGCAGCATGGGAACCCCAAAGAGCATGATCGCCGCATAGGCGTAGCTCAGCACCGTGGAAACCAGTGTGCGTTTCGCGAAACTGGAGAAGAACACGCCCACCGCGCACAGGTTGATCGTGGTGACCACCAGCATCAGCGAGGCCACCAGGATCTCCTCGGTTGCCACGCCTCCAAACAGGAAGACCAGGCTGAGCAGCGGCACAGCGACCAGCAGCAGGAGCAGCAGGAACACCAGGCCGGAGAAGAACTTGCCCAGCACCAGGTGTCCGGCCGGGAGGAGCGTGGTGCGCAGCAGCTCGTAGGTCTGGCGTTCGCGCTCGGTGGAAATCGCCCCAGCCGTCAGCGCCGGAGCGATGAGGCTCACCGTCATCAGCTCCAGCCAGACGGTAACGCCAAAGAACGCTTTGCCCATTATGCCGCGCTGGTTGATGCTGGTGATGCTGGTGTTTGTGGCCGTGAACAGGAACAGCAGCACGCCCAGCGCGGCGGCGAGCACCAGCAGGTAGGCGGTGAGGATGATAAAGGCGCGCCGGCCGCGCATGCGCGAGCGCAGCTCCTTCACAACCACCGGGTTGCGCCGCAGCCGCTCGCCCAGCGACAGCTTTTGGGGTTGTTCCGATATGGTCGTCGTCATGGATAATCCTTGTGTGCGGCGGCGGCCCCTAGCCGCTCAGGAGACCACCCCGCGGGTGGCGCGCATGAAGACTTCCTCCAGGTCTTTGCGGTCTTCTGAGAAGTTCACCACCGGGATGCCCTGCTTCACCAGCCCGGCCAGAAGCTCGCTCAGGGAAGCGTCGTCGCCGCTGAATTCGATCTCGATGGTCTTGCGCCCGTTGCTGCCAGCCGCCAGCAGCTCCACGGCGGAGACCACGCCGGTGGATGCGCGCAGGATCTCCTGGGCCTCCTCCAGGCGGTCCAGCACGGTGATCTGCACAGTGCGGCGGGCGAGCACCTGCTGCTGCAGCTCGTCCAGTGCGCCCACAGCCACGATTTCGCCAGCTTCAATGATGCCCACCCGTGTGCTGATCTCTGCCACGTCGGAGAGGATGTGGGTGGAGAAGAAGATGGTTTTCCCCAGGCGGGCCAGTTCGATGAGCAGTTCACGGATCTCGATGCGGGCGCGCGGGTCCAGCCCGGAGGCCGGCTCGTCGAGGATCAGCACCTGGGGGTCGTGCACCAGGGTGCGGGCCAGGCACAGGCGCTGCTTCATGCCGCGCGACAGATCTTCCACCCAGTCATCGCGGCGGTGGGAGAGGTCCACCAGGTCGAGCAGTTCGTCGATGATGGTCTTGCGGACGGATTCACGGATCCCGTAGCAGGCAGCGAAGAAATCCAGATATTCCCAGACTTTGAGATCGTGATAGACGCCGAAGAAATCGGGCATGTAGCCGATAGCCCGGCGCACTGCGCGCGGATTGCTGTGTACCGGATGCCCGGCGACGCGGATCTCGCCTGAGGTGGGCTGCAGCAGCGTGGCGATCATGCGGATGGTGCTGGTCTTGCCGGCGCCGTTTGGGCCGACAAAGCCGAAGATCTCCCCCTCGTACACGGTGAGATTCAGGTCCTTCACGGCCGTGCGATCACCGTAGCACTTGGTGAGCTGGTTGATCTCGATGATGGCGCTCATAGTGAGGTTTATACTACAGAAAGCGTGGTTTGATCAAGATGGCGAGCGGTGACGCGGCCAGCGTCATATGGACCCTGGAGCCGCCTTTGAGCCGTTAATCAATGATTATCCGCCCTTTCCGCACCTTCCGTGTTCTCCGCGTCACCTATTTCAGGATTTCGGTTCATAAACCCGCAGGGGAGCATGTATAATTTCAATATGGGGAATGAGACTGAACAACCTGCACTGCTCGGGTTCGTATCCGATTTGATGTTTTCAACCCGCATTGAGAGCACAGCAAGGCGGCTGGGGTTCCAGATGCGCTGGGTGGAGAGCGCCGATGAATTTGGGCCGGACGACGAGGTTCCGCAGCGGCGCCAGCTCGGCGAGCACCTGGTGGGGCGCGGTGCGGTGCTGCTCGACCAGATCACCCGCCTGCACCCGGCGCTGATCATCTTCGACCTCGGGAATGGGCAGATCCCATGGCGGGAGTGGATGGCGCTGATTAAATCGGTGCCGGCTACGCGGCGCATCCCGGTGCTGGCTTTCGGGTCGCATGTGGATGTGGATACGTTCAAAGATGCCCGGGCGCGCGGCGCCGATGTGGTGCTGGCCCGCTCGCGCTTCATCTCCAGCCTGCCGGACCTGCTGCTGAAACATGCCCGCGTTGTCGACGCCGCGGCGCTGGAAGCTGACTGCGAAGGACCGCTCTCCCCCCTGGCACTGGAGGGCCTGGAGGCGTTCAACCGGGGGGAGTATTTCGAAGCGCACGAGTATCTGGAGGAGGCCTGGAACGAGGATCAAAGCCAGGCCAAGGAACTGTACCGCGCCATTCTGCAGGTGGCCGTGGCCTACATGCAGATCGAACGCCAGAACTACAACGGGGCGGCCAAGATGTTCCTGCGTGTGCGCCAGTGGATCGATCCCATGCCGGACAACTGCCGGGGGATCGACATCGGCCGGCTGCGCGATGAGGCCCGCCAGGTGCACGAAGCCCTGCTGAGGCTGGGCCCCGAGCGCATCGCAGAATTCGACCGCAGCCTGCTGCGCCCCGTGCATTTTCAGAGGCCGCAGTGATTTCACTCGAACTGGCTCTGCAGCTCAAAGAAGCCGGCCTGGAATGGAAGCCGGCAATGCTCGACTTCTTCGCCCTGCCCGACCGGCAGATGGACGAACGCATCTTCGTGATCAGCGATATGCTGGTGACGGTTGACGTCATGCAGGGCCTGCAGGTGGTCGCTTTCCAGGGGGCGTCGGAATGGGCGCTGGATTCGCTGGTGACGACTGAAGCGGTATGGATCCCACGCGAGGAGCAGCTGCGCGCGATGCTGGAGGCGGCCCTGCTGGGGGCGGGCCGCCCGGAGATGCGCCTGCTCGCCGGTGTGGGCGGATACCGGCTGGACTTTCAATACGAGAACCGGACCCTCACGTTCGAAGGGCCCAACCCGGAAGAACTGTACGCGCGCGGCCTGCTGTACCTGCTGCGCCGCCGGGGCGGAAGCCCTCCGTACAGCGAGGGGGATGAGTCCGGCTGACGGCCGGGCGCGGGTATACCCGTGCCGTGCATGCTCTCAATGGAAGTGGACGTCCCCGCCGCCTGGGAAGCGCTCGATACCCGCAGCCTGCAGGGCCTGCTGATGGTGCTGGGGGAAATGGACAGCGGCAAGAGCACGTTTGCCCGCTACCTTTACCAGCGGCTGAGTGCAGACGGTCTGACCGCCTTTCTGGACAGTGACCCGGGGCAGTCCAGCCTGGGGCCGCCCACAACGCAGACCCTGTCCCTGGGGCGGCCGGGTGAGACGGACTTCCCGCCGCGCGGCCCGTGCTGGCGGCGGTTTGTCGGCTCGACCTCGCCGGCCCGCCACCTGCTGCCAATGCTGGTGGGCGCTGCCCGCCTGGTGCAGCAGGCCCGTAAGGCGGGCGCAGGCCGGGTCGTGATGGACACCTCGGGAATGGTGCATGCGGAGGGCGGCGGCCGGGAGCTGAAACTCGCCAAAGTAGAGCTGCTGCGGCCGGCGGTCGTCTTCGCCATCCAGCGGGAAGACGAACTGGAGGCGCTGCTCACCCCCCTGCAGCGCAGCCGGCGCGTGCGTGTGGTGCGCCTGCACCCCTCTCCGGCGGTTCAACGGCGCAGCCGTGAACAGCGCCGCGCACACCGCCGCAGGCGTTATATGGAGCACTTTGCAGGGGCACGTGAAATCGAACTGGACTGGACTCGTCTGGCCGTGTTTCCTGGGCCGCGCTTCAGCCTGCACCGCCTTGCTGCCTGCGAAGACCGCCAGGGGGTCACACAGGCCCTGGCCATCGTCACGGGGTGTGACCGGCTGCAGGGCCGGGTGAGATTATTGACCCCGCTCCAGTCTCTGGAAGCCATCACTGCGCTGCGCCTGGGAGACGTGCGGGTGGATCCGCATTCTTTTGAAGACCGGCAGATTTAGCAGGGGAGTTACCCTGCAGGAGGTGCTGAGTGGAACTGAAAGACCGGCTCGTCCAGCTCCTTGAACAGGCCCATGCTGTGGAGGAGGCATTTATCTCCCAGGAGAGCGCCAGCGAAGGACGGGAGCAGGGGGCGCCGGATGGCTGGTCGGCGAAGGAACTGGTCGCCCATATCACGGTCTGGAAGCAGGTGCTCGTAGACCGCCTGCACAACCCGCAGCACGACCCCGCAGCGGGGGTGAACCACAACGACTACCAGGCGCATGTCTTCGATTCCTATCCGGACAAAAGCTGGGATGCGGTGCAGGAGCGCGCCCAGCAGGTGTTCCGGTCGCTGCTGGCGGCGGTGAAGGACCTGAGTGATGACGAACTGAACGACTCCCACTATTTTCAGTGGGGCAGCCGCCGTCCGGTCTGGCGCCATGTGGTCCAGCCCGGCTTCAACCATCCCAACACGCATATCGCCGAATTCGAACACCGCAGAGGGAATGTGCAGCAGGCGATGCTGCTGCAGGAGGCCAACGCCGAAGGGCTGCGCTGGCTGTGCGACGAGCCCGACTGGTGCGGGATCGCCGTGTACAACCTGGCCTGCTACTATGCGACCACCGAACAGGTCGACCGGGCGCTGCGCCGCCTGCGCGAGGCGCTGACCCTCAACCCGTCGCTCAAGCAGTGGGCCAGCCAGGACCCCGATCTGCTGCCGCTGCAGTATGAGCCGGCCTTCCGTTCGCTGCTGGTGTGAGCAGGTGGATCCGTGTACCTTGTCTCAGTGTGAAGAACGCAGGGGAACCAGGGCCTGCAGGGTCTGCCTGGCCAGAAAGAACGGCAGGCTGCCGAACAGGCGGGCAATCACCTGAGGGTAGGAGGTGCGGTCGCTGAGCAGGTCGATGAAGGCGTGTGAAGCGGCCGGGTTGCGCACCCCCAGGTAAAAACAGGCCTTCGGAAAGCGGTAGAAAACGCGCGCCAGCACGGCGCCGAAATTGTGACTGCGGCGGATGGCGCGCTCGACGAGCTGCGGGTAGCGCTCGGGGCGTCCGGCGAGCAGGGCCTGCGCAGCCAGGCGGCCGCTCTTGATGGCCATGCGGATCCCTTCTCCCGTGAGCGGGTCAACCAGGCCGGCAGCGTCACCCACCAGCAGACAGCGCCGGGTAGTAATAGGCGCACGGGCCTGCCGGCGCAGCGAGTAGAGCGGGATGGGGTGCCCGTGGAAGGTCAGGCCGTCCAGGGTGATGCTGAAGCGCTGCATCACCTGGCGCAGGCGGGCCTGCAGCTCACCGGGGCGCGGGCCCAGGGCGCCGATCCCCACCGAGAGATGATCCCCCTTGGGAAAGATCCACAAATAACCGTTTTTGATCTCGCCGAAGATAAACAGGGCGTGGTCCTGAAACGCGGCCCGCACCGCTTCGGACGCAGGGGCTTCGATCTCGATGGCGGCCATCATCTTGTGGCGGCGCTGCAGGCCCAGGCTGCGGGCGACGATCGAGCTGGCGCCGTCGCTGCCGATCAGGTAGCACGCCTGATAGCGCCTGCCGTCGCGGGTGGTTACCGTCACCCGGTCGGTTAGCTCGCTGACCTCCTTCACCGCAGCGCCAAAGCGCACGTCGGCCCGGGCGTGGGCCAGGATGTGGGCGTCGAAATCAGCGCGCATCACCATGCCGATCTTCCCGGGGGGCAGGGGCATGCTCACGCGCTGGCCTCCCAGTTCGTACGAAGCTGTGCGCACGTGCGAGCAGAGCACAGGCTCGAAGGAAAAGGGGAATACCTGCGCCAGGAACGCGGGCGAGACGCCGCCGCCGCAGGTCTTGTAGCGCGGGAAAGTCTCTTTTTCCAGGACAAGCACGTCCAGCCCGGCCTGGGAGAGGAAGTAGGCGGCCGTGCCCCCTCCCGGTCCGGCGCCAGCGATGATCACGTCGTAGGACTCTGGGGTGGCGGACATGGTTTTATTATAAAACCGGGTAGGGGGACGCGGATGTACGCTGAAGTTCGCGGATGGACACGGATGTTTTTCAATAAACTGGTGCCCACGGTCTCCGTGGGCACCTGCTGTCCCCAACCGATCGATTCCGGATATACTGGCTGGTATGCCGCCAGTCAGAAATCAAAACTTTGCCACCTGGTTCGCCCGCGGTGCGGTGGGGCTGGTGTTCGCCATCAACCTTTCCTGCGCGCTGGCCTTTATAACCTTTCCGGAGAATTATGCCGCCGGGTTTGAGCTCAGCGGCGTCCCGGGAGTGGTGGTGGTGCGCGCCTTCGGCATCCTGTTCCTGATGTGGAATGCCACCTACCCGCCGGTGGTCCACCAGCCCGGCCGGCAGCTGACCCTGTTCCAGGTCATCCTGGCCCAGCAGGTGATCGGGCTGGCCGGCGAGAGCTGGATGCTGTTCGAACTTCCCCCGGGCCATCTCGCCCTGCAGCAGACCGGGCTGCGCTTCATCTTCTTCGACGGGCTGGGCCTGCTGTTGATGGCTGCCGCCTATGCCGTCCTGCGGCGAACCAGGTGATCAGGGGGCAGCGGCGGGCATGCGCCTCCCGCTTTCCTCCTGCAGGGCTTTGCCGCGGTAGAAGCAGGCCAGGTCGTGGCCGGCGTCGGGGAAGACTTCGACCGGGATGCCCGCCGGCAGGATACGGGTGTGGGGCTGCTCGGAGTGCAGCACTCTCCCGGAGGGGAGCTCCAGGCGGTAGAGGATGCTGGCGCCCTTGAACTGGCGGGCGACGATGCGGCTGGAAGCCGTCTCGCAGGGCTGGAAATTGATATCGTCGGCGCGCAGGGCCAGCTCCACCCACTCGCCGGGGGGCAGATCCACGCGCTGGGGCAGCATTCCGATCTCGGTCTGGATGCCGTGCGCGGTGACCCGGCCGGGGATGAAGTCTGCCTGGCCCATAAACTCGGCCACAAAGCGGGTCTGGGGCTGGTGGAACACGGTTTCGGGCGTGCCCATCTGCTCCAGGCGTCCGCAGTTAAGCACCGCCAGGCGGTCGCCCATGGCCAGGGCCTCCTCCTGGTCGTGCGTGACGAAGACGGCGGTGATCCCCAGGCGTTTGAGCAGCTCGCGCACTTCCTGGCGCATCTGGATGCGCAGGTCGGCGTCCAGACTGCTGAAAGGCTCGTCGAGCAGCAGCAGGCCCGGGCGGGGAGCCAGGGCGCGGGCCAGGGCCACGCGCTGGCGCTCGCCGCCGGAGAGTTCGTGCGGGTAGCGGGCCGTGTAATCGCCCAGCCCCACGAGCTGCAGCACTTCGGCTGTGCGCTGTGCTCTTTCGGCGGCCTGCAGGCGGTGCAGGCCGAAAGACACATTCTGCTGCACATTCAGATGGGGGAACAGGGCGTAATCCTGAAAGACCATACCCACGCCGCGCTGCTCGGGGGGGATGAAGGTGTGCGCTCCGGCTGCGCAGCGACCGAACAGCTCGATCTCACCGCTGTCGGGGCGTTCGAAGCCGGCGATCAGGCGCAGCAGGGTGGTTTTTCCGCAGCCGCTGGGGCCGACGATGGCCAGGATTTCCCCGGCGGCAAGCGACAGGCTCACGCGTTTGAGAGCCTGGACGTTTTCAAATTGTTTACTCAGGGCAGTGCATTCAAGTGCTTTTTCAGGCATTATTTTCTCTCAATGTAATCAGGGCCAGCGGCAGAGATGAGACCAGGATCAGAAGCAGGGCCGGCGCAGCAGCCTGGGCAAAATATGCCTCCGAGACGGAGGACCACACCGCCGCCGCCAGGGTTTTAAAACCGAGCGGGCTGAGCAGCAGCGTGGCCGGCAGCTCTTTCATGGCGGTGAGGAAAACCAGGGCCAGGGCGGAGAGGATGCCGGGGCGGATCATGGGCAGTGTGACTTTGAAGAACACCCGCAGGGGCGGGTGACCCAGGCCGCGGGCCGCCTCTTCCAGGTTAGGGTTGACCTGCAGCAGTGCGGAGCGCAGCGCCCCCAGCGCCAGCGAAAGGAACAGGATCACGTAGGCCAGGACGAGCATGGGTAAGCTCTGGTACAGCGGCAGGGCATAGTTGGCCCCGAAATAAACCAGCGCCAGGGCGATCACGATGCCGGGAAGGGCATAACCGGTGTAGGCGACGCGCTCGGCCAGCCGGCTTGCCCAGCCCGGCTGGCGCACGACCAGGGTGGCCAGCGGCAGGGCGGCCACCAGCGAGGCCAGCGCCGCCAGTCCGCCGGCCAGCAGCGAGCTGCGCACTGCCTCCAGCAGCGGCACCAGCACTTCGCCCGCCTGCAGGCCGCGCAGCAGCCAGTAGAGCAGCACGCCCGCCGGGAGCACCAGGGCGCTCCCCACGATCAGGACGCAGAATAGAAGCGCAGGCCAGCGCCAGGCGCCCAGGCGGACGATTTTCTGCGGCCGGGGGACCTGCCCCGGGGAGACCAGGCTGCCGCGGCCGCGTGTGCGGCTTTCCAGCCAAAGCACCAGCAGGGTGAGCGCCACCAGCACCAGCGATAAAGCTGCCGCCGTGCTGCGGTCGAATGAAGAGCGGTAATGGGTGTAGATGACGCGCGTGAAGGTGTCGTAGCGCAGCATGGCCACGGCGCCGAATTCACGCAGCACGTAGAGCGCCACCAGCAGCCCCCCGGCCACCAGCGCCGGGCGGACCTGCGGCAGGGTGACCCGCCAGAAGACCTGCACCGGGTTGTGACCCAGGCTGAGAGCGGCTTCTTCCAGGGCCGGATTGAGGCGCTGGAACGCAGCGCGCAGGCTGAGCAGGATATACGGATAGGTGAGCAGGGTGAGCACCAGCCAGGATCCGGAGAACCCGTAGAGCGAGGGCAGGGCTTTCCCACCGGTAATGCCGTCCAGGGCCTGGGCCAGCAGGCCGCGCGGCCCCAGGAACGAAATAAAGAGATATGCACCCACGTAGCTGGGGATCACCAGCGGCAGCACGCTGAGGACCGTCCACATGCGCCGCAGGGGCAGGTCGCTGCGCGTGGTCAGCCAGGCCAGCGGCAGGGCGATCAGCACTGTGGAGAAGGTGACCGCCGCCGCCAGCCCGGCGGTGCGCGCCAGCGTGGCAGCCAGCGAGGGGTTCAGGAACACGTCCAGCAGCCCGGAGCCGGCGCCCAGCGCGCGCATCATCAGGTAGACGATGGGCAGGACGATCAGCAGGCAGACCAGCAGGGCCGCTGCCCACAGCCAGGGGGCCTGTAAAAATGGAGCCAGGGAAACCCGCCGCCGGCGGGTTTCCCGTATTTTGAGTGGAAGGGTGCTCAGCGCACGATCAGCCATGGTCAGGGCAGCGCTCCGACCTCCTGCAGCAGGCTCACCGTTCCCTGCAGGTCGCTCAGGCTGGCCAGATCGATGTCCGCTGCGTTCAGCGTCTCCAGTGGGGGCAGTTCGCGGTGGGTGACCACGCCTTCGATCACCGGGTACTCGAAGGTCTGGGTGGCGAAGTATTGCTGGGCCACCGGGGAGAGCATGAAGTCGATGAACTTCTGGGCGGCTGCCTGGTTATCTGAGGACTCCAGGATTCCGGCGCCGGCTACCATCACCAGCGAACTGGGGCCGCCGCCGGGCAGGAAGTAATTGCGGGCGGCGAAAGATTCGCCTTCCTCCTGCAGGAAGCGGAACAGGTAATAGTGGTTGACGAAGCCGGCGTCGATTTCACCTGCGCCGACGGCAGCGACGATGGGGCTGTTGCCGTCAAACACGGCCGGCTCGTTAGCGATAATCCCCTCCAGCCACTCGCGGGTCTTCTCTTCGCCCCAGGTCACGCGCATGGCGGTCACCATGGTCTGGAAACTGGCGTTGGTTGGGGCCCATCCCAGGCGGCCCTTCCACTGCGGGTCGGTGAAGCCCTCCAGGTCGGTGGGCAGGTCGGCCTCGCTGAGCTTATCCGTGTTGTAGACGATCACCCGCGCCCGGCCGGAGATCCCCACCCAGCGGCTTTCGGGATCGCGGAAGCGCTTGCTCACCGGCGAGAGCAGTTCTTCGGGCAGTGGGGCCAGCAGTTCTTCCACGGCGCCCAGGCCGCCCGGATCCTGGGCGAAGAAAACATCCGCCGGGCTGTTCTGGCCTTCTTCGAGCAGGGTGGCGGCCAGTTCCGGGGTGCTGCCGTAGCGCACTTCCACCGGGATGCCGGAAGTCTCTTCGAACTGTTCAATGATGGGAGCGACCAGGTTCTCGCTGCGGCCCGAGTAAATCACCAGGGGCTGGACTTCCGAGGCGCTGGCCGGCGAGCAGGCCGCCAGGACCAGAACACAGGCGAACGCGAACAGACTGATGAGGGTGGTTCTGAAACTCATTGAAATATAATACTCCTTATAGGATATAAATAATCTTGATTGTGAACCATAGTATAATGGATATTGATAATATTTATCAAGATATTCATGTTTAATCCGGGTTTCACCCTGGTTGAAACCTGCAAACCTGGCACAAGCGCCTGGAAAAGGGAGCAATGACGGACAAAATCACGCTGGCAATGCGGCGCTACGCGGCAGAAATTTACCGCCTGCAGGAGGACCGGCCCTATGTGGGGCTGACCGAACTGGCCGAGCATGTGGACGCCTCGCTGCAGGCGATCTCACGCATGCTGGGCCGTTTGAAAGAAGCCGGGTATGTGGAGCACGAGCCCTACCGCGGGGTACGGCTGACAGAAGACGGTGAACGGATCGCTATGCCGGCCATCCGGCGTCACCGCCTGGTGGAGAATTTCCTGGTGAACGTGATGGGATTCGGCTGGGAAGAAGCCCACGACATTACCGACCGCTTCGAGCTCGGTGTCGACGATCTGATCGAGGATCGCATCGATGAACTGACCGGTCATCCCACGCGCTGCCCGCACGGCGAGCCGATCCCGACCAGGGACGGAAGAATGCCGGTGCTGAACGACTGCAGCCTGGTGGAGTGCGCTGTGGGGCAGCGCGTTACACTCAGCCGGGTGCGCGTGCACGACCCGGACAAGCTGCGCTACCTGGGCGACCTGGGGCTGCGCCCGGGAGCGGAATTTGAGCTGCTGTCGTTTGCGCCGTTCAACGGCCCGGTGCGCCTGCGCTTCGGGCGCCAGGAGCTTGTGCTGAGCTATGAGCTGGCCGCTGCGCTGTTTGTGGAGAAGGGGGGACGGTGAAGGACGCGGACGAGGGCGTTGGCCAGGTTTTGTGATCTTCACAGCCCGCAGCTGAAGCTGCGGGCTGCCTCTGGCAAGCACCGGATTTCAGCGACGAGGCATCCGGAGCGGCATACAAGCATGTTCAGCAGGCGAGCGCCAGCGAGCCTGCGCAGTCGAAGGACGCCTCGTCGTTGGATTTGTGGCCCACAGACCGCTGCGGCTACGCAAGCGCAGCATGCCGCTTCACGGGCCTGCGGGTGGAAGTCCATGTCGCCTCGCAATATGGCATTTCACAAGAACTGGAACCATAACCTGATTCCTGCAAAAAAATCTGTTCCTGAGAGAAGGTGGATGTTTACGTAAACGGCGCAGTGATTTTCGCAGCGCCTTTTTTATTTCCTGCCCAAACCGCCGCGCAGTTCCCGCAGCCCGTTCTTCAACTCGCGCCAGGCCCACAGGGGGGTGAAGCGCGGCCAGGGGCTGAGCACGGCCAGCACCAGCCAGGCCAGAAGCCAGCGCCCGGCCTGCGGCGCCTGAATCAGCGCGGTGTAGACGAACGCCCCGTACAGCGGAGCCTGGAAGAACATCGCCAGCAGGCGCACCAGTCCGAACCGCCAGAAGACCAGCACCCAGAGCGCCAGATACAGGGCCAGATAACGCAGCGGCAGAAAGCCGGCCGTGACCAGGTAAATGTTCAACACAACCGCCGCGGCCATGTCGATTTGCAGGTCGCGGCGGCCCAGCCAGGAGGTCGCTTTACCGTTAAGCAGCCGGGCAGCGGGGCCGTCGATGTAATCCGTCGTCCAGGCGACCAGCAGCAGCACCACCGTATACGCCAGCCCGTCCGGCCCGGCGAGCAGGCCGGTCAGCAGTATGGCGAAGATGATGAGCACGCGCAGCAGGGTGAGCAGATCGGCAGCGGACAAATTCTCCCCGGTTCGGGCCCAACAGAGAAAGGGCGATGTTGGTTCATTCTACCACCGGGCCTGAGCTGCAGCTCTGGGGGTGGACGAGTTTTCAAACCATCGTCCGGGAGCCGGCACGGCTCCCGGCTTATTCTGATACAATTCTCCCTGTTTTCAACCCCACGCACATAGAAAGAGACCTATGAATTACGAGCTGTATATCGCCAACCAGATCAACGCCCGGCCGGAACAGGTGGCGGCGGCTATCGAGCTGCTGGATGCCGATAACACCCTGCCGTTCATCGCCCGCTACCGCAAGGAGGTCACCGGCGGCCTGGACGAAGAGCAGCTTCGCCAGGTGAGCGAGACGCTGGCAAAGCTGCGTGCCCTGGACGAGCGCCGGGAGACGGTGCTGAAGTCGATCGAAGAACAGGGCAGGCTGACCCCCGAACTGCGCCAGCAGATCCTGGAAGCCGCCACAATGACGGCCCTGGAGGACCTCTACCAGCCTTACAAGCCGAAGCGGCGAACGCGCGCCAGCATCGCCCGCGAGAAAGGGCTGCAGCCGCTGGCCGACCTGATCCTGGGGCAGGAGCGCTGCCGCGAGCCGCTCGAGAAGATCGCAGAGCCCTATTTGAAAGACGACGTCCCCGATGCACAGGCGGCCTGGGCCGGGGCGCGCGACATCGTCGCCGAGACGATCAGCGACCACCCCGAGGTGCGCCGGCAGACGCGCGAAAAGGCCCTGCAGTGGGGCAGCGAACGCACCGAGAAGATCGAAGGCGCCGAAGATCCGAAGGGCGTGTACGAGCTGTATTACGATTTTGAATTTCGGGTGGATAAGCTGCGCCCGCACCAGATCCTGGCCATCAACCGCGGCGAGGCGGAGAAGGTGCTGCGGGTGAAGGTCATCGTCCCCGAGCGCGACTGGCAGAACGCCATCCGCTCCGTCTTCCGTCCCGACCCGCGCTCGCCGCTGGCTGGTTTGCTGGAAGAAGCCGCCGCCGACGCCGCCGAGCGCCTGCTGCTGCCGGCCATCGAGCGCGATGTGCGCCGCGAGCTGACCGAGCGGGCCGAGGCGCACGCCATTGCCGTGTTCGGCGCCAACCTGCGGGCGCTGCTCAGCCAGCCGCCCCTGGCCGGGCATACCGTGCTGGGCATCGACCCCGGCTTCCGCACCGGCTGCAAGGTAGCCGTGGTCGACCCTACCGGCCGGCTGCTGGATACGGAGACCATCTACCCGCACGAACCCCAGAAGCGCTGGGAGGAAGCGCTGACCACCCTGCGGTCCCTGGTGCTGCGCCACAGCGTCAGCCTGATCACGATCGGCAACGGCACAGCCTCGCGCGAGAGCGAGCAGCTCGCGGCCGAGCTGATCCGGCGTATGGATGCGTCCGGGAAGAAAGGCCTGAAGTACCTGATCGTCAGCGAAGCTGGGGCGAGCGTGTACAGCGCCAGCCCGCTGGCGCGCGTCGAACTGCCCGAGCTCGACGTCAGCCTGCGCGGGGCGGTATCGATCGCCCGCCGTGCCCAGGATCCGCTCGCCGAGCTGGTGAAAATCGATCCCAAATCGATCGGGGTGGGCATGTACCAGCACGATGTGGACCAGAAGCGCCTGGCAGAGGCCCTGGAAGACGTGGTCGAGAGCGTGGTGAACCAGGTGGGCGTCGAACTGAACACGGCCTCGCCTTCGCTGCTGAGCTACGTCTCGGGGATCGGGAAGAAGCTGGCCGAGCGCATCGTGATTCACCGCGACCAGTACGGGCCGTTCCGCAGCCGGAACGACCTGCGCAAGGTGGCTGGCCTGGGGCCGAAGGTGTTCGAACAGGCGGCCGGCTTCCTGCGCATCCGGGACGGGGACAATCCGCTGGACGCCAGCGCTATCCACCCGGAAAGCTACGGGGTGGCGGAAAAGGTGCTGGAAAAGGCCCGCCTGACGCCGGCGGCGATGGTCGAGCTGACCCCTGAGGAGCGCAGGGCCGCACTGGATAAACTGCTGCAGAAGCAGCCCCTGGAAGCGCTGGCTGCAGAGCTGGGCGCCGGCGTGCCAACGCTGAGCGATATCCTCGAGCAGCTTGTGCGCCCCGGGCGCGATCCGCGCCAGGACCTGCAGGCGCCCATCCTGCGCAGCGATGTGCTCTCCATCGAGGACCTGAAAACCGGCATGCGCCTGCAGGGGACCGTGCGCAATGTGGTCGATTTCGGCGCCTTTGTGGACATCGGCCTGCATCACGACGGCCTGCTGCACCGCAGCCAGATCCCGCGCGGCGTTAGCCTGCAGGTGGGCGATGTAATCGAGGTGGAGATCCTCAAGGTTGAGATCGAGCGCGAGCGCATTGGCCTGGGCTGGGCCGGGTAATCGCATCGTGAGAAGTGTGAAGAACGGTCGAAAAACGGCCAGTATGCTACAATCATTTCTATGAACCAGACTGAACCCCGCAATTATCGGGAAGAGAACGCAGGTGAACCGCTGGTGCTGCCGGAGGCGCGGCTGGCCGACCTCCCGGAACGCCTGCAGCAGGGCGTGCGCAACGCCGGCTGGTCGGAGCTGATGCCGGTGCAGGCCAGAGGGATCCCCTATTTGTTTTCCGGGCGCGATATGATGATCCAGTCGCGCACAGGCAGCGGCAAAACCGGCGCCTACCTGCTGCCGCTGCTGGAGATGATCAACCCCATGGACCCGTCCGTGCAGGCCCTGGTGCTGGTGCCCACGCGCGAACTGGCGCAGCAGGTCCAGGCGGATGCCGAAACGCTGGGCGTTGCCACCGACGTGCGCAGCGTGGCGGTGTACGGCGGGGTCGGGTACCGCGAGCAGCTCGACGCTTTCAAGGCCGGCGCCCAGCTCGTAATCGGCACGCCCGGGCGCATCCTCGATCACCTGCTGCAGCGCTCACTGGTCCTGGACAGTCTCCGCTTCCTGATCTTCGACGAAGCCGACCGCATGCTGTCGATGGGCTTTTACCCTGACATGCGCCGGGTGCAGGCATATCTGCCCTCCACACCGGTGAGCACATACATGTTCTCGGCCACCTTTCCGCCCCAGGTGATCCGCCTGGCGGACCAGTTCATGCAGCGGCCGGGATTCCTCAACCTGAGCAGCGACCACATCCACGTCACCGAGACCGAGCACATTTTCTACAATGTGCACGGGCTGGATAAAGAGCGCGGGCTGGTGAGCATCATCGAGATCGAGAACCCCCACTCGGCGCTGATCTTCTGCAACACGCGCATGCACGTCGATTACGTCACCGTGGTGCTGCAGCGCTACGGTTACGACGCCGACCTGCTGAGCTCTGATCTGTCGCAGGTGGCGCGTGAGCGCGTGATGGAGCGCGTGCGCCAGGGGAAGCTGCGCTTCCTGGTGGCGACAGACGTGGCGGCGCGCGGCATCGACCTGCCCGAACTGTCGCATGTGATCCAATACGAACCGCCGGAGGACCCGGAAGCCTACATTCACCGCGCCGGGCGCACCGGCCGGGCGGGCAGCAGCGGCACGGCGATCACGCTGGCCTACACCAGCGAGCGCCCCGCTCTGCTGCGCATCGCCCGGCAGTTCAACATCGACCTGCAGGAGCGCAGCCTGCCCACCAGCGAAGAGGTGGAGAAGGTGGTCTCGGAGCGCATCATCACGCTGCTGGAGGCGCGTCTGCGCGGCCGCGACCGCCTGCAGGCCGAGCGCATGCAGCGCTTCCTGCCGCTCGCCAGGCGCCTGGGTGAGAACGACCAGGGAGTCGAGCTGCTTGCTATGCTGCTGGACGACTTCTACCAGGAGACTTTCCATGCCCCGGCGGTGCCGCCCGAAGAGGCAGAGAAGCCGGCGCCGCGGCGCACGGATAAGCGCCGGGGATCTCGCAGGAGACGCTCCTCACGGCATAACACGTAGAAGAGACAGGGAGAAGATCGGGACACGCGCGAACGCGTACGGGCGCGGAGAATTTAATTAACTCCGCGCCCTCCGTGTTAATCCGCGTATGCCATCCATTTTTGAGAAACCTTCAGGATCTTAACCGGTTCAGTGACTGCTTTCACCCTTTCCTCACAACCATTCCATCCAGGATAGAAGCTGCCGGAGACCCTGAAGGTTTTCATGTTCCACTCCGGGAGTCCTGCACTGCCTCCCGGGCATTAACTGGTCAGCTCAGGCGGTTGTAGCGCAGGATGATGTGGTACTCGCTGTCTTCATCGTCGCTCACGTATTCACGGCGCTCACGGTACTGCACGTCCTTGCTCACCGGGACGACGGTGACGTCGATTTCGCCGTTGGTGGTGTACTGCTGCTCGGCAGGGGCGGGGAAGTTGGCGCTGGTCAGCATCGCCAGATCGAGGGCGGAGAGGGCGATCGTGTCCTCGATGATCAGATCCGCCGGGGCCCACAGGGCGACAATGGCGATGATCACGATCACCACGACCGCAACGATCAGCACAGCGATCAATCCTTTGACCCCGAATTTCTTGACGATGCCCCCCACAGCCGAAGATGCTTCTTCCTTGATCGCATCCCAGACGCGCTTGAGGATGTCGATGAAGGCATCGGTGAAGCTGTCGATCTGCTTTTCGAAGGCGTCCTCTGAATCGACCTCAAAACCGACCACGGCGATCGATACCCCGGCCAGTCCGCTGTCCTGGATGAGCACGCGGCTGATGTCGCGCTCATCGCCCGAATCTACGTCGCCGAAGCGGAAGTTGACCTCGTTTATCGAGCCCATGGTGAGGTCCGAGAACAGCGGGACGGCCAGGAAGCGCAGCCCGACTTCATCGGATCCCCACCAGGAAGGCGAGGTTTCCGCTTCGGCAACCAGCTTTTCGGAGGCAATCTGAAAGACGGCGGTGGATGGGGGCAGCACGTTGATGAAGATCTCGTTTGAAACGAACTCCGGGTCGGTATTTTCTACGCCCGTGTTGTTTGGGACCACCACCCTGACCTCATACAGCCCTACCGGGAGGTCCGCCGGGACCTGGAAGGTGAGCCGGTCGTGCACACGGCAGTCGTTGATGGGCACCTCCTGGCCGTTTTTGGTTTCCGTGGCCGGGGTTTCCCGGTCACCGCATACGAAGGCATCGACCTCGACATTGGCCGTGCCGGGGGGCCTGGCCCGCAGACGGACTTTCGCGTCGATGTTGAAGAAGTTGACGCCCTCCAGGACCACCGTGTCGCCAGCGCTGACTTCCGGCACCCGCAGGCAGACCGAAGTCCCTTCGGGGCCGAAAACCTGATGACCCGTGCAGTTGTCGGTCTTTACCTCGCAGTTCAGCTTCACTTCGCCGTCCTGGACCTCGGGGGTGCAGACCTGTTCGAGCTCTTCCGGCAGGTAATCGCCGATCGTCAGGGGCGGGTCGAAATACACCGTGCGCAAACCGTTCACGCGGCAGATCTTCGGCAGGAATCCCAGGAAATTGCCGCCGTTGATGATGGAGTAGACCGGCCGCGGCAGCCCGGGGGCTTCCTCGACGCAGGCCTCCTCACCCAGCACTAAATCGGCAGCCCTGGCCTCGAGCTCCTGGATGAAAAGGTCTGCGATAAACTCCTCCGAAAGCGCCTGGTCCCCGGAGCCGAGGATGTCGGGGGAAAAGATCTGGTCGCGCACACCGGTGGGGAGGTTGCCGAAAGACTCCTGAACGCAGGAGAGGAAGCCGGGAGACTGGTTCGGTACGGAGTCCAGCACCTCGAATACGGAGGCTTCCAGAGCATTCCCGGGCTCGCGGCCCTGCTGGTAGCGGCGCAGCTGGTGCATGATGGTCGCCGCGATCACGCTGGGCACGGGATTGTTGTCGACCAGGTGCTGCAGTTTGGCCTGCATGCTGCTCTTGTGTTTGCTGCCGGGTGCCACCGGGATGCAGGCGCCGGGCGGGCGCGGTGGGGGCGGACAGTCTCCGGGCGAGGGCGGCTTTGAGGGTCCTTCCGGGGACGGCGGGCAGTTGTAGATGTTGATCGTCCCTTTGCTGTCGACGTTGAAAATGATCGTACAGCCGTCGCCCGGCGGCCGCTTTCCTTTGTGATGTTTCGGTTCTTTGTCTGGCCGGTCGGTGTATTTACGGCTTAATAGATCCATCTCGCGAGTCATGGTTTTCCTCCCTGCGGGGGCCGCTGCCGGCCCACCAAACTATGCGGACGGTTTGAACTGCCTGAGGCATAAGCCCTGGCGTACGGATTAAAAAGCCACCGGGTGAATACCAGCAGTCTGTAGACGTGAACGTCGTCCCCCATTCCTCCGCACGGTCTGCTGCCAGATTTTGTGATGAGTGGTGTTTTTTTATTGTATAAGCAATGTGATGGAAGTCAAATTAGTGATTAAAGTTACAGAGTGCGGGAGGAGGTTGTAAGGGCATGGAACAGGTGCACAGCAACTCGCCCGGGTTTAGCGGGGTTTTTGGCACGGCTGCTGGTTCGCAGGCGAGTCGGGCACGGCCGTCCGAATGGTGGTCGTGTGTTCCCGTGCTCCGATTGCCGTGCCGTTACAGGTTGGGATAGAAAACGACCTTCAAGTCTCCGGTGGAGGTGAACCGGAACAGAACCAATACATCGAAAGAATCAAAGTTGAATTTGTGCGCTTTAAGACCTTGAAGGTCATAATATTTTCAGTTGCCACCATCCCACCGCAGCATGTACAATCAACAGGGGGGAAAGACATGTCTATTCGACCGGTATCGAATCAGGAGGGATAGGAAATGCAAAAGCAGCCTGACGGTTATTTCGTACCATCCGCCACGGGATCGGGGCCCGGGGTGCTGGTCCTGCACGCCTGGTGGGGACTGAACGACACGATCAAAGCGATCTGTGACCGGCTGGCCCAGGCCGGTTATACGGTTTTTGCCCCGGATCTGTATCACGGGAAGATTGCCGCGACCATACCCGAAGCCGAAGCGCTGGGGAAAAAGGTGGACGAGAACGAGCAGCAGACCAGGGCCGAGATTGCTGAAGCTGCACGCTACCTCGAAGCGCGCGCCGGCAGCGATGGAAGCGGCCTGGCGCTGCTGTCGTTTTCGCTGGGCGGTTATTTTGCCCTCGACCTGGCGGCATCCGAGCCGGAGCGGGCTAAAGCCGTTGTGCTGTTTTACGGCAGCGGGGGCGGCGACTTCAGCCGCTCGCGGGCAGCCTATCTGGGTCACTTTGCCGAGAACGACCCGTACGAGCCGGCAGAGTATGTTGACGAACTGGAAGCGGAGCTCAGGAAAACCGGCCGCCCGGTGACGTTTTACCGTTATCCGGGCACCGGGCACTGGTTTTTCGAGCCGGACAGGCCGGAGGCGTACAATGAGGAGGCTGCTAACCTGGCCTGGGAGCGCACGCTGGCGTTTTTGCGGGAGACGATGCCGGCTGGATGAATGGCCATAATCTGACCGCCCGCAGGCCGCTTCGACCGGGCATGCCGGTCATGCATAACATGCGCAGCATGTCCATGTCCATGCCGCTCCGCGCGCCTGCGGGCAATAAATCTCGCGACAAGGCGCGCTGAGCGGAGCAGGCGAGCGTCAGCGAGCCTGTGCAGTCGAAGGGCGCCTTGTCGCCGGGCTGTCGATCTTTCCTATCCGTGGTGCCGTCCACCACGCACCAGGGGCACAGCGAAGCGGGAGCAGCATTTGAACCAGCCTTGACAGGCACCCGGGGAGAAAACCGGGCCTCGTTTCAGCGCCGTGCCCACTCCGGCAGCAGGAATTGACCGGTACTGTCAGGGTAAATGGATCCTCTAAGGTGGCTGGCGGAAGTTAGCACGGAAGGAACGGATTGTCATTCCCTCCCCTGCATGGCAGCCTGCCATTTGGCAGGTCGCAAAGGCGGGGGAGGGTCAGGGTGGGGGCTGACAACGGATGGCGACCTGCGGTCGCTCGGGAACGGATTTCACGGATTTGTGCCCTCCCCTGCAAACAGCCTGACGCAGGCAGGTCTGCACAGCGGGGTAGTATTACATTGCGCGTCGCGCCGGTTGTCTTGCTGCTGCCCGGCCGCTAACGGGGTCGTCTACACCGCCTCCTCCAGGCCCTGGCGGATGCGTGCGGCGGCGTCGTCCAGAGCGGAGCGTTCGGGCCGGTTCCTGTAATGCGGCCCGAAGACAAAACCGAAACCGTCGCCGGTGTAGCGCGGCAGTACGTGCAGGTGCACATGGAAAACCTCCTGCCCGGCCGCTTCACCATCGGCCAGGAAGAAGTTCACACCTTCGCAGCGCAGCCCCGAGCGGCGCAGCGCCGCGGCGATGCGCTGGCCCACCTGAAACATCCGCCCACCGGTTTCGCCGGGCAGTTCGCTCAGGTCTGCGGCATGGTTATTGGGGATCACCAGCACGTGCCCGGGGTTGACCGGCTGGATATCCATAAAGGCAGTGACCAGTTCATCTTCGTAAACCCGGCTGGCAGGGGCTGCGCCCTGTACGATGGCGCAGAAGATGCAGGGGGTTGATTGATGATCGTTATGCTCGTCCATTCTTCCCTCGTATTGCAGGTCATCAGGGTCAATCCAGCTCCCAGAAGGCGATTTCGGTAATGCGGACCGTAAAATCTCCTGTATTGGCGGCGCCGATAAAGGGACCGAAGGCGCCGCGGTCATACGCCGTGTGCGTCAGCCGGGTGAGCAGGTTCCCGTTAGCGAACAGCGAGATGCTGGCGCCGCGCGCCATAACACCGATGCGGTTCTCGCCCTCCGTCCGGATGTGCTCGCTGGGGGTCCAATCGATGATGACTGTGTATTCATCGCCGTCCCAGATGCGCAGGGCGTACTCGCCGGCGCAGTTGATCCCGAAGAGGTAGCCCTCGTTGGGCTCCGGGGCACGGAACAGCAGACCGAAGCGGTCGCGCCCGCTGCAGGGTTCCGGTTCTGCGGTCATCTCCAGGTAGAAATCCTGCAGCCGCGGCACCGCCACCATCCAGCTTTCCCAGCCGTCGGCGTTCAGGGCGGTCATCTCGAGCGCCTGGTCGACGATCTCCATCGTCACATGGTCGTCGTCGTACAGCGGCCAGCGCAGCTCGCCGCTGAAATCGTCCACCCAATCCGGCTCGCCTAATTCCTGGCGAGGATCCCCGGCGGGCGGGGTCGGGCTGGAGGTTGGAGAAGGCGTTGCGTCTGGAACGCCAGTGGTTGGCGCTGTGGTGGGGGCAGTGCTGGTTTGTGCCGGCGCGGCATCTGTGCCGGCTGCCTGCCGGGTTAGCTGGGCAGCGACGGTCCCGGCTGCGGCGGTGAACTCGGCCGCCGGGGCG
>Ga0134096_1000885_pt1 | contig 27352 bp, 26 predicted proteins | sample 7_2taG_FD_94448 | JGI IMG/M metagenome (GOLD analysis project Ga0134096, IMG submission 94448) | Switchgrass degrading microbial communities from high solid loading bioreactors in New Hampshire, USA - 7_21_20_110_A3 metaG | ecosystem: Engineered > Bioreactor > Semi-continuous > Anaerobic >... | reverse complement strand
TAGCGGAGGGGAAACACCCGGATCCATGCCGAACCCGGCAGTTAAGCCCTCCAGCGCCGATGGTACTACGGGGGGTACCCGCGGGAGAGTAGGTCGCTGCCATGTGCCTGTTTTTTTATTTTGGATCTTTTCGATAAAGGCAGGAAGTGCCTCTGAGGCGCTTCCTGCCTTTTGTGTTGGGGGGATATTGTGTTATAAGGATATGCTTTTTAAGTTGTTTTGGGCTTTGACGATTGAGGAGATGATATTGCTCATGGCCTCAAAGCGTTGTTGTGCCTGAGCTAGGACCTCTACCGAGCTGGTCATCTGTAGTGAGCTGCCTTGGAGTTCTTCTTCGGATTGGTAGATGAATTTTGACAGGTTTTCCAAAAAAGATTTATTCATATTCAAAAAATTCAAGAAATTTTGTAAAGAGCTTTGTAATACATTAAACATTTGACTTATCTTTGATATGCTTTGCATTGACTCCTCGACGGACTGGGAAATGCTGCCGATCCTCTGTGAAATTCCCTCCGACGCGTTTTTGGACTCTGTTGCTAGCTTTTGGACTTCGCTAGCGACTACTGCAAAACCACGTCCGTGCTCTCCGGCCCTTGCCGCCTCGATTGAGGCATTTAAGGCCAGCAGGTTCGTCTGTTTCGCAATTCTTTGAATTTCCTTGGATATTTGTTGGATCTCCAAGAAGGAGTTTAAGGTAGCATATGTTGTGTCTATGGTGGCTTTGACCTTTTCGTTCATGGATTCCAAATCAGTTCCGGATTTTTGAAGTTCCTTCGTTAATTCTTCGTTCATTTTTTGTATGGTGCTGACGTTTTTATCTGCTTCTTCCCTATTTATGGCGAACTGTTCGACCATGTCTTTAAAGTGAGAACTTAAATTTGAGAATTCGTCAGCTATGCCCGCGAGCTCTTGTTTAGTTCGTTCTACACGCCTTACCAAAACTTCATCCATCTGACTCATAAATGAATGCATGAGCATAAAACTAAAGTGAGAGGAAGATAAGCTCTTGATGAGATCTTGCTGTGCCATAGCCCTTCACCTACGCTTTTTAATTTCGGGAGGATAGTGCCCTTCTCCCGCCAGTTGAATAAATTTCGCTTATGATATCCACGCCACACTTCAAATTGCCAAACCAGTTGAGGAATTCCTTTACCATATCTTTGCCCTTTATAACGGCACCGTGTTGAGGAGCGATTATCTCTATATCCCTGCTGCTGACCAAGTTAACCCAAGTTCGACATGCCTGATTGGAAGCCATGTATCTCACATGAAAGCCCTTCATATAATTAACATGGTTTTCGAAGTTTTCTACAATTGGATATCTTTTTCCAGGCGGAAATACGGCAGCTCCTATATCGCCCGAGAATAGTATCTTAGACACGGGATCATATAGCGTTGCCTGGCCAGTTGAGTGCAGGAAGTGCGCAGGCAACATCTCCAGCCTGTGACCATTTTTGAGCGTCAATTCGTCGCCCCCGTCCGGTATGGGGGATACCATGTTCTGGTTGTAGACGCCGAAGTGCGGTAAAAACCTGATCCACAGACTAGGTATGTGCACTTTAACCTTATTTATCATAGAAAGCCATAGGATGACCCCTGAGGATACATCTGGATCTTGGTGGGAATAGAATATATGAGTTATCTTGTTTATGTTTATAATTTCAGAGACATTTGCCAGAACCCTGGGAAACACATGGGCACCCCCTGGATCCATGAGGACCGCTTCGTCCCCGCTTATCAACAAATATTGATTAGTCTGCACGGAACCCTCGTCTTCCGTCTCCTCCCACCCTAGCATATGAAAAACTACCTTTCCGTCATCGTATAGCTTTAATGAGCTTGTTTGTGACATCTGTGTTCCCCCTTTACGAGGCATGTTATAAATATCAAGATATTATGATACACTCTTTATGTAAAAATTGTAATGATTTTTGTATGATCATCCCAAAAAGGCAATGCAAGGGAGGAGGCGTACCAACTTGAGGGTCTTGCTCTTTGGATGCGGAAGAGTTGGAAGGTCTTTTTGTGAGTTGCTAAGCAAAAAAAGAAATATCACAGCAAGCTCTTCGATTTCACTGGTGGGGGTTGCAACGAGGAGTCGCGGTTGTGTCTACAATCCCTACGGTATCGATGTGGATAATTTGCTGAAATGGGAAGCCTTGACGGGAAGGCTCGATGCTTTACCGCATGAGGGTGGCATGGTCTTAAACGATGCTGATGAAATGTTGGAAAGCCTGGATTATGATGTATTAATCGAGTGTACTCCTTCGGATTTTGAACTTGGAGAGCCGGCGCGGACCATCATGAAAAAAGCTCTTGAGAGGGGAAAGCATGTGGTTACCGCCAACACTGGTGCAATGAGTTTATACTACGACGAGCTCATGGAAGGATCATATGAAAAGGGAGTAAACTTATTGTACGAGGCAACTGTTTTATCTGGCACACCGCTTTTCTCCCTTGCGCGTGAGGGTCTTCCCGGGTGTCGCGTCAAAAGGTTTGAGGGGATACTTAATGGCACTTGTAACTACATTTTAAGTGTAATGGGGATGGGAAGCAGCTTCGATGAGGCCATGTTGGAAGCTCAGAGGCGTGGCCTGGCTGAGCAAAATCCATGGTTTGATATTGATGGCCTGGAGGCTGCCGCCAAGACTGTAATAGTGGCAAAGAGTCTGATGTCTTTGGATGTCGATATAAAGCAGGTATCCATAAGTGGGATTCGAAATATAACAATGCAAAATATCGAGGAGGCAAAAAGAAGGGGCGGCAAACTGAAGCTTGTGTCAAGAATTGAAACGAATTCCAACGGATTTGATATCACGGTAGGCCCCGAGATTTTGTCATTAAATCACCCGTTGGCTTATTTGGAAGGTTTTTCTATAGGAGCGCTGCTTTTGACCGATATTATTGGTGAAGTGTGTATAAGCGGCTCTAGCTCTGGACCTAAAGAGACAGCTTACTCCCTTTTAAGGGATGTATTATCCATCAAGAGAGGTTAGGTCGTTATGTCCTCCAAAATTGCTGTGATCTCTGATACTCATGGAAGCGTAACTGCCTGGAGTAAGGCGAGGCAGATTTGGAAGGGATCAAATATGATCATTCACCTTGGTGATGTGTTATATCACGGGCCCAGAAACCCCATCCCCGAGGGTTACATGCCAAAAGAACTGGCAGAGGAGATCAATAGTTCAGATATTCCCGTAATGATCGTGCGTGGTAATTGCGATGCGGATATTGACACTGTTATGTTAAAATGGCCCATAGCCAACCCATACCTTGTTATGTGGTGGAACGATAAGCTCATACTTGCTTCTCATGGTACTGATTTCGAAAGGGACAAAAGTGTAGCATTGTCATTTGGGGCCGATTTGATGTTAGTTGGCCATACACATGTTTGTTCGTTGGCACGTGAAGGGCGGACAATTTTTTTGAACCCAGGATCGGTCAGTTTGCCCAAAGGCAGAGAACCTGCCTCTTTGGCCTTGATCGATATGGACGCAATCAGTATTCTCTCCATGGATGGAATAGTGATTTATCACGAATCTTGGGATTTAAGATAGGGGGAGACGAAAGAAGATGACAACCAAAGAAAGCACATCTGTAGTTAGTGATACCTCTAAAGAAACCAAGAGTGGCAAGGAGAAGACTTTGTTGGTCTTCGATCTTTTCGGGGAACATTATGCCATTGAGGTCTCTAAGATTAAGGAAATTGTACGTATTCCAGAAAGCATCACCAGAGTTCCAAACGCGCCAGGTTACGTATGTGGGGTTATAAATTTGAGGGGTACGGTAATTCCCGTTATGGACATTGCGGTGAAGATGAATCGAGGGGAAATTGAGCGTCGCAGCGAATCTAGGATAGTGGTTATCGAGGAGGAAGATATCGTTTTCGGCATTTTAGTCGATTCTGTTCGCGAAGTTAGAACTGTTAACATAGATCAGATCGAAAGTGCGGAATCAATTGATTCTGCAATCTCTAAAGAATACCTTCAAGGTATCGTTAGAACTAAAGATGGAGATTTAATAGTGCTTTTGGATGTAGCTTCCATATTTGATATCAGAAGTTATCTTGATTGAATGTGAATGCTGATCGATCTGCACGTTCATTCCACTGCTTCCGACGGAACACTATCCCCCTCAGATCTAGTGTCAATGGCAAGGGCAACAGGCATATCCTTGCTGTCGCTTACCGACCACGATACCACAAATGGTCTTGTGGAATTTGAGCGGGCCTGTTTTGTAAATGGCGTTGCCGGATTGCGCGGCATAGAGCTCTCGGCAGAATATTATTGTAGTGTTCACATATTGGGCTACGGTATAGATTATGATAATTCATCTTTTCAAAAGACTTTGTCATGGATAAGGAAATACCGAGACGAGAGAAACGCCGCAATTTGCGAGAAGCTAAGGTCATTGGGGCTAGAGATCACCCTGGATGAGGTTGAGGTCGAATCCAAAGGTGAAGTGATAGCTAGGCCCCATATAGCCAAGACATTGTTAAAGAAGGGATATGTATCTAGCGTCAAAGAGGCCTTCGAAAAATATCTTGGCAGGGGAGCTCCTGCTTATGTCCCAAGAAAAACACTTACACCAGAAGCTTGCGTAACCTTGATTCGCCAGGTAAACGGATTGCCCGTTTTAGCACATCCTGGTGAAATGAGCTTGAACCCTGAAAGCTTTGAAATATTATTAAAGAAGCTTAAAGATATTGGACTGTGGGGGCTTGAGTGTTATTCAAGTCATCATAGGGCAGATGAGATTTTCAATTTCTTGAGGATAGCAGCTAAGTTCAAGCTGAAGCCGACAGCGGGAAGCGACTTTCATGGATCGATGAGGCCTGAGGTAAAACTGGGTATTGACGTACCGGATGACATAATACCCAAAGAATTATTTTTCTTAGCTGACAAGAGGACGACAATGCCGAGGAAGACCTATGGCGAAAATCCTATTTTGAGGGGAGAATGAATCATGACGTTTATCGATTTGAGAAGCGATACCGTAACTAAACCTTCTGCCGAGATGAGGAAGGCAATGGCAGAGGCCGAAGTGGGAGATGACGTTTATCAGGAAGATCCGACGGTCATTGAGTTGGAAAAACTTTCTGCCGAAATAATGGGACACGAAGCGGCTTTGTTCGTCTGTTCCGGAACCATGGGAAACTTGGTTTCGCTGCTTACCCATTGTACACGTGGTGATGGAGTCATACTTGGACTGAATAGCCATATTTACGTCAATGAAGGCGGCGGGCTGTCCGCCCTGGGAGGACTTGTGCCTCTCTGTGTTAACGATGATGAAGGGATTCCTAAACTTCAGGAAGTGTTATCTTTTTGTAGGCCAAAAAATGTCCACTATGCTCCCGCAAAACTGCTGTGTTTGGAAAATACTCACAACGCGTGTGGAGGGGTTGCAATATCTCCCGAAATCTTTGCCTCGGCGGTTGATTTGGCAAAAAGCCAAGGGCTTTTTGTGCACCTTGATGGAGCCAGGATATTTAATGCAGCGATAGCGTGGAATGTTGCGCCGGCAACTTACGCCAAACTTGTCGATTCCGTTCAATTTTGCTTATCGAAGGGATTGGGGGCTCCCGTGGGATCTGTAATATGCGGCAGTAAAAGCTATATAGAAAGGGCAAGGCATTGGCGGAAACGTGTTGGAGGGGGTCTGCGCCAGGTTGGAGTTGTGGCCGCTGCAGGAATAGTTGCATTGAAAGGATATCCTGATTTGGCCAAAGATCACGAAAAAGCCAAGATATTAAGGGATAGGCTGGCTGATGGAGGTGTTAAGATAGCGGAGGTGTCGAAGCCGACAAATATGGTATATTTCGAAGTAAAAGACACCGTAGATGTCGCCCTTCTGGCAGAAAGATGCAAGCAAAGGGGCGTATTGTTCAATCCGACCCCGAAGAAGATAAGGCTGGTTACGCATCGCGACGTGAGTTTTGAGGATGTCGAAAGGGCTGCGAAGGTCATATTGGAGGAATTGCATAAATGATGGGTTTGCCTGAAAAGGATTTGGTGGAATCTGCTGCCTTTTGGACTTTAGACCAGTTGAAAGGACATAAACATATAACGGGAGCCGACATATTATATAAAGCTGATGTCTCGTCTTCGCTGTCCTTCATCGACGGCAACTTGGAAGAAAATTCCAGGGGTAAGGCTGTTTCCCTGGGATTGCGCGTCATCGATAAAGAAGGCAGGCAGGGCATTGCTTACTGCAACTTGTTGACTAAAGAAGCATTATCCAAGGTTGTCGAATGGGCTGTTCATAATAGCAAAAACAACGATCCAAATCCTTATGTAGAACTGAATCGCAATCAAGGTGTTCCCTTTGAGGACAGAGATATATTTGATCCGTTCATAGCCGAGGGCTTGAGCTTTGATCGGGGATCAAAGATATGCGCCTGCTTAACGGAGGAAGCACGTAATACCGATAAACGCGTCAAGTCCGTAAGGGAAGCTTTTTATGGAGAAGGCTACGAGGAGACATTTTATTTATCCAGCGAAGGTTTTTGTGAGTGGCAAAAGGAAACAGTAGCAAGATGCGATGTCGTAGTGATAATGAGTGACGGCGATGAGATGGAAATGGGAGGCTTTGGAGATGAACGACGCTATGCCCTCGATCTGGATTACCTTAACATAGCCAAACAGGCAGTTTGTAGAACTCGCATGACCTTAGGCGGCAAGCATTTGAAGACCGCCAAGTATGTTTTGGTGTTGGATAGTATGGCATCGGCGTCTTTCGTGTCTTTGCTGGAAGATTGCTTTTTGGCTGATAACGTTCATAAGGGCAGGTCATTGCTTTCCGGCAAACTGGGTCGTCAAATAGCTTCAAACATGGTCAACTTGATTGATGATGCGACCCTAAATAGAGGTATGGGAAGTTACACCTTCGATGGCGAAGGCACCCCGGGCCAGAGGACGACTCTGCTTTCAGGTGGTGTCCTAAACGGTTTTTTATATAATATAGAACATGCAAAGATGGATGGAGTGCCTTCGACTGGCAACTGTGTTCGAGGTACTGCTTCTTTGCCCAGCGTAGGAGCTTCTAATCTATTCATCTTGCCGGGGACACACGACTTGCGGTGCCTTTTGAATAAAGTTGATTCCGGCATCTATGTTACAGACTTGCTCGGACTGCATACGTTTGATCCTGTAAGCGGCGATTTTTCTCTGGGCATTAAGGGAGCTTACATTAGGAAGGGTGTGCTCGAAAATCCCGTGTCAGGGATGACGATAGCGGGTAATCTTTATGATGTCCTTTTTCGTGTGACGGAAGTCGGAAATGACATAAAATTTTATGGGAGCGTGGGATCTCCTTCTTTGGTGATTGAAGATGTTACAGCGGCAGGTGTATAGTAGCATTAATAATAAGAAGTTATTTCTTTTTGCAATCCTTATTATCTCAGTTATAGTCGCTAATAACAGTTGTTGTGCCAGCGAAAAGTGGATCCTCTGGCATGGCGTTGAAAATCTTGGCAGCGTTACGGTTTTAAATGAGGATGGACATAATTTGGTTCCCATAGATGACGTTGCAACCATGCTTAATCTGGAGATCAGCTCCGATGCAAAGCATTTTCTTGCCAAAAAAGGAAGCAATACCCTGGAATTGGTGCCGAATGCCGCAGTGGCCAAGAGGAATGGGCACAATATAATCCCGCTGCCATTCATTCCTGTTTATAAAGATGGCCATTGGTGGATGGAAGCGAATACGACGTTGAAAGTATTGAAGCCTATTGTTAACGACGGCAAAACACTGAAGTGGGCAGGTAAGGCCAATGCATCTGCAGATAAGCCCGCTGTATCCGCTAATGAAATGACCGTTCAAAGTAGCGTTAGCACCATTGCCGATAAGGGAAACATAAAAACTGCTGCGAGTAAGATAGTTGGACTAAGGTGGGGTAAATGGGACGATAGAATTAGGCTTGTCATAGATTTGTCAAATAATGTAACTCCTTCAGTTGATAAAAATCTTGGGGAGTTGGTGCTAAAGTTTGACGGAGTTGTCTTAGGGGATCAAGTAAAAAATATTGAGCAGAATGCGTCATTTCCAGCTGTTTCGGTAAGCCAGAAAGATGGAGCGGCAATAATTAATATCAAACATCAGGCCGAAAAAATTGCTTATTTTAGCTTGCCATCGCCGCCTAGATATGTTGTTGACTTTTTTGGAAATGGTAATGGCCTGAAAAATGACTTAACTGTAAAAAAAGACAATAGCAACGATGTACCCTTGTCCGGTACCCCTCAGGGCAGTTCTAACGTAGCTACGTCTAGGGGGGCAAAACCCCGATTGGTGGTAATAGATCCTGGTCACGGAGGGAAAGATCCCGGTGCTAGGGCCAACGGTGTTATTGAAAAGGACATCAACCTGAGGATGGGTCAGCTACTTGCCAATGTCCTGGAAAGTCGTGGCATAAAGACAAGAATGACCCGTTCGCAGGATATATATCTGCGACTTGACGAAAGGACAAAACATGCCAACGATTGGGATGGAGATTTGTTCGTGAGCCTGCATTGCAATGCCTTGCCCGCTGGGCGAAGCGCAAAAGGGGTAGAGATTTATATAATGGCCTTACCAAGCGATAAAGATGCGATGCAATTGGCGTTGATAGAAAACAGGGAATTGGGCGATGGGGCAGAAGATGTTAACAGCATCGCAGACAAGCGGACCAAGCTTTTGCTCAAGATCTTGGGTGATATGGAGCAAAACGTGAAAATAGAACAAAGTATGTCCTTTGCAGAAGTTTTATTCAAGACTGGCAGCAATAGAGGATTAAATATGCGGCGCGTGGCACAGGCTCCATTTTTTGTGCTTAGAGGAGCAACGATGCCTGCAGTGCTCGTTGAAATGGGGTTTCTTACCGATAAAGCCGAGGCTTCCCTTTTAACCAATCCAACGTATCAGAAAAAGCTTGCCGAAAGCCTGGCAGATGGTATAGAGTCATATTTGCGCAACATGTAGGGAGATTGTTGTTTTGGAGGGATCATTTCCCATGGACAAACGCAGCGAGTTGCCACGAAGGCGAGACAAGGAGCAAAATAGAACTCCTAAGAAAGCACCATTGCCATATCGTATTATCGCTTGGGCTTGTTTGATTGCTATCTTATTTGGATTGGGGTATTACGGTTCAGGGCTGATGCTTAAACTGGTCGGCAAAAAACTGAACATTGCCGAGGAAGTGTCCACCCAAGATGAAAGTGCTCAGGTTACCCCTGTCTCTAATGTCCGTTATATCAATGAAGTGAAAGTCTTTTTGCCCGAAGGCGGTTCCTTGAGCGTTACCGGTTATAAATTGGTGCCCGGCATAATGGAAGAAAATATTAGTGCCACCTTGGAGCAGTGGATATCGTTCATGGCTTCAAAAGGCTTTGTAGACGGAAACAGCCGTGTGCTCCATGTCTTTCGTAATGGTGAGATGTTGTATCTCGACATGAATGCATCGTTTTATTCTTCTTTACAAAAACTTGATAAAGATAGAGCTTTGCTTTTCATGACAGCCCTACTTCGCACCGTCATAGAAAATTTTGACCCGATAAAAGAAGTCAAGTTTTTAGCAGAGGGCAAAGATGCCACATTGACTACACCTGTTGATTTGACGGTTTCTTGGAGATTGGCACCCAGGTCATGACTTGCGAGATAGAACTTATATTGCCAAGGAGCAAAGTAGTCTTTGCAAGTTACAATAAGGACAAATATTGGGAGATAGTTATCCAGTTGAAAGGAACTTCCGTAGATTTAATTTTTGGCCCTGAAGTTGAACGTATAAATGTTCCAGAGACTGGGACTTCTTACTCTGAAAACGCTTTGCTTAAAGCCTTAGCATGGAGTAGGGCACTTCATATGCCTGCTTTGGCCGACGATAGCGGGCTTGAGGTGCCGGCCTTAGGTAGCTGGCCCGGCATTTATTCTGCCAGGATAGCCGGTGACGATGAATCCAGGATTGGCTTGGTATTAGATAGATTAAAGGGAATAAAAGATCGTGACGCACGTTTCGTAGCCTCCTTGGCCTTGGTTTTGCCCAAGATGTCTCAGGTGTGGCTGACAGAGGGCATATGTTACGGGAGGATAACTGAAACTCAAAGGGGATGTAACGGTTTTGGTTATGATCCAATCTTCATGCCTTGTGGTTATGACAAAACTTTCGCTGAGATGGGGCTTGAAGAAAAAAACGGCCTGTCGCACAGGCACATCGCGATAAAAGCCCTTTGTGATATGCTTAAGAGTCAAAATATGTTAGAATAACTCCTTGAGTACGTCTCATGTACGCTTGCCGGCTGTGTCAAGTCTGGTTTTGTTCTAAAAAGTAGACATAAATAATTGAACTTAATGGGAGGCACGAGGAATGTTTGTGGTCATAGCTTGCCTGCATCTTTTAGTTTCTGTGGCCTTGATGGGGGTTATAATGTTGCAGCGTCGAAAACAAAGCGGCTTTGCCGGCGTCTTTGGCGGTGGGACGCAGGCAGACATGTCCTCCGGTCAATGGCAGCGCTTATCTGGATTGAGCAAGATAACCGTTCTTTTACTATCGTTGTTCATGATTACGTCTTTAGTATTGGTGCTCATGAGCGCTAGGTGATAAAAATGAAAAATATCGAATACTTTGATGATGTGACGTCTTTGCAGTTGTTCCCAAGAAAGTTCTTCAGTGCAACTCATGATGAAATTATGGCCGGATATACTACCGATATATATTTCGTGAAGACCAGAGACTTGCTCAAGGAAAATGGAAGCCTTGATGTCCCCGTCGTGGCCGAGATTTTCTCCAAGGAAGCAGGCGTCTTTGCCGGATTGCCGGAAGTGTTGTCTTTGCTCAAGGACAAAGGCGTTAAAGTGTACGCTCTTGAAGAGGGCATGTCCTTCTCGCCAAAAGAGGTAGTATGCAGAATCCATGGACCCTATGGTGCTTTTGGGATGTACGAAACCGTCATCCTGGGTTTTTTGGCAAGTTCGAGTGGATGGGCTACGGCTGCAAGGGAATGTGTTAAGGCTGCAAATGGAAAGCCTGTGTTGTGTTTTGGTGCTCGTCATGTTCATCCGGCGGTTGCGCCTGTCATGGAAAGGGTTGCCTTGGTCGCAGGAGGGTGTACGGGTGCTAGCTGTATACTAGGAGCCAAGTTAGCCGGAGCTGAGCCTCAGGGCACCATCCCTCATGCTGCCGTACTCATAATAGGCGATACCGTTAAGACTGCCATTTTATACGATTGTGTTTTGCCGGAGCAAGAGTCCAGAATAATATTGGTCGATACTTTCAAGGATGAAGCGGAAGAATCGCTTTTAGTGGCAAGGGCTTTAAGGAAAAAGCTTGACGGCGTGCGCCTGGATACTCCTGGCGAAAGAGGAGGGGTGTCTCCCTCTCTGATTCAGGAGGTCCGTTGGAGGCTAGATATGGAAGGCTTTTCTCATGTTCGTATCGTAGCCTCTGGTGGTCTTAACCCAGAAAAAATAAGATTGCTTTCCCAGGCTGGAGCAGATATATTTGGCGTTGGAAGCTATATAGCCCATGCAACTCCCAGGGATATGACCATGGATCTTAAGGTCATCGATGGAACTCCTATAGCAAAAAGGGGCAGGTTGCCTGGCATAGAGGAAAATCCTAGGCTTAAGAGGTTTCTGTAATTGCGTAAAAAGTGCATCTTTCTTGACATCGATGGATGAGGTTGTATAGAATAACTCCGCTGCCCGAAAGTCGGACATTGTTTATATGTTATGTGTTCTTTACCATGAATGTAATCGAAGGAGGAACTTAGATGCAGGGATATAAAACTTTTATGGCAAAGCCGAAGGACGTAGAACAACAGCGAAAGTGGTATCTCGTCGATGCGACTGACATTCCTTTGGGTAGGCTTGCTGCGCGCGTGGCTCATGTGTTGATGGGAAAACATAAGCCGGAATATACCCCACACGTTGATACTGGGGATTTTGTGATCGTAATTAATGCTGCCAACGTGAAGCTGACGGGCAAGAAGATCGATCAGTCTGTAATACATAACTATAGCGGATACAAAGGTGGCCTTAAATCTGTTCCCTACCGCGTTATGTTGGATAAAAGCCCGGAACGTCTCGTGGAGATCGTGGTCAAGGGCATGTTGCCGCGCAACAAGTTGAAATATGGCAGAAAACTCAAAGTTTATGCAGGGCCTGACCATCCTCACGAGGCTCAGAAACCAGAGATTTTAGATATTTAGTCACCGTATATTTATGTGACGATGATTGGCTTTAATCGTCGCACAAGATAAATTTGATATAAGGGGGGGAAGAATTCTTTGCCGTCATCAATATATTACTGGGGCACAGGCAGGAGAAAGGAATCCATTGCTAGGGTACGGATTCGTCCGGGCGAAGGGCAAGTTTCAATAAACGGGCGAAGCGTTGAAGAGTATTTCCCAAGGCAGGTGTGGCAACTTCATGCCTTGGAGCCTCTTAAGGTATCCGGGATGGAAGGCAAGCTTGATGTTATTGTTAAAGCAGAAGGTGGGGGTTTAAGCGGCCAAGCTGGAGCTGTGCGACTTGGAATAGCAAGGGCGTTGCTTGCTTTAGATCCGGACATTAGGCCGGTTTTAAAGAAAGCAGATTTGTTAGCACGAGACCCAAGGATGGTGGAAAGAAAGAAGTTTGGCAGAAGGAAAGCAAGGGCCCTTTATCAGTACTCCAAACGATAATTCCTTAGTCTTTTGAGCTTTAAACAAAAGCGATAATAGTTTAAGACGGAGGCAAAAGCCTCCGTCTTTCGTTTTGGTCAAACTTATAATTGGCTTTTTGATTAAATTTTTTTAAATGTTTTGAAATTGGAAACTCCGTATTTGCATCTTTACAAAATGGAGCAAAGCGTTTATCCTTACTTGCTAGACTGAATAGTCGGGAGGTTAATAGGTGAAGGATACCAAAGAAAGTATTATTAAGGCAGCACGACACTTGTTTGCGCAACATGGTTATCATGGAACAAGCGTTGACTCCATTGCTAAAGAAGCTGGAGTTAGCAAGGGATCTCTGTATTGGCATTTCAGCGATAAATTTGAGCTTTATCGGACCGTTTTAATTCTGGAGGTAGAAAGAGTAAAGGAGCTTTTTAAATCTGAGACTTATGATGTGACAGATGCAGCAGAGTTCTTTCGCAAAAGGGGAAATTTAATACTCGACGTTTTTGATAAAGACCCAGAGGGCACGCTCATCTGGATGGATTTGCTTATTCAGGCGAAAAGGGGACGCGAAGAATTCAAGAGGATTGCTAAAGACCTCACTTCTTACTACATGAAAATATCAATGGACGAAGGTTCGCGTTTGAATCTTGATAAAGGAGAGATGGATTCGATATGTATGTTGCTACGTCTAGCGATGTTAGGTATTTTATCATGTCAGGGTAGTGTTATGGATACGCAAGAAGCAAAGGAATGCTGGGAGCATATAGTTGATTTGGTTATGAAGGGAGATGACTAGATAAATTGCCAAATGTTATTGTAAGACGATTTATGTTTATGATTGCTTTATGCTGTTTATTATTTCTGGTGCTTGCCTTGGATAAAAGCGTCTGGGGAGAGGAAGTTAAGTCGGACGTTCAATATAGCCTCGCAGACCTAATAGCCATTGCTGAGGCGCAGAATCCTCTGTTAAAAGCTGCCCAGGAACAGGTTAATCAGGCTCGCGCTCGCGAGCTTCAAAGTGCTTCCCAATTGGCACCCAAGCTTGATTCAAGTTTGACCTATCTGCATGATTATAGCGGAGGGCTCAAGGAACCTAAGTTTCGCGATACGTATAAAGCTGCCTTGACGTTTACGCATACGCTATATAGCGGCGATAGCCTTGAGGCCTCATTGAGAGCTGCCACTTTAAATCGTAAGGCATTGGAAGCCGATCTGCTTCGCACCAGACAGTCCGTCGAAAATGATGTCAGAAAATCTTACTATGATCTGCAAAGGGCGAGGGCACAACTTAGGGTGGCCCAGGAAAGCTATGATTTGGCTTTGGAGCACTTAAAGCAAGCGAAGTCACTTTATAACCAAGGAGTCATAGCTATAAACGAAGTTTTAAGGACTCAGGTAGATGTGTCGACAGCTGAGCTGAACTTGATTCAAGCCCAAAATGGCACTCGCGTGGCTTTAAATACGCTGGAAAAAGCTGTAGGCGTGTCCCTTTCCTTTTCGCAGGTTCCTGAAATTACTCCCAAGGAAGAAGCGCGTCTGTCGTTGCCCCAGATAGATCCTTATGCAACAGCATTGCAAAAGCGCCCGGAGATAGTTTCGCTTGATGACTCCAGAAAGGCAGCAGAGGAGTTAGCCAAAGCTGCAGCTGGGCAAGCAAGGCCCAATATATATATTCAGGGAGAGACTTCCTATTACGAAGATGAATTCTTCCCGAATAAAGACGACTGGAACTTGTCCGTTATAGCTTCATGGAGGCTGTACGATAGAGGAGAAATAAAGAACAAAATAGAAGAGAACAAGGCAATGGCCAGAGAGTTGCTTGCAAGAATAGATGACCTTAGAAATCAAATTCGCCTGGAGGTTTCCACTGCGTGGCAGAACATGGAATCGGCCTTGCAAAGGGTACATGTTGCCGAAGATCAGGTTAAAACGGCCGAAGAAGACTATCGCATGGCCTTGAGGCGATATGTCGAACAAGTCGGCACCAATATAGATGTCTTAGATGCCAGAACTGCTCTCACGGATGCCAATACTAGTTTCGTCAATGCGGTGTACGATGCCTGCGCAGCCTATAGCGATCTCATTTATTCCATTGGTGCTTCAGAGGAAGATTTTATGCCAAGCGACCAAGAAAGCAGTGTTGATAAAGGCGAGGAGGGAAGTAGATGAAGACCAAAACAATCGTCATAGTGGCTGTCGCTCTGGCTGTCGTAGCGATAGTAGGTACGAGTCTATTCAACAAAAATAAGGCTAAGGATCAAAGTGGTGTTATAAAACCTCAAGAGAGCATAAAGGTCTCGGTAGTAAGACCGACTGTTATGAAATTCGAGGATATAGTTACCTTCGTTGGTGGGGTCGAGCCTAAGGAAGCGGCAATCGTGGCTTCTAAAGTTACTAGCAATGTGACTGTACTGGATGTTTTTGTAGACATCGGTGATCAGGTAAAACAAGGTCAGCTATTGGCAAGGCTTGACAATAGCTTGACTCGCAGGCAGATCGAGGAAGCAAAGGCTGCGGTTGCTGCGGCAAAAGCTTCCATATCTCAAGCAAAAAGCCAACTCCAAACCACTGAGAAAGATTATGTCCGTTACAAAAATCTATATCAAGAGCAAGTTGTAAGCCGCCAACAGCTGGATCAAATAGAGGGGCAATACGAAGTCGACAAGGCCAAATTGGATCAGTCGCAAAGACAACAGGAGCAGGCGGAAGCACAATTAAGACAATTACAAGTTATGCTTAGCTACCACGACATCGTTTCTCCGACAAATGGGGTGGTTTCAGAGAGGCGCATAGATCCTGGTGATACCGTCGGCCCTGGAAGTGCATGTTTTGTAATTTCACGACAGGAAACAGTAAAAATTAAGGGAACGATTACGGAAAATGACTATCCCAAGGTCAGACTTGGTCAGTTGGCACATGTTAAAGTTGATGCATTTCCGAACGTTTCGTTTGATGGAAGCGTGAGCAGGCTCAGCCCGACGCTCGATGCTACTACGAGGACTGCAGACCTTGAGGTGTGGCTGCCCTCAAAGGGGATGTTAAAGCCGGGGATGTTTGCGAGAGTTGAAGTTATCGTAGGAAAACATGACGGAATAGCCCTTCCCAGGGAAGCGGTCAAACAATTGGCCGGAACGGGAGAGTGGTATTGTTTTATCGTTGGTTCCGATGGAAAGGCAAAACAGGTTTTCGTAAAACGTGGAATAGAAAGCGGCAATCTCGTAGAGATAGTTGAAGGCGTTGCCGAGAGCGATAGCGTCATATCGCCTGTAGTTCAGGCATTAGGCGACGGTATGCCCGTGGAGGTGGTCAGTCAATGACTCCGTGGGAATTTGCCGTAAAGAAGCCAATCACTACGCTGATGATATTTCTTGCGGTACTGCTTATCGGAGGCGTGTCATTAATTGGCATAAGAGTTGATCTTTTGCCGGAATATGAGCCGCCCATTATACTTGCCATCACGACTTGGCAAGGAGCTGCTGCTAGCGACGTCGAACAGGAGGTCACGAAAGAGGTTGAAGATCGCATGGCAACTATCCAGGGGCTTGACAAGCTGACCTCTACGTCCAGCGACGGTGTCTCTGCAGTGGTCCTTCGCTTTAAATGGGGGGAAGATTTGGATGCGAGGATGGGCGATGCTCGCGACCAGATAAATGTCATACGCAGAAACTTACCTGACGATGCTGATGACCCCATACTCATCAAGGTCAGCTCAAGCGCGATGCCCATAATGTTGGTGATCTTCAAAGCTGGACCAACTTTCCCTGGTTTGTATCACTTGGTTGACAATGACGTTACTAAACAGGTTCAACAGGTTCCAGGTGTGGGAAGCGTCTCGGTCTTCGGCGGGGAGCGCCGCGAGATCCAAATATTGTTTGATGCAGAGAAGCTTAAAGCGTTCAACCTTTCGCCTCAGCAGATATATTCCATATTACAACAAGAACACTACAATTTGCCGGCAGGTAGTTTTAAAGAAGGGTTGATGGAATACCAGATACGTGTGCCTGGAAGGTTTAAGCTTCCTAGCGATATGGGTTATACGATCGTTGGGACCTTCAACGGCAAACCCATTTACCTTAAGGATGTAGCTAAAGTCGTGGATGGCTATCAGGAGCCAACCACCTTTGGATGGTCTGACGGTGCTCGTTCCGTGGTCATGATGGTGACAAAAAATACCGATGCCAATACCGTTCAGGTTATCAACGGGGTAAAAACTCGTCTTCAGGAGATAAAAAGCACCATTTTACCTCCTGATGTCGATTACTTTATAGGCTATGATCAGTCGAAGTTTATCTTAAACTCATTGTCCCAGTTAGCTTCAACCCTGTTATATGGAATAATCCTGGTATTCATAGTTACATACGTGTTTTTGCGCAGGATGCCGGGTACCCTTGCCATATGTGGTGCTATACCCTTTTCGCTGATCGCTACATTTATCGTTATGCGATTAATGGGATACACAGTTAATTTGATGACTCTATCGGCACTTACCGTTGCCAGCGGGATGGTTGTCGATAATGCCATAGTTGCGACAGATCAAGTTATCTATCATATAGAGCAAGGAGAGAAGCGTGAGATCGCTTCCGTGCTTGGAGTCGGTGAGGTTGGCGGTGCCCTGATGGGATCTACCTTGACTACTCTGGCGGTTTTGATTCCGCTAATTTTCATTACAGGGTTAGTTGGCATATTCTTTTCTTCGTTGTCAGTGGTCATGTCGCTTTCCATTGCCCTGTCTTGGGTTGTATCTCTGACCTTTATACCTATGGTAGGAAGCAAGACCTTTAAAACGCGCGAGGATAAGTTCTTTATACATCGCTATACTAAGCGCTACTTGGCAATCCTTGAGCATTATTACGCTTTAACTATCGATTGGGCTTTGCGCAACAGGAAGAAAGTAATAGCTTTGGCAGGGCTTTGCGCATTTTTTACCATTTGGGCATTTTCCGTAATCGGTACGGAATTGGTGCCGAAATCGGATACCGGAAGCATCAGGGTAAGTTTCCGTTTGCCCGAAGGCACCAGGGTGGAGGAAACGGAAAGGGTTGCTAAGGAATTAATGACCTATGCTATGAACAATATCCCGGAGCTTGAAAACGTATTTATATACGGAGGAAGTTCGGGAAGCGGAATAGGCGCTTTACGCGGTGAATCGTCAAACACTGGAAACGTTGGGATTGAACTGATTCCAAAGGGAGAAAGGAAACGGTCCGGCTTCCAAGTGGCATCCCAGGTCAGGGAGTACTTGAACAATAAACCCGGCTTTGAAGCTGTAAGCTCCGGCTTAAGTTCACCAATAATGACTGGCGGAAGCTCCAAACCCATTGTCATTGAGCTTTATGGTGACGATATAAACGAGCTTCTTCAAATTGGGGATATGGTGAAAAAGAAAATAGAACAAATTCCTGGAGCTGTCGATGTCGAAGTCGCTCAAAAGACGAGCAGGCCTGAGGTTTGGGTTGATGTGGACAAACAAAGAGCCGCATTACTGGGCGTTAGGACGAGCGATATAGCCCATGCCTTGAGAGACTATTACTATGGTGTTCAACTCGACGAAGACTATTGGCAGGGAGCGGACAATTACGAAGTATGGCTTAGACTTGATCCCGAACAGAGACATTCGTGGGATACGCTAAATAAGTTGCTTGTGCCTTCTGTAAGCGGGGAGATGATACGGCTTACAAACGTAGCTAAGCTAAGCGAAGAGGCCGGTCCTCCGGAAATTCACAGAAAGAACAGACAGCGATATATCACCATAGAGTTGGATACGGAAGGCAGGTCTTTAGGCCAAGTTGCTGGTGACGTCCAAAACGTCCTTAAAGAACTTAATCTTCCGATTAGAACGGATATAAGCGGTGACGTGGAGGACTTGCGTGACACCTTTAGACAGATGGCATTCTTGATATTGCTTGGCATGATCTTGGTCTACATGGTCATGTCCGGGCAGTATGAGGCCTTTTTGGACCCCTTTGTCATCATGTTCAGTGTGCCCTTCGCTTTAACGGGCGCAGTTGGAGGGTTGTTGTTGACTGGCCAATATCTATCGCTAATGGGGTTGCTTGGTATAATAATGTTGATCGGGACAGTGGTCAATAATGCCATCGTGCTTGTCGATTACGTAAACCTTCTTCGTGCAAGGGGGTACACTATGTATCAGGCCCTGGTTGAAGGTGGAGAACGAAGGTTGCGCCCTATATTGATGACCACTCTAACCACCATATTTGGTATGCTTCCCATGGCAATAAGCCGAGGCGAAGGCGCCGAGATATGGAGGCCATTGGCTATTTCGGTGTCTGGCGGCTTATGCTTTTCCACGTTAGTTACCCTGATACTGGTGCCCGTGGTATATAGCCTAGTCGAAGAGAAGATACGCCGCAAACCCAGGTTTGCCGAAGCAAAGGGAGGATTGTCCCGATGAAATTCATTTGGATATTTTGTAACCAAAGCATTGCGCCTGAAATCCTTGATCTGCTCGATAGCTTAGGGGTAGATGGATATACTGTTTGGAGGCACGTACTGGGCCATCATCGCGGCTGTCGTACCCATTGGGGCGATGCGGTTTGGCCCGGAGAGAACTGGGCCATATTGGTCGTAGATAACGCTGGCAAGGCGTCGTATGTGGTTGAGGAGCTAAAAAAGATGAAACAGCGTCGTGCAATACATAATGCAGGTTTGCGTGCTTTCGTGCAAGACGGGGAGCTTATGGTATAATCTAACTTGCCAGTGCCGGTGTAGCTCAACAGGCAGAGCAGCTGACTTGTAATCAGCAGGTTGGCGGTTCAAGTCCGCCCGCCGGCTCCAATATGTAAGAAAGCGGGAGATAAGCTTGGCTATCTCCCGTTTGTTTTTAATGTAGGTTTAGAATCGAATATTGGAATTATAATCGAAAAAGGGTTATAGTTTAGGTGTACGCTGTACCATATGGTACCATATGCGAAGGAGGTAGAAACAGCATGCTTAAGCCACACAAGCTCGTGATGATACCGGGGCCTACACCAGTGGTGCGATCCATTCAGGATCAGATGGGAAGAGAGACAATAGCCTTCGGAGATGGCAAATTTATTGAGGATTTTAGAGGTGTCGTTAAAGATTTAAAGGAGCTTTGGCGATGCGATGGCCAGGCATTTGTCATCGCAGGTTCCGGAACTCTTGCGATGGAAATGGCCATAGCTAACGTCTCCAAGCCAGGGGATTCAGCGCTAGTATGCTCGAATGGTTTTTTTGGCGACAGGTATGTGGACATATGCAGGCGTCGCGGATTGCAAGTAGATGTAATCAGTGCCCCATGGGGAAAGTCAGTAACGCCTGAGGACGTAGAAGGTAAGTTGGCTAATAGAAAATACGATATTGTCGTGGCAACCCATGTTGAGACTTCGACGGGTGTCATGGCTCCCATAGCCGATATTGGCAAAATTGCGAAAGGGCATGGAGCCCTTTTTGTCGTCGATGGGGTTGCGGCAACAGGTGGTGCAGAAGAATATTTGGATACCATGGGAATTGATGTATTGATCAGCTGCTCCCAGAAGGCCTTTGGGGTGGCGCCAGGGCTTGCTTTGCTTTGGGCTTCGAAAAAAGCTCTGGACAGACGTAAATCCCTTGGGATCATCGTTGATTCCTACATGGATTTCGAGAAGTGGTTGCCGGTTATGGAAGATCCGTCTAAATATTGGGGTACGCCTCCCATTAATTTAATATGGGCATTGAAACAATCTTTAGAGATAATCAAGGAGGAAGGTCTCGAAGAAAGATATGCTCGTCATTTAAGGCAAGCTGTCGTAGTTGACGAAGCTATCTCGTCGATGGGATTTTCGATACTTGCCGATAAAGCGTTTAGGGCTCCGACCTTGTCAGTCTATTTGTATCCAAACAATCCGTTTATAGATGATGCCAAATTTAGGGCCATGGCAGCTGATGAGGGAATTTACATAGCCGGCTGTCTCGGCAGTTATGCTGGCAAAGGCTTCAGGATGGGTCATATGGGAAATATAGATAAACACATATTAGTTTCAACTGTAGCTGCCATAGAAAGAACTGCAGTGCGCAGCGGAATGAAGCTGGAGCTCGGTAAGGCATTGGGCATTTTACAAAAGGGTTTTATCGAAGAAAGTATCAATCAGATCTAGACGCGAGTTTAATCTTGTGGTATCTTTACTTCGCGATGCCGGGGTGGCGGAACAGGTAGACGCAGTGGACTCAAAATCCACCGGTACTTGGTACTGTGCGGGTTCGAGTCCCGCCCCCGGCACCAAATAAGAAGAGCTCAGTTGTAATCAGCATTTATCGCTGCAAGGGTTGGTTTGCTGAGGAAGCTTAAAAAGCAGTTAAAGTATGCAAATTCAATATTAAAAGATATTGTTTTTCCGACTCTCCCATCACCAATGGTGAAGGGAGAGTTTTTTATTTCCTAATTACATTTTACATTTCACGAAGGCGTATCCTCGAAAAATGCAATAAATATCAAAATATACAGACATCTTCTAATTAACTTGACTTTGATCATTTTATCACATACTATTTGTTGGCAGATGTATTATGTATAGTGCATGTAGGGGGTGCAGTAGGTGGATATTCTTAGCATAATCAAATTTATCAACGGTATTCTATGGAATTATGTACTGATCTTTTTGTTATGCGGAACAGGGGTCTATTACACTTTTCGTTTAAGGTTCGTGCAAGTCCGTTACTTTACAAAAGCGTTAAGTCAAGTCTTTGGCGGCATTAAATTCTTCGGTGAAAAGGCGGGAAAGGAGGGCATGTCTTCTTTTCAGTCTCTTGCTACTGCCATTGCCGCTCAAGTGGGCACAGGCAATTTGGCCGGTGCGGCAACGGCAATTGTCTCTGGAGGGCCTGGTGCCATTTTATGGATGTGGATGAGCGCTTTCTTTGGAATGGGCACTATATTTGCTGAGGCCATACTTGCACAGGTATATAAGAAAAAGGATTTGGATGGTCAGGTGGTTGGAGGGCCTGCTTATTATATAAGCAGCGGGTTTGGGAGCAAAAAACTTGCTGTATTTTTCTCTGTTGCTATAATTGCAGCCCTAGGTTTCATCGGCAATATGGTGCAGTCGAATTCTATAAGCGATGCCTTTGAAAAGGCTTTCAACATCCCGAACCTTTATGTTGGAATCGGTTTAGCCATATTGGGCGGTCTGATATTTTTCGGAGGAATCAGTCGGATTGCTTCTTTTACGGAAAAAGTAGTACCTATAATGGCCGTGCTTTATATCGCCGGGGGACTTTGCGTATTGTTTATGAATATAGATATGATCGTTCCGGCATTTAAGATGATCTTTGTCGGTGCCTTTAACCCTAAGGCTGCCACAGGAGGTTTGATAGGTGCGACCGTCAAAGAAGCCGTAAGATACGGAGTAGCCAGGGGCCTATTTTCCAATGAAGCAGGAATGGGCTCTACACCACATGCTCACGCTGTAGCTAAAGTGCGTTATCCTGCCGAACAGGGACTCGCTGCAATGATCGGTGTCTTCGTGGATACGTTCGTAGCATTGAATATGTCGGTATTCGTCATTCTTACCACCGGCGTACTTGATGGGCAAACGACCGGCATAGCCCTTACCCAAAAGGCCTTTACGAGCGCCTTCGGTGATTTTGGTAACACCTTTGTTGCCATATGTTTATTTTTCTTCGCCTTTTCTACTGTCGTGGGGTGGTACTACTTCGGTGAGGCAAATGTACGTTATCTCTTTAAGTTAAAAGGCCTCACCCCTTATAGGATTTTAGTCATGTTTTTTATAGTCTTAGGTGCAACTTTGAGGGTTGAGCTGGTGTGGGAATTGGCCGACACCTTTAACGGCCTTATGGTCATACCCAACCTAATTGCATTGTTGGGATTGGCTAAAATTGTTTCCAGAGAGCTTGAAAGATACTCCGTGCATGAAAAACAAACTATCAGTGAGGCGCGCGTTGGCGAGGTGCACTTGGATTAGGTTCATCTTTTATATCATACGATAGTGAACTGCCATATATTCGTATATTAAAGCAAGAAAGACATATGTCTTTCTTGCTTTAATATTATCTTAACCTCATGGGATACTTGCAGAGCAGTGGATAGGATTTTGCAAAGCAGTTATACTTATAATTAAGAAAAAGGAAGGGAAGGTTTACTTTATGTCTACTATTTTAGTCACAGGGGGAGCTGGCTTTATTGGATCTCATATTTCGGATGCGCTTATTGGCGATGGGCATAAGGTTGTCGTAGTGGACGACCTTTCTCAAGGAAAACTTGAGAATCTCAATCCTGATGCTGTTTTTTACAGGCTTGATATATGTGATCCTTCTTTAGATCTGGTATTCGAGAAAGAGCATCCAGAGTATGTCTGTCATCACGCAGCTCAAATTGACGTTCGAAAATCAGTAGCTGACCCCATGTATGATGCTAAGGTCAATATTAGTGGCTTTCTCAATATCTTGTCCTGCTCGGTGAAAAGAGGGGTCAAGGGGGTGATATTTGCATCCTCGGGCGGCGTCGTTTACGGCGAACCCGAGGTCTTGCCGGTGCCGGAACTTCATCCCAAAGGGCCTCTTTCACCCTATGGCGTTAGCAAATTGTCCTCAGAGTATTATTTGTATTATTACAATAAGGTTTTTGGGCTTCCCTATATAGCCCTTAGATATGCCAATGTATATGGTCCCAGGCAGGATCCGCTTGGAGAAGCAGGTGTCGTTGCAATATTCACCAATAAAATGCTGCGGGGCGAAGTTCCTACAATATATGGTGACGGCAATCAAGTTAGGGATTACGTTTTTGTTGGCGATGTGGCAAGAGCAAACCTTCTGTCTTTGCGACAATTGGATAGCATCGATGTTCCTTCTTCCATAGACGATCATGCCTTTAATATCGGTACATCGGTCGGGACTTCAGTCAATGATTTGTATTTATTGTTAAGCGACATAATTGGCTTTAAGGAAAGAGCCATACATGACGAGCCTAGAAAAGGAGAACTGTACAGGACTTTTTTGAAGATCGATAAGGCCCAAGAGTTGTTAGGATTTAAACCTTCCGTTTCTTTACGCGAGGGCTTAGAGATGACGGTAAATTATTTCAGAGCGATGAAGTAAACTTGAACTTAGAGGTGGGTTTAAATGACTGTGCAAGGAATAAAAAAAGATCTTGCAAAAAGAGCCGCTAAAGCTATGGTCCCGCGTTTGAGAGAAGAGTTTTTGAGCAAGGGTGGTCAGATTGAAGAATTCGACGAGGAGCTGGCTATAAAAAGGGTATGCACCTTTTTTGAGTCGCAGCCCCCCGTCTTTTGGGATCAAATTGCTATCAACGAAAGCGCATCTTTAGATGACATTGCACAAGATATTGCCGACAGCTTGGAAGAAGCTATTTATCTAGAGGAGATGTCGGCACAGGATATCATTCAAATGCTCGAGGACGAAGAAGGCATCTCGCAAAGACTAAAGAGCGTTAAACGTTGACCTGTCCAGATGCTGGGCAGCTACATAATCTCAAAGCCGGGACGATAAATCAGAACAGAACAAGGCGCATGACGAGCAATGGTAGTTGTAGTGCTTCCTACCAAGATATGTTCCATTGTGCTGTGTCCCCTATATGCAACGATGATAAGAGATACGTTTTCTTCCTTTGCCTTTTGAATTATCACTTCTCCCGGAGATCCCTCTTCTATTAAGATCCTGTGCTCATGAGCAGGCAGATCTTTAAACTGAGCCTCTGCTTTTTGAATCCAATAGGATATCTTTTTATGGGCTATTTGTCTCACTTCATCTCCAATTTGGGGCGGTATCCAAGGCTCGTAACCCCTCCATAAAGAAGAAAGGCGTGGCAATACGTGAATATATATCAGTTCATCATTAAGCCTGTGCGCTATGTTGTGGGAATAGGCGATTAATGACTCTGACATCTTACTCAAATCGACACCGACAAGTATCTTTTATCTTTCTCGCCATGTCTACCATCACCTCGTATTTTTAGTATTTTTAATAAGTCTCATTAACAAAAACTTTTAACTTCTTAATGATGGAAACGAAAAGCAGAAATACATCTTTAAAATCTAAATTTATTGTATCACAAGTAGATCCCTATACGGTGGGTACGGTTGCAGGTCATCGCCTATACATGCCTCTGCTGCGTCACTTAAGGCACGAATTTCGTTCATCAGCTTTAAGCCATCATGCGTTATTAATGTAGCGCTTTCATCTAGGTTTGCTGCAGAGTTCTTTTTGCGAAATTGGCTTAACTCCTTTAGTTTTTTAATCAGTTGTTCTTTTGTGTCGCACAGGGATTTTATTTGCCCTCTCCAGCACTCAAAATTATCATCATATAAGCTTATCGCCCTTTCGTAAGCACCTCCTTCCTGAGTGATTTGTTTGGATATGCTTGGCAATACTCCACGACGGATCATATCTTCCATGACAGCCATTTCGACGTCAATGGTCTTGATATATTGTTCGAGACGAGTCTCGTAGTAGGCGGTGATCTCCCTATCTGTCATTATTCCCAAATTTGAAAGAAGCTCCCTGTTTTCGGGTATTAGGTAATAGGACAATGCCTCCGGCGTCGTGTTTGCAATGGGAAGTCCTCTGCGAATTGCCTCTTCATGCCATGATTGGTCGTAACAATTCCCTTCAAATCGCACATTAGCGCTTTCTTTTGCTACATCCCGTAAGACGTCTAAAGTTGCGTCGGTAATATCGCTGTTGCCAAGTCGGTTTTCAATCCTGGTTGCTATCTCTTCAATTCCCCAGGCCCATACGGCAAGCAACATTGTAAGTGGGCCTGCAATGGACTGAGATGCTCCGGGGGCACGAAATTCGAATTTGTTGCCAGTAAAGGCAAGCGGTGCGGTTCGGTTTCGGTCGGAGTTTTCCTTTTTAATGGATGGCAATTTGCTTAACCCCAAGTCCATTATCCCACTCGTCGGGATTTCTTCGGGAAAGCCTTCCTCAAGGCGGTCCAGGACATTTGTCAGAGTATTCCCCAGATAGATGCTCATTATAGCTGGAGGTGCTTCAAATCCGCCCAATCTATGCATATTGCCAGGGGAGGCGACAGATGCTCTGAGCAGGGAACTGTATTTCGATACTCCTAAGATCAGTGCTCCCAAAATTGCAAGAAATTGTATATTCCTGCGTTGATTATTAGATGGCTCTAATAAGTTGAAACCCTCGTTGTCCATGAGAGATACGTTGGTATGTTTGCCGCTGCCGTTTATACCTGCAAAGGGCTTTTCGTGCAGCAGCAAACGCAAATTGTGATGACGTGCTATCCTTTTCATAAGCGTCATCATGATCTGATTTTGGTCAGTTGCTAAATTGGCCTCGGTAAATTGCGGCGCAAATTCGAACTGGCATGGCGCGACCTCGTCATGCCTTGTCTTTATTGCTATGCCGAGCTTATGCATTTCTATTTCCACATCGTCCATATAGGCCAATACCCTAGGATGGATTGCGCCGAAATAGTGATCTTCCAATTGCTGACCCTTTGGCGGAGGACAACCCAAAATCGTACGCCCGCACAGGACTATGTCTGGACGTCTCTTAGCCAGCGCCTCGTCGATCAAAAAAAACTCCTGCTCGGCACCTACGGTGACCTTTACCCATCGCACACCTCTATTGCCAAATAGCCGCAAAAGCCTAAGAGCTCTTCCCTCGATAGCTGCGATTGCCTTTAGAAGGGGCATTTTCATGTCCAATGGCGTGCCATCCCAAGAAAGGAATATAGAGGGTATACAAAGCGTCCCGCCTTTTTCTGTTAGTATTATGAAAGCTGGGCTTGTGGGGTCCCATGCCGTGTAACCTCGTGCTTCGAAGGTGCTTCTCATGCCTCCTGACGGAAGAGACGATGCATCAGGTTCACCCTGAATGAGTTCGCTTCCAGTGAAGGTTTCTAGGGGTGTTCCTTTTTCATCGACGGATAGAAACGCCATATGTTTCTCTGCTGTTAGTTCTGTTCTTGGATGAAACCAATGAGCGTAGTGCGTTGCACCAAGCGATGTTGCCCATTCCTTCATTGCCGCGGCCACCACGTCGGCTATTTGAATGTTTAATTTTTGTGGCCCTCCGTTTAGGGCATTGGTGAGCTGTTCAAATACATTTTGGGGCAAGCGTTCTCGCATTACCTTTTCGCTGAATACGTAACGCCCAAAATAAGATGTGGGTCTGTTCAATATAAACCACCTCCTGCAGGATAACTATAAATGCAATATATAGCATATGTAAGCATCCTAGCGCAAGATGTCAAAAAGACTTTTGTCATTGATGGTCGAGAATGCTTTTAATGTATCAGCATATTTTTGTATTATGGAAATAAGATAGAGACAATATATGATTCATTGACTTTATATCGCCATTGGGTATAATTTAAATTGATTATTAATCAAAGGAGGGGAATAAATCATGAAAAGAACAAGATCTTTGATGATTGTGACGCTGTGCGTCTCTTTATTTTTTGTATTAAGTTATGCTGCTAGCGCCTTTGCATATCCGGCAAGGGGTGATTTGCAAAACACCGGTAACTTTCCAATAAAGACATTGCCGCGTGGTGTATTTGCTTGGAAATTCGATACGGGATCAAAGGTGACGGGTGCCCCGATTGTGGATGAGAACATGGTTTATGTGGGAAATCATAACGGAGAGGTTTACGCTTTGAGCATATCAAACGGAAGCGTGAAGTGGAAATTTCAGTGCGACGGATCTATTTTGGGTTCTGTTGCCGTAGATAAAGACAGGGTTTACGTAGGGAC
>Ga0134096_1000867_pt1 | contig 27795 bp, 24 predicted proteins | sample 7_2taG_FD_94448 | JGI IMG/M metagenome (GOLD analysis project Ga0134096, IMG submission 94448) | Switchgrass degrading microbial communities from high solid loading bioreactors in New Hampshire, USA - 7_21_20_110_A3 metaG | ecosystem: Engineered > Bioreactor > Semi-continuous > Anaerobic >... | reverse complement strand
TCTATGGAAAAGCTTACACAGGCTAATGGGTTTTCATTAGCTCCGATTGCTATCTTACATAAATGAAACGAAGGGAAGATAAAGTAGAAATCATTTTACACCACTTGACAAGACACTATCTCACCTGCAGATACTTATATTTTTCTTTTGCATACTTTTCCAGCTCCAGATACAGCTGGGTCCCGATCCCTTTTCTATGGTAAGCTTTTTTAACTCCCATGCAATGTAATTCTCCCGTTTCCGGGCTGGTTTCAGCCAATGTTATAAACCCGACGACTTCCTTATCCTTTTTTGCCGCCCATAAAGGCAACCGCCTCGAGTCATCAATGTAAGCTTTTGTACTCTCAGGTATCCCAAACCAATCCGGCAAATCCAATAACACCTCTGAGGTAATTTTAGCCTTTTCTTCAGGATCTTCAACTCTTTCAATCCTAAAAACCTCTTTCATCTACTATCCCCCTTTTATTATACAGATCATTGATTAATGTCTCCTAACGCTTTAAATATGACAAACATTCAACATGTCATCACCGCTCTTTTATAATAAAAGGTATAAGAGCGAACACAATAATGCACGTCCTGATTCCATCTCTGATATTCTGCTTTAAATCTTTCTCCTACATTCTACCATAAAACCTATAAATCGAGGCACTAATAATCATCTTATACCATAATCCAATATACTTGGAATGGGCATCTGTCCACCGATTATTTTGATATCTGGGCAGCTTGAAAATCGCTTTCATGTATGTTCAAGCTTTTCCTGCTGGCATTTTAAGCGTTATGGAGAGTCGGATTTCATGCTTCCTGCCTGGAATATTCATCATTATTTCCATATTTTCAGGACTATGCCAAAAAGCTTCAAGCATTAAAAAAGTCATGAGACAGCTTTTGAAAATACACTGTTTTCATGACTTCTTAAAACGCTTGACAACCATCTTTTCCACAATGGAACCTGATCTTCTTATCTTCTTCGGATGCTTTAGTTGACTTGGGAAATCATGCGTATTGAAAAAAAGATCATAAGCAGGCTGAACAAGTGAAAGCAACACAACCGCTCATGCTTGCAAAGCACCACCAATAATGAAAATAACATATAAGCAAGATATAAATTGTTACGATTCTGCCTCTTTAACTCGGAGCTTATGCTAAAAAAATGCCGGCACAACCCCTCATGTTTACATAACGCAACAAATAATGAAAATAACATTGCTATTTTCGTGTTAACCAATGAATATTTAAAAGCAGCAAAACATAATTCATGCCAGTTTGTTCACAGTTGCCATGCATCTATTGATCTCGCATAAAGTCGGTATGGCGGGTATTGCGCCTCTCTTAGTTGTAACAAGCGAACCTGCTGCATTAGCAAAATCAACAAACGCTTCCACATCCTCGGCCGAAATGTTTTTTAGACTTTTACCACTACTCAAAATCTTATGTAAAACTGCCCCTAGAAAAGCATCTCCGGCACCAGTAGTGTCTATTGTCTCAACATTGTAGGCAGGAAGCTGCCCTATTTCATCCCTTAGCCTGTAAAAACTTCCACTTGCCCCCATTGTAATAAGAATGAGCTCTATGCCGTACTTCCTGGCAATGACTGCAGAAGCATCTGCGATTTCATCAGTTCCTGTAAGGAAATATAGTTCTTCTTGGGATAATTTTAAAATATCTGCATATTGCAGCATGCCTTCAATAACTTTTTTTGCTTCGTCGAGACTAGCCCATAGAGCAGGTCTGAGATTAGGGTCAAATGACACAAGCACATTATTGGTCTTTGCAGCCTTAACAGCCTCTAACGTTGCCGTTCTTGAAGGCTCATGGGTCATTGAGACAGAACCGACATGAAGAATTGAAGACTGCTTGATCAAATCGAATCTGACATCTTGAGCTTGAAGCATTATATCTGCTCCATTGCTCCGGTAAAAGCTGAAGGACCTGTCTCCATTTTTATCCAAGTGAACAAATGCAAGGGTTGTGCTGTATTCCTCACTAAGCAACAGCCCTTCCACATTGACTCCCATTCCGGCCAGTGTTTCCCTGAGAAACAAACCAAATTGGTCATTGCCGACCTGTCCAATAAAAGCTGTTTTGCCCCCAAGCTTAGAAACTACTGCCAGTACATTTGCAGGCGCTCCGCCTGGATTCATCTCATACATGAGATTCCCGTTCTGTGAAGTTCCACATGGTGTAAAATCAATTAATAACTCGCCTAGTGCTACAACGTCAAACATGATACCATCACCTTATTAATAATAAATTTCATAATTTCAGGGGATTAATACTCTAGTAAGCAGAATTCATGCTCCATATTTCCATTGACTTAACCGTTACGTCACCATTGCCCCAAACACTAACACCCAATGCATCCTCTCTGGTCGGATATACTCTTGTCGTGATGCTTTTTGTATTATTCGCATACACCTCAACCATGGAGCGGTCAAGGTATATATGAAGCTTTAAGGTGTTTCCATCCAGAAAGAATTCTCCACCTTGAATTCCTTTTCTTACATCGCTGGCCTTGCTTGATTTAAGCCTGTCAACATTTAGTGTTTTTTTCAAAGAGTCATAGAATATCACTGTCTCCTCCTGACCATCTTCTGTGCTGCGTACTTTCATACCATAACTCTCAGCTGACACATTCTCAAGCTCAACGATAATTTCCAACATATCCCCTTTAATGTTTTTCAAGAGCTCATTTGCATCTTTTATTGATTTATTAGTGAAGGATACAAGCTTTTCCTTGCGCAAGGATTGAAACTCAGGTATGGGCTCAATCCTAAGTTTTCCATCATCTCCGAGGGAAAGAATCAAAGGTATACCGGCATTATGCGCCCAACCAGACAAATATTGCTGCAATCCGGTTCTTCCATCCTGTGCAATACTAAAAAGGATTACACGCCCCTTATCATCAATCAGTCCGCTGGGACCGGTAAAGTGCTCGCCATAATCAAATATCTGAGGTTCTTCATCATCCGGAATAAACTTACAATTTTCTTTGTCCCATACACCGATCCAATACCAAATGTTCTTGCTTGTGTATGGACTAACCCCATTAAACCATGGATTGATAATGAAAATGTGCTTTTTATTTCCCTGTTTATCAGTCCCTATGGGGAAAAGTACAGGAAGCTCCCACACCTGGCCTGTTTTTGGATATTTGAATTGATCACCGACATACAAAGGATTACGATATTCCCAACTAACGAGATCCTTTGAAGTGTAAACCAAAGCCGTTCCACCTTTGTCCGGCATTCCTGATCCGACCAACATGTACCAGGTATCACCTTCCTTCCATGCAAACGGATCTCTAAACTGTTTATACATGCCTTCACCCTGTTTTTGGACAAGCACTGGTGTCTTTTCCTTTATCCATGTTTTTAGTTCAGAATCCTGATCTGCTTTGAAGGTGCTCCTGGCAAGTCCAATCATAGTATTCGGGACTTTACTGTCATCACCTGCAGTATAGAGTATTACAGGTATGCCGTTATCATCTATCACTGTACAACCGGACCAGCATCCATCGGGATCCACTTCACCCTTTTCAGGTGACAGTGCTATGGGCAAATCCTTCCAGTGAACCATATCATCACTGACTGCATGCCCCCAATGAATGTTATGCCAATATGGCCCCTGGGGGTTGTGCTGGTAAAATATGTGGTATTTACCGTTGAAATATATTGGTCCATGAGGCTCATTCATCCATTTTTCGGGAGCAATAAAATGATACTGCGGCCTGTGCCTGTCTCCCGCATAGAGGCTACGGTCAGGATGCAGTTCCGGCTCCGGTAAAGCCCCATTCCCCAATGCTTTTATATAGTCATTATATGATGCTTTAACCTCTTCCTCTGACATCGCCCGGCTGTAAACCTTTAATTCATCCATCAATCCACTGAACATATTTGCGGTAAAAGGGCCCCCTATATCTACCCCTTCATTGTTTTTGCCGATAAGCAGCGGCCTCTCACAAGGAGCAATAGCACTTCCTTCAGCAATACTCGCAGATCCTACCTTTTCACCATTCAGATAAATTGCCACAGTTCCTGATGCTCCGTCAAATACTCCTACCACATGTGACCATTTATTTTTTAAAAGAGGTTTCTCCTCCGACCAGACTTCAACCCACTCTTTACCGGTGCCAACCTGGAAAGACCATGATCCATGCCTGTACATACCCAGGGCATAACCCTGCTTATTTTGGGAGTCATACTGATTGATTATGGTTGAAAGCTTTCCTCCATCCCCCCACTCATAATTTTTGGGAGCTACCCATACCTCTATTGTAAGTGCCTTGCCAGGCTTAAATGCCTTTTCGGCAGACCTTTCTATCCATGTAGAGTAGCCGTCGAACAGCAAGCTGCCGCCTTTAACTCCAGCCTTCCGGAGAGGGTCTGTTGAAGGTTTATATTTAGCTTCATTAAAAACATATTTTATAGGATCTTTTATGCCTGATAGTTTGTCTTCACTGACCTTACCGCTTCCCTCATCAAAGCTCCAATATGCCAGCAAATCATTAGATTTGAATGCGTTAGTCGCCAACTGGGCTTTTGGATCTTTCATATTTGACCGGTTAGTCAAATATACTATTACAAGAAGAAGTATAAAGGCAAGTGTCAATAACATTGCAAATAATACATACATTTTATACAAGAAACCTACCTCCCTTGTACAATTAATATTGTATTAAATCAGTGACCGAAGCCACTGTTCGACCCATTAAAAATCATAGTTAACATAACAATTCAAACCTTATACTTTTCTAAACATCAAGCACATCATCCGGCTTCACACCTTAGCCATTTTGCCAGCACCTGTTGGCCTGAACCTTGACAATCATGTATAATATCTTCCGGACTTGGAAGGTGTGTGTATCACCTCCTGGGACGGACCTTAGCGGGCCGATTACCCGTGTGAAAGAGTATTTATCCATTCCGGTAAGTCTACATGATTTGGCTGGTTGAGGCCAGCTCCACAGCTGGTTCCTCGTGTCACATGCAAGGTTGTTTGCTTACATGGAAAGGAATGGAGGCTTTTAAGTCCATTCATCTTGTAAAGGAGGCATTTTTAATGAATTTCAGACCTATTGCAGGAATTGATGTGGGTAAATTCTTCAGTGAGATGGCGATTCTTTCCCCATCCAACGAAGTGATTTCTCGCATGAAGATTCACCATGATTCCAATACCGACGTAGAAAGAGCCGTTGAACTGCTTAAAAAAACGGAAAAGGAATTTGCTTCTAGGCCTTTCGTCGTCATGGAATCCACCGGGCACTATCACAAAATCCTTTTCCATTCACTTTGCAAAGCTGGATTTGAGGTTTCCGTCACCAACCCCATACAGACTGATTCTATCAAAAATATTGGAATCAGAAAAGTGAAAAATGATAAAGTGGATGCCCGGAAAATTGCCCTACTCTATAGATTTCAGGAACTTAGGTCAACCAACATCCCCAATGAGGATATTGAGTGCCTCAGGAGCCTATGCCGCCAGTACTACAAGCTCTCTGACGAGCTTACTGCCTACAAAAACAGGCTTACGGGTATTGTTGACCAACTCATGCTAAACTTTAAGAATGTATTCCCCAACATCTTTTCAAAGGCTGCTCTTGCAGTCTTGGAGGAGTATCCTACGCCTACACATATTCTTAAAGCGAACAGGAACAAGCTGATTGCACTGATCCAGAAAAATTCACACAGAAGCCTTAAGTGGTCAACTGCAAAGTATGAGCTTTTGGTCTCCAAGGCCAGAGATTTTGAACCTTTGAGCATTAATAATTCTTCTAATATTGCCATGCTCAGTGTGTACATCTCCATGATCAGAACCTTGGAAGAAAACCTGGAGAAAGTCCTTAAAGCCATCCGTCTACTGATTGCTGAGGATATGGCAAAGGACATGCCCATGCTGGCATTGACGCTTGAGCTTTTGCAGAGCCTGCCAGGTATAGGCCTTCTCACTGCTGCCACCATTCTTGCGGAGATTGGAGACTTTTCTGCCTTCTCAAAGCCAGGCAAGCTGGTTGCTTATTTCGGCATTGACCCCTCTGTCATGCAGTCCGGAGAGTTTACCGGCACACGTAACAAGATGTCCAAGAGAGGTTCGAGACTGCTTCGCAGGGTGCTTTTTACAATTGCCCTCGCTAATATCCGAACCAAGCGGAACAAGAAGGCTTGCAATCCTGTTATGCTGGAGTTTTACAAACAAAAATGCCAGAGCAAGCCCAAGAAAGTAGCTTTGGGAGCTGTTATGCGTAAGCTTGTTAATTATATTTTTGCTGTTCTGAGGGATAGAAAGCCTTATCAGCTACGTAGCCCCCAGGAACATGCAAAGAATCTTGCAGCAAAGCATACAGCAGCTTAATAGTACTTGTACTTGATGTTCAGTTTTCAAAGAGCAACTTGCTATTTCAGACCAGCTATTTTATGTCTACTTCACTTGGGTGGTCTTGTTGTTATGCCTTTTTCTACCGTCATGTGCTTTAAAAAATTTTTTTAAAATTTTTCTAAAAAACTCTTGACTTTAATTAGCTGGTCTTACAGTTTTACTTAACATCTTAACTATAGAAAAATTAGTAAAGAACAGAGCATATCAAACAATTATTTTCCATCCTTTCGATGTATCAAAAGATAAAACAGCAAACTCCATTATATCGGTGACAGTCCCCATGCACTCTGGATGCGAATAATATGGATATCCTAAAAATAGAGTACAGAAGGTGTCTTCGGCAGTTATTCCGTTCACCTGTCTTCAAGAAGAATGTTATTAAGTACAGTCTCTAAGTTGAGTGAAGTTATTCTGTTAACAGTCGGATATTGGTAAAGGTAGCAGTTCCATCAGAGCTAAAAAGCCCGAAATTGCGCCCCGTATAATTATACATACGGACACCAAACGCAAGATCATCGTTCACATATAAAACAGCAATGGAATCCTGAATAAATATTTTAATTTCGTAAACCTTCCCGGCTTCAAGCTTTAGCGGACGTTCCATTTCTACTGCATAAGGGAACATTTTCCCACCATCCTCATACATTCGCAAACCGCTGCGGAACTGTATGCGGTTGTACCACGGCTCAAATTCGAAATAATAGCCCTGTGAAAAATCTTCATCAAGCTGCAAACCTATGCCAAATCGGGCGGGTTCACCGTTGTAGACCATTTTTGCTTTGAGACAGCACAAACGGGGGGTTTTATTGCCAAGCAAGCCTGCCATGCCGCCTTCCGCATCTGTTGAAGCCCAATCCTTCCCCACCTTCCAATCGCCGAGTATCGGGTTCAGGGTTAATTCAATCGGTTTCTGCAAAACAGCTTCTACCGTTTCCGGTATAGCTGTACCCAAAGTGCCATCTTTGTGCTGTATGATTTTATGGACGACGATCGATCCTCCCCAATTCCATGTCTGGTAGTCAGGACCGTAATCATTTTTCGGGTCAAAATTCCAATAATTCTCGCCCTTTGTCGGATTCCAACCATATATATAGCGGTCTTTGCCGTCAAATCCGGTCTTGCCCGCATAGAATGCACGGCCGTCAAATGTATCGATAGCCGGTCGTATCCACGGACCATTCAATGATTTACTCATTCTGTAGTAAGTGCAAAAACCGTCTGTATAATTGGAGTAGACCAGGTAGTACCAATCACCCATCTTGAATAGATCCGGGCATTCATTGGCCGCCTGATGCGTACGTGGAGCATACAGCGGCTTCCTGTATTCCCAATGGGAAAGGTCTTCTGAGGAACAGAGCCCAACGCAACCGTTCCTTTCTGTAGGTGCATTTTCCCGTGCCGCTAACAGCATCCACCATTTGCCTTCTTCTTCATTCCAAAAAACAAACGGATCCCGCCAGTCGGATAACTTATAAATAACGCCGTCCGGGCCGAATTTTTCTTCCGGAATATCTGTCCAGTTGGTCAAATCGGTGCTAGTGGCATGCCGTACCCATTGACGGTCGGGGTTCTGATCAAAGGTACAGTAAAACATATGATATAAATCATTATGTTTTACTATGGACCCGGTGCCTCCATGAATGCCGGTTGGTTCCTCCGTAAAATGCAGGTTGTCCTTCGTACTCAGGCGGTGCCATCCGTAAACGACCTGATCTTTTGGCGCATCGGGATTCCAGTTTTTCAGATAGAAGTTGTCAAATTGCTGTAAATCCTCGTTATAATATGGGATAACATCCCCGGCCTTTGCATATTTCGGTGTGTAAAATAAATCCATATGAATCCTCCTCTACAGTTATATTATCAGCTTTTTCACACTATCCATACATTCTTTCACTTCATTCAGAGAAGGCATGGCAGGAATTGCCCCTTTTTTGACCGTCGCCATGGAACCTGCAGCGTTAGCAAAATCCACAAACAATTCAATATCTGAAGCCGTCAGATGTGACAGGTCAACTCCGTTCTCAACAATTTTGTAAAGCATTCCACCCAGAAAAGCATCCCCTGCCCCTGTAGTATCGATTGTCCGCACATCATATGTGGGAACACAGCCGGTAAAATCCCTTATTCTATAAAAGCATCCCCTTTTACCCAGGGTAATGAATATAAGATCGATCCCAAACGTATCCCTAATGCGTTTAGAACCTGCCTCCAAACCGTTTTCTCCCGTTAAAAAGATAAGTTCTTCTTCAGATATTTTTAATAGATCCGTATAACAAAGGCCTTCGGATATTACTGTTTTAGCTTCTTCCAGATTGCTCCAAAGCGGAATCCTGAGATTCGGGTCGTAGGAAACAAGTATGCCGTTTTGCTTTGCATATTTCACTGCCTTCATGGTGGCAGACCTGGATGGCTCGTGAGTCATTGAAACTGAGCCAAAATGAAATATTTTAGCGTCCTTTATCAGGGAATACTTTATCTCATCTTCTGAAAGCAGCATATCTGCTCCAGGATTCCGGTAAAAGCTGAAAGTTCGGTCTCCCTTATCATCCAGATGCACAAATGCAAGGGTTGTATTGACTTCTTCTGAAAAGACAAGGTTAGTAGTATCCACTTTACATGATTTTAATGTATTTTCCAAGAATATCCCAAACTGATCTCTTCCCACTTTACCAATATAAGCCGTCTTTCTTCCCAGTTTTGATAATAAGGCCAATACATTTGCAGGGGCTCCTCCCGGATTTTTCTCGAACAATTCATTACCGTCTGTAGATAAACCTGATGGTGTAAAATCAATCAATAATTCTCCCAAGCCAACAACATCAAACATTTATTTTTCTTCCTTTCAATATGCTTCATTCTAAAGAAAAATGTAAAACATAGTCCATATTATTCTGCAATACAAATGCCAAATTCTTAACTTTTTAATATAATACAATTTCTCTACCAAACAGCCAAACTCTCTGCAAAAATCAATTCCACTATAATGATAATAACCTTTCATCTGCTGCAGCCCGCTTATACAGATCATCTGTATTTGGCATTTGATACCAATAAGCTGTTGCGGAATAAAGACATTTATTATTATCCCAATTGTCATCCTTATATTTTTCAATAAACCCTTCAAAGGACTGCGTAAAGGGAATATTGTCACAAATATGGAACCTGTTTACCGAGGTATGACCGTTTGCATCAATTTCTATATAAGGCTGGCATGCAAAAGCGCTGTCGAACATAGGGAAAGGTGGTTCGGCAGCCCAGGCATATCCTATATAGTCCTCGCTTCCCGTACCAAAGGTTGAGGGAAACTTTTCGCCGTCTACAAAGAACTTCTCATCCCCTTCTCCCCACCACCAGTCAATGGTTTTTTTATCCCAGCGGCCATACCACCATGTTTCAGCTTGCTCATCCGGTGTCTTCCATGAATTGAAAACGTGGAGATGGATACCGCAAAATCTGCCTTTCCCCTTGACAAGCAGCAGCGGCCAATCCGGCCACCGGTCTCCTCCTTTTGTAAAACGCTTTTTATCAAGATATAAATAATCGCCCCGATGCCATTTTGCGTGAAACCGCATTAACCGGTCTGCATGATCTTTGGGTATTCGTACAAACCTGATTTCAAAGGTAATATTTCGCAGCTTTTCCGAATCATTTTCTATTTCAATCAAGGCATTTTCGGAAAACGGCATATACCAGTAACTATAGAAGCCGCTTTCGCTCATGCCCAGCGGTAAGGAGCGGTATAAGTTTATGCCGGGGGCGCTTCCAAAGAAATCTCCCAACGGCGCCCATACGGCAGGAGACCGGCTGTTATCCCATATTATGGAAAACGCCAGTTGCCTTAATATTTTTCTGCAGTCCTCCTCCTGATCAAGCTCCACCTTCGCCTTTATCATGGTAATTGCTCCTGAACCTTTCCTGTCACATACAACTGCCTTTCCCTTCTGAGGGACCGATACGGTCGCAGTATAAATTTCATCATCTTCATTTTGCGGATAAGGATACTTGCCTCTCATCTGCAATACCCTGTCTGCTATGGCAAGGGCGATTGCCGAAGCCCTGTCGAAGGTTCCGTCAAAAGAAGGCACATTCACATGGGGTGGAAATATTGTGTAGGTTATATGATAGTAACTGCCCCATCCTTTGCTCAAAAGTACCTTGCAGTGTTTTTGAAAAGGAACCGGAATATAACAATTTCTTCCACGGGACAAGGTTGGAGTGAGGTTAGGAAAGTTGGAGGGGCACCGCTCATCGGCAAATGTTTCGAAGTAATCCCTGAAAGGCTTATCAAGGACCGGCTCGCTTCCATTGTCGATAAAAATACGTATATGCCCTTGACCGGGGTATGCGGACCAGACCCGCCAGATAACACCCGGCCCATCCAATTCAAGGGCGACGATGCTGTCTCCTTCTTTTCGGATATATCCCTCCCCGTCATCATTGGCTCCCCAGTTTTCATATTGCCCGGTTTTATCATTATAGACGGAACGGCGGTCATAACTCGAGAAATTCCCCGACTTTTCTCCTTCAACAGGTGGAACGGCCAGTGATTCCAGGTCATAAATTCTTTTTACCAGGTCGGGATACGTGTAATAGATTTTCTTTAATTCTGTCATATCCTTTTCCTCCCAATATTTTTGAATGAACAATTGAGGTGCTATTCATACCAACTGCTCATTACTATTCTGCTAAATATATACTATACTGATTAGTACGCAAGTTTTAAAATATTAATTATATCCGCCTTGCCAAGCTTCATAAAATTACCGATCGAAATACTTTCGGGTCTTATACATTTCTCTGCCATCTCATCAAATCTGTCATCCGGAATATTCAATTCCTTCAATGATGTAGGAAGACCTATGCTCTTAAAAAATTCTTCCAGCTTTCTAATCCCTGCAATAGCTGTTCGTTCGGGAGACTCAAAAGAGAGGTCGATATTCCATACTCTTACGGCAAACTGTACAAATCTAGTGATATTCTGTTTATATACATATTTCATCCAGGCCGGCATAATGACTGCCAGTCCTGCACCGTGAGCAATATCGTAAATTCCGCTCAATTCGTGTTCTATAGCATGAGAAGACCAGTCGCCTATTCTCCCTGTACTTAACAAGTCGTTATGGGCAATTGTACTTGCCCACATGATCTCGGCACGAGCATCATAATCTTCCGGCTTTTCAAGTACTGTAGGCACATGTTGAAGGATGGTTTTCAATGTTGCTTCACATAGCCTGTCGGTGAAATCAACATTCGGCACATTTGTAAAATACCGTTCCATAATGTGGGCCATAATATCAGCCGCACCACATGCAGTCTGGTATGGGGGTAAAGTGTATGTCAGTTCCGGATTCAATATGGCAAAGCGAGGACGGATTATTTCCGAGCTAACCGCACGCTTAAGCCATCCATCCTCATTGGTTATCACAGAATCCTTACTGGCTTCACTGCCTGCACCAGGAATCGTCAGTATGACACCTAGAGGCAGTGATTCCTTAACCACAGCTGATCCTGTGAAAAAATTCCATACATCTCCTTCATAGGGTACGCCAATAGCAATCGCTTTAGCGGAATCAATAACACTGCCGCCGCCGACCGCAAGAATAAAATCGATTCCGTTTGCCCGGCATATCCTTATCCCTTCTTTCACAAGGCTTAGCCTGGGATTCGGCTGAACCCCCGGAAGTTCAACAAAGTCAATGCCTGCTTCTTTTATGGAATCGACCACTCTATCGTAAAGCCCCGTCCTTTTTATACTTCCGCCGCCATAATGCAACATTATTTTACGGCTGTATTGTCTAATTTCACTTCCAACTTGGCTTTCAGCGTCTTTTCCAAAAATAATCTTAACAGCATTTTGAAAAATAAAATTTCTCATAAGACTACCTCCTCCACATATAAAACTCAAACAGCTGTAAAACCCTTAACTTTTAATATACTATTTAACTTATTCATTAAGTCATCTGTCGGAGGGTTATAATCTGCTGCCTTATAGTCCATTCCAAGACTTTCATATTTCCCTTTTGCCATTCCATGAAAAGGCACAAGTTCTATCAGTTTAACCTTCTTTAATCCTTTTACCAGCTCTGCAATTTTACCTATTTCCTCAATATTATCATTAACTTCCGGAATAACAGGCACTCTAATCCATAATTCACATACTGCTTCTGCCAGTTTGACCAGATTTTCCAAAATTCGTGCATTACTCACTCCGGTCACTTGCTTATGTTTTTCTTCATCGATTAATTTTACATCTACCAGAAATAAATCCACATATGGCTGAATCTCCTCCAGCCATTTCCACGGCACATTGATTGCACTCTCAACAGCTGTATGAATCCCCCTGCTTTTACATTCGGCAAGTAATGCCTTCAAAAAATCCTTCTGAAGCAACGGCTCTCCTCCTGAAAAGGTAACTCCTCCCCCGGAGTTTTTATAAAATGGCCGATCTTTTTCAACCTCCGCAACAATCTCTTCAACCGTCATCATTTTCCCAGCCATCACCAGAGCTCCGGAACAGCAAACTTTTGTACATTTGCCGCATTTGCTGCATTTCTCCCGATGAAGTAATCTATTCCCTTCCATTATTTCATGTACGTTAAAAGGACAAACTTCAAAGCACTTCCCACATCCGATACATTTTCTAGGAAAGAACTGAATTTCCTGGCAAGCGTGAATGGATTCAGGGTTATGGCACCAGAAACAATGTAAATTACAGCCTTTAAAAAATACAGTGGTTCTGATGCCCGGGCCATCATGAGTAGAAAATCTCTGAATATTTACTACCATTCCATCCATTAAAATCAATCCTTATCAATTAAGTATATCAAAAACAGATATATTCTTATCACTCGCTTCCCCGAATGACACGCGCGATAATATGGTCCTGCAAATCCTCCGAAAGATCTACAAACCGGGCATTAAATCCCCAAACCCTGACTATGACGTCTTCATACATTTCTGGGTTCTGTTTCGCTTTTTTCAGTACGTCCACATCATAGATCGCAATATTGAACACCACCGCACCCAACTCAATGGCAGTAAGCAGCAGGCTCCTAACAATAGCCTTTCCTTTTTCATTTTGCGGGACTGCAGACCTTGACAGTGAAATATGAAAAGGGGATGCAGCACAGCCTTTTGCAAGAGGAGCTTTTGTAGCAGATCGTATTACGGACGTCGGCCCTGACTTTGCCCGTCCCGGTGTGGGTGAATAATGTTCACAAATGGGATCCTTCCATCGCCGTCCATCCGGAGTAGCACCCACAATTTTAGCAAACATATTGAAATCAATATTATATATTCCAGGCCATATAGGTTTCCCATTCGGCGTTATAAAACTACTGACGCGCTCACAAAAACGTTTTGCAATATCCGCTGCAATGCAGTCCACATAATCATCGTCATTTCCGAATTTAGGGGCGGAGAGCAGTTTTTGTCTTAAATACTCAAAGCCTTCAAAATTTGCTCTTAAAGCTTCAAGCAATTCAGCCATTGTGCAGAATCTTTCATCAAACACAACTTTCTTTATTGCCGCAAGCGCATCGGCAACCGTTGGAATAGAACCTGAAAGCAGTTGATAATTTTCAACGGTAAATCCCCCACGGAAAGGATCATTTCCGGTTGAGATACAAGTTGGAAACGTTCCTGCAAGAAACGGAGAACATGTTTCATTATCACGATCTTCTTCCATAGCATTTGAGATTTTCTTTAAAAACACATCCACCTGGTACAGATACTGCTTTAAAAAAGCCTGATAAACTTCCTCGAATGAATTCATACGCGTCATGTCACCACTGCGATACCCAGTTTTAAGACTTGTTTTAACCGGGAACGCAGGCATTTTGTCCGTCCACTTATGACTTACCGGTTCCCCCGGCAATACATTCTCCTCACCGTTGAATAACGCCAGTTCAAGTGACTTGACCGCTTCCATCTGCCAGAATCTTATCCCACTTTCGCCATCGATGACGACTTCCGTACACCCGTCATTAGAATAGTTGCGTGCCGATTCCGGCGGTATGCCGTGATTAACTAGTGAAGGAATCAGATGGTCATCGCAATATATGGTTCCCTGACCGTGTCCAAGAAGTATTAAATCAACAACTTTATCAATGAAAGCCTGCGGAGTCCCCTTATGAATGCGGACATTCAGATGAGGCTCCGATTTTCGCACCGCCAATGCCGTATCAATCATCATAAAAGATAGTTCATTCGTAGCATCATTGCCCTGCCGGTCCTGGCCGCCGACCATCAGATTCATGAGCGTATCGCCCGAATTGGCAAGGTTAAAGTTTTCCCAAAGCTCGCAGAGTATGCTGAAAGCTTCCTGTTTTGTAAGGCTCCCAATTTCAATATCTCTTTTATAAAATGGGTAGAGATACTGATCCAACCGTCCAATAGTTGAAGAGAAGAAAATATTCCGCAGCCTCCATGCAAACCAGAAAAGCTGAACGGCTTGAATAAAATTTTGTGGAGCTCCTTTGGAAATAACACGGCAATTTGCGGCAATTGCTTCCAGCCGTCTCCGCTCATTTTCATCAGAAGCTGAGAATGCCATCTGTTCTGCTTTCTCCGCATGCCTTTCAATAAATTTGCATACGGCATCATATGTATCAATGATTGCCTGCAGAAAAGCGGATTTTTCTTCGTCCAACCCCTCTTTTGCCTTTAAGGCCAGACTCATTATACCCGCAAATCCGTATTGAAGAAAGCTCGGATTCATGGGAAAGTGGCAGTTGTCTGCACCATAATGCATTTCTTTTCTCAACAACCACATCTCTTTTGTAAATGTCCGGAAGAAAAATGGTTTGCCTGCAAGCATGCCTTTTCCCGGGATAAATACTTCAAGATTTTCAATTAGCTTTATATAGTTTTCAGCATTCTTTTTAATGCTTAAAATTCTCTGCACATCTACCATATCTTTTTGGGTATTCAACTTTCGTAGTGGTTTGTTCATTAATTTTAATCATCTCCTTTTTTGCTATGTAATGTGGTGGTTAGGAAAATCCTAACTCACCAATCTTGGGTTTTGCTTCAATATGCTGCCGAAGTAATGCCTTTGCCCTGACCGTTTCATAACTGTAATTTCTACCTAATCGGATATAATCTTTGGTTACTCTGTTCATACTCTCTGTGAAACTGTTTGTAAGGTTTTCATCAGGAAACTTGAAGTAGTTAATTACCTCTTGTTTGCATCGGTTCAGGGTGTTTTTGATTTTTACAAAGTGCTTCATTGACTTTGGAACGCTTTCTTCCCACAAGTAGAACAGTTCAAATGCTTCTTTTGAATCGGCTGCAAGGTACACATCTCTCAAATCTTCCTTTAGCCAGTATGCAATCTTCAGTTCATCATACTTTTTGAATATTGCATCCCTTTTGGCTACCTTATCAGGTGTTAGTTTTTCTTTACCAGTGAGAAGTATTTTCCTTACGCCCCATAACTCCTGTGTCTCCACTGTATTCGCCTTGTTTTTTATAGCATTGAAATACTTCAGCAACGCTTTATTGGCGAAAGCGATAACGTGGAACTTGTCAATAATAACCTTTGCATTTGGAATCAATTCCTTACATACATACTTGTACGCTGGACACATATCCATCGTAACGGCTTCAATATTCTCATAGCCCTCCATACTGCTGATAAATGCCTTTAAAGCCGCTTTTGTGTTGCTCTCAAGCATCTCAATCATTATTCCTTTTTCAATGTCCATAAGAACCGCTCTGGCTCGTTTACAGATATACACTTCATCGATACCTAATACCCTTGGAGCCTTTATTTTAGTGTTGTTACGGATTTCCATAACAACCTTATCAAAGTACCGTTTGACTGTTTGACTTGATAATCCAACTTCATCGCCAATATCCTCATAACTCCTTTTAACTGCCTGTTCCATGATGTATTCCTTAAGCCTTTTAGTTACTTTTGCAAATGTGTCAATACCGTTTAACGGTTCATAGAATGTCTCACCACACGCTGAACACTTGTATCTACGATGCTTTATCCTAAGCAATATTCTCTTGCCTTGTGAAGATATCTACAACATCTCTATATCTAACCGAATGCTTTGTAAACTTTACGTCAATGCTTCCACAGTGAATACATACATAAGGCGGTTCTTCGGGTTCAATCACATAGAGGTAATCGTATTTGTTTTGTTTGAAGTCCAGAATCCTGTATCCTGGTAAATGCAATGCGTTCACCCAAATCACTCCCTATCATCTTGTAATGCACTTCTGAATCACACAGATGATAGAAAATGATTTTCAGCAATTTCAAGTATTTTTTATAATGCAATTATTATTTTGATAGTAGCCGAATAATGCAGTACCTACTTCGTATATTCACGTTATTGCAAACTTCTATATTTGAGATAAAGCATAATCGTTTTCAGCACTTATACAGGCTTTCGCTAATTCTATATCACTGTATTCTTTTAGTTCGTCTATGTTATAACTGCCTTCTCCTGCATAGTCAGTGCGTTCTATAATTTCTTCTCTTTCTTTTTGTGTTAATTTTCTGTTACCATTTATCACTGCATGTAGGTCGCTCCATTCCAACATCTTTTTATCAACTCCTTATCTCGCATTTTTCATACGTACTTTATTGCCTGCCCGCAATTATCACAGTAATTACCGATATGTTCTTTCTCCCAAAACATTCTGCCGCAATTAGGACAAGCATAACGTGTAATTTTACTTTCTTTACCATAATGCGTTACTTCTTTTGGTATCTGTTTTTCGATGGCAGATACAATCAGGCCACATTCCGTTATTTCTTTTTCAAATATAGGAACAGCAAGTTGCAATTCTGGATTGTTTGAATGTTTATACTCATGCATATTTTTTGTTTTATACTCTATTTTCTTTACTATACTTGGAAATAATATCTTCAATCTTCAAATCTATCACCCTCCGTAAATTTCATATCCTCCAACCACCACGAAAGTTGTTTGAAATGTTGTATATTTTTTTATGCTTGTTTCCGTAAACCACCATCAAAGTTGTTTACCCCTTAAATCCTCGCATTCAATGTGACTCAGCAATCCAAGTATATTTCTTTAATCACTTTGTCATTAAAACAGCCTGAATTCATAGAGCCTCATGCAAATAAGTTCCGGATGCATTATTGAAGTTAATATTCCATCTTACGATGATTCCTTGCACATGGAGTGGTTGAGCTTAGCATTTTTCTTACAAACACAAGTATTCCTTTTCCTCATCAAAGGTCCTCCATCAGTAAACCCACGCTTTTTATCATGCTTTTTCAGGACACTTCCATGTGCTATCCAAAGAGTAAATTGTTAAGGACTTAATATAAGCATCACCCTCGGTGCAATAAAACTCAATATTTCTACTGTCACTTTCAGAAAATATCAACTCCGTAAATACATTTTCACCCTCATTAACAAACATTTCCAACGATGCCCTATCAACATAAATATGCAGCTTTATAATTCCGTCTTTCCGAATTAAACCGGCTTCATGCCTTTCCGCAAAACCTTCCATTTTATGATGGCATGCAATATGACGGCGGTCTATAAAAACCTTTCCTTTTGATACATCAACACCAGCATCAACATACCCGTCTTCATCCCTGAATAGCTTGAAGCCCAGTTGATCACTGTTAGATTTTGACATGTCAATCTCCAGCAGAATTTCATATGTATCCAACATCAAACCAGATATGGCATTATCTAAAGCACTATACCAAACGTCTCTAACAGATATTATTTCCCCCTTCCGTATTGATTCGAGTTCAGATACAGGTTTTTGCACCAGCTTCAAACCAAAGCCATCAATGTTCGAAAGCACAAGCTCCCTGACAATTGACATATTTCCTCTCCACTTGCCGGCAGGTATCTTTTCTGCATATGGCCAGCAGTTCATCCACCCTATCCACAATCTCCGTCCATCAGCGGCCGGAATATCGGACCAGCTTACAGCGGCGTAAAAATCCTTTCCGCTGTCAATCCAGCGCACCTCTTCAGATGGGTTTTCATTCACAAATGTATTGCCATCAAATTTGCCAATGAAATACTGCATTCCGCTAAGCTTCCCGTTTATGCTGACAGTCAGCACCCACTTCTTATTGTTGTTATCACCATCCACCATCATTTCAAACAAATCCGGACATTCCCATACTCCATCATGGGAACCGTCGCTGCTTCCAAACTCACCTGTAAACTCCCATTCTTTCAAGTTTGGCGAATTGTAAAAATGCACCCTGTCTTTCACGGCAAGAACCATGATCCACTTTTCGGTTTCACTATGCCAAAAAACCTTAGGGTCCCTGAAATCTCTAAATTCAGGTCTCTCGAGCACAGGATTTCCAGAATATTTCTCCCATGTCCTTCCCCTATCATTACTGTATGCAATGCTTTGTACTTGCCGGCCATTGTTTTCCTGTGTAAACACTGCAACCAGGGTTTTTTCCTTTCCATGCTGAAAACCGCTCGTGTTATGTTCATCAACAACTACGCAGCCTGAAAACATAAAGCCAACATCATCCGGATACATGGCTATGGGAAGATGGTTCCACCTGAGCAAATCCGTGCTTACCGCATGACCCCAGTGCATTGGGCCGTGTACGATTCCATGGGGATAGAATTGATAAAACAAGTGATATTCTCCATCATAATAGACCAGTCCGTTTGGATCATTCATCCATCCGTATTCTGGTGAAAAATGATATTGAGGCCTGTACCGTTCATTATAATATTCACTTCTCATTTTTATGCTCCCTTCCGTATATCGACTCGTATACATCTTTTTTAATACCAAATAAAAGGATGACATGCATGACACCCTTTTATTTGGTATTTTTACAGACCCCTCATATGTTATTATAGGGGCAAAAGCTTAAATCACTATTTGTAAGAAACCGACCAAACTCTTATTATTTTCCGTTAAACCTGTCAAGGGCGCTTTGCCAAGCATTAAGCAGTTCATTGAGTCCCATTCTGTTCAGCTGGTCAACATAAGCATCCCATTCTTCTTCAATCCCACCGCTTGTCAGCCATTTAGCCCTCTGCTCATTGGTATATTTCATTATTTCCGCGCCTATGCCCTGGATGACGTCAAGCTCTTCCTGTGTAAACACAACTGAAGGGTAGTACTCCTTGTTTACTACATAAGGCCAATATATGTTCTTTATGTCATCAAGCCTTACCCTTGCCCGGGGATCCATCTCAATGTATTCAAAGTCTTCCGCCAACACAGTCATCGGTGATCCGCCGCTGGGGCAAACCTTCTGCCTGTATTCTCCGGCTGTTTCACCAGGAGGAGTAGGCAGCCATACCAACTTTCCATCCTTTTCTTCAAATACCTTGCCTATCGGTCCCCAGGTAAGCTCTGCACTCATTTTAGGTTCATAGCATTCATTAAGCCATCTCATTGTAATTTCAGGATATTTGTTAACCCTGGTTATTGCAAAAGCGTTTCTTGCTCCGGCACCTTGGTCATGTCTGAGCTGTGTCTGTTTTCCACCTGGACCCTTCAGGGGAGGAAGAAGGACATAGTCGTCTTCTCTTTCAGGTCCCACAACTTCCGCAGTTTCCCACCATACAAAGGACCCTAGAACATAATCCGGATGCTTGCCTTTGGAAAGATATGCTTTAGCATCCTGGGTGAAGGATTCCGGATCAATAAGGCCTTCCTTATACCATTGATGGAAATAGCTGATAGCTTCCTTATACTCAGGCTGTACAGCGATATAGTGGACCTTGCCGTCTTTGACGTATCTGTGCTCCATATTGTCGCCAAGACCGAAGGATCCGAAAAGGCCGCCTATGTCCATACACCACCCCATATGCATGAAGCTGAAGGGAATTTCATCCTTCTTTCCATTTCCATTCGGGTCCCTGTCCCTGAAGGCAACCAGTGCATCATGGAATTCGTCCAGGGTGGTTGGTACTGGTATTCCCAATTTATCCAGCCATGCTTTGTTTATAGATGTAAAGTAAGGTACCGCACCAATGTTTACTGCATCATTGGGATTATCGGGGTCTGTGAAAGCGAGCTCTTCAAGTGAATGAGTTGTATAGATGTTGCCGTCAGGCATCGTCAGACCTTTCTTTACTTCCGGTCTTTTTTCCCAAATACTCTTTATACGCGGTGCCCATTTGTCAACAAGATCCTGCAGAGGAATTAGCGTACCGTTTGCACCATAGGTCATTATATCAAAATCCGAGAATCCGGTTTGAAAGAATGCGTCAGGAAGGTCTCCACCAGCCAGCATGAGGTTTTTCTTCTCATCATACACAGAACCGGGTATGCATTCCCAATCAATATGTATGTTGGTCATTTCCTCAAGCTTTTTGATGGGATCCATCTCGTTGTAATCACCAGCCAGGTCAGCTTTTCTGGCTACGAACTTCAATGTAATCTTTTCATTGACTATGGGAAGACCTGTTTCATTGAAGTTGCTTTTGCTGCCGGAGCTGGATGTTGTCGGAGAATCTGTTGCATCACCGTTTTCCTTTTTATCGCTCGAGCCGCATCCGGATAGAACCAGAGACAAACTAAGAAGTGCGCATATAGCTGTCAGAAAATGTTTTTTCACTTTCATAAGAATCCTCCTTTACATTTTTTATAAATGATATTTGATAAGCACAGTTAACGACCCCGTCATATCACCTCCTTGCCGGAAATAACAAGCTTGATTATCCTTTTATGGATCCAATCATAACTCCCTTGACAAAGTACTTCTGCACAAAAGGATACATCACTAATACAGGAACGCTTGCGACTATAATAATTCCGTACTGCAAAAGCTCAGTAACCCTCTGCTGTGTCGCATATTCTTGCGCATCCCTTGTCATTTCAGTAGATGGTGCATTGACTATTAGAATATTTCTTAATATCAATTGAAGAGGATATTTCTTGTTATCATCCAGGTATATCAGTGCTGCAAACCAATCATTCCATTTACCGACAAAGTAATAGAGTATCATAATTGCTATAATAGGTTTTGACAGGGGAAGAATTATCATAAAGAATATTTTTAAGTGGGAACACCCATCAATATTGGCTGCCTCTAACAATTCATTTGAGATTGTGCTCTGAATAAAAGTCCTTGCGACTATTATATTGAATATGTTGACAGCTCCAAGCGCAACCATAATCCACGTAGTATTAATCCATCCAAGGTAATTTATGAGCAGATAAGTAGGGATGAGCCCACCATTAAAGTACAAAGTAATCAGAAGGAAGACCGTGAAAAAGCCTTTGCCGAAAAAATCCTTTCGCGACATTGCATAGCCTGCAGTCATTGTTAAGAAGACTCCGGAGACTGAATGCAGTACTGCATATACAACAGCATTTTTATATCCAAGAATTATGCTTTTATCGGAAAAAATCCTGTTATACCCTTCAAATGTTATCCCTTTTGGTACAAAGAGCACCTTGCCAGCTGAAACATATGCAGGATCGCTTATTGAAGAAATGACTACAAAGTATAAAGGATATAGTACTGCCAAGGTGAACAATGAAAGTAAAGTAATATTCACAGCATCAAATATTTTATCTTCCCTTGTGCGTGCAAGCTTAGTGTTCAATCCGCTCATTTGCTCTCCCCCTTTCCTACCACAGACTCGTATCGGTCAGTTTTTTAGCAATCTTGTTGACCGTTATGAGTAGAATGATGTTCACGATTGTGTTAAATAAACCGATTGCGGTAGAATAACTGTACTGCGCACGTATTAATCCCTGTTCAAAAACATAGGTAGCAATAACATCACTGACTTCTCTGTTCAGGGAATTCTGCATGAGGAATACTTTCTCAAAGCCCACGTTCATTATTCCTCCGCAAGCGAAAATAAGAGTTATCACAATTGTGGGTAAAATTGCGGGAATGTCAATATGTTTGATTCTTTGCAGCTTAGTTGCACCATCAACAATTGCCGCTTCATATAACTCTGGATTAACTGACGTTAATGCAGCTAAATATATTATTGTATTCCATCCGGTATTCTGCCATATGTCGGAAAGAATATATAGTGGTATAAACCATTCTTTTTTTGCCATGAAGAATATGGGTTCTCCACCGAGCATTTGAATAATGTTATTTATAAGACCGCTTCTGGGTGAGAGAAAAACCATCATCATTCCAACTAGCACAACTGTTGAAATGAAATGCGGGGCATATGTAATTGTTTGAATCATTCTTTTAAATTTTTCCTGTCGCAGCTGGTTGAGCATGAGCGCAAATATTACGGGCACCGGGAAACCGAAAATTAAACTTGCAAAGCTAATTTTTAAGGTGTTGGAGAGTATTCGGGAGAACGAAAATGAATTAAAAAATCTTTCAAAATACTTGAGACCAACCCATGGACTTCCTAGTATGCCTTTGCTTGGAACATAGTCCTTAAACGCAAGCGTTATACCGTACATTGGAATATAATTCAAAATGATGAGCATAATTACTGTAGGAGCCAGCAATATATACAGCTGATAATTGGCTTTTATGTTTTTGATAATAGCCCGGTATCTCCCTGACCCTCTCGTATTGCTGCTGTTTACAACTATCTTTTCCACTACTTTCCCCCCTGACAGATTTGGTTGATTAGCGTTGAATTTTTATAGCACTGCAATGTTGAACCTGGATTAACTGATAAGAAAAAACTGTTGCTGCCCATGCGCTTGACAATTATTCAGAGCATCTCTTGTTTAAACGATTACGTAAACGTTTTTATGAGGGATACACTGAAACTGGAATTGTTGATTGATTGTGTCTACCTTAGAATGCTGACAATGGTGAAGCATACAAATGTATAGCTTATATAGAACCTCTGATAATAAATTCAGCCGACATCCTGTATTCCTTAAATCTTTTTGTGGGATTATTTATTCTGTCAATTAAAACCTCCGCAGCCTTTCTTCCCATATCGAAAGCCGGCTGTTTAATAACAGACAATGGTGGAACAGAGATCTTTGTCCAATCATAATCGTCAAATCCGATTACCGCAAGTTCTTCAGGAATCTTGACCCTCTGTTCATTCAAAAAAGCTAATGCGCCCATAGACATCAAATTGTTTGCAACAAATAATGCTGAGAATTTTTGACTGGTAAAAAGCTTTTTTGTAAACTCATAGCCGCTCTCAAAGCTTGTTTTTCCATACTCGGCTATTACGATCAAAGACTCGTCTACCGTAATATTATTGTCCTCAAGTGCTTTTTTGTAGGCAAAATAGCGCTCATCACTTGTAGTAAGCCCCATATGCCCACTAATAAACGCTATTCTGCTATGCCCCTTTTCAATGAGAGTATTAATCGCTTTATATGTAATAGAAAAATTATCTACAAGCACACAATCGCTTTTATATCCTACTGGTTTACGGTCGATAAATACAACCGGATAGTCTCCGCTAATGACTTCATTTAAATACTGGTGGTCATCTACTGTAGGAGCGATTATAAGTCCATCAACCAATTGAGAGTTGAATACACGTATCTGTTCCTTTTCACACTCTATGTTTTCGTTGGAGTTGCTGAATAAAAGGTTGTAACCATGCTCTTTAAGCTTATTTTCTATTCCTTGCGCTATGGTAGTAAAGAAAAAACCGGAAGTATCGGAAGGACAAACAGGTATAATAAGCCCAACAATTTTGGACCTTTGACTTCTGAGGCTTCTTGCTACCAAGTTTGGCCGGTAACCCAACTGCTTCATTGCTTTCAATACTTTTAATTTAGTTTCATCCGACACATAACGGGTTTGGTTAATAACATGGGATACCGTTGCTACAGAAACGCCTGCTTCTTTAGCTACTTCCTTAATATTTGTAGACATCGTATATCGACCTCACAACTGATTGCGTTAAACGATTACGTAATCGTTTATCTAAATTCTAATCCATTTTATCATAGTTGTCAATATACATTTATTAATTTTAATTAGCAACTCCGCTACAGGCAATTCTCCTTCATCTAGCCTTATGCAGGTCATATTTTAACATTTAAATATACAAATTCCAATTATACGTTACCTTGAGCGTTTCATGCATCTACCCATCAAGCCGCCTATATCCTCACTGCTATTTCTCCTCTTTGCAGATATTCCACATGTGGTTGATGGGTCCGTTCCCTTTTCCCAGATCAAGCATTGCTTTCAAAGCGCCTGAAATATATTCCTTCGCTAACTGGATTGACCTTTCCAAATCCAAGCCTTTGGCAAGGCCGCAGGCAATGGCACTGGATAAAGTACATCCGGTTCCGTGAGTATTTTTAGTGTTGATTTTCTCGCCGGTGAACCACCTGTATTTATTATTCTGATACAATAAATCATTGGCATTGCTTGCACTATGCCCTCCCTTGCAAAGAACGGCACATCCGTATTGTCTGCTGATGATTTCCGCTGCTTTGATCATATCCTCTTCATTTTCGATGGGTACTCCTGATAATACGGACGCTTCCGAAATATTGGGCGTCAATAGAAGTGCCTGGGAAAACAGTCTGCTTTTCAAGGTCTCTATTGCGTCATCCCGAAGAAGCTTGGAACCGCTTGTGGAAATCATTACCAGATCCACGACAATGTTCTTCGCATTGTAGAATTTCAGCTTTTCTGATATGGTCTCAATCAGTCCGGCCGATGCAACCATGCCAACCTTTACCGCATCCGGATAGATGTCGGTGAAAATACAGTCCAACTGTTGGCCTAAAAATTCCGGAGTGACCTCCATGATTCCTGTGACACCAGTTGTATTCTGTGCAGTAAGTGCAGTAATCGCACTCATGGCATATACACCATTTGCGGTCATTGTCTTGATATCCGCCTGGATTCCGGCTCCTCCGCCGGAATCGCTCCCTGCGATTGTTAATGCTGTTTTCATCTTATTCTCCACTCCACTGTGTATTTAGTTTGCTTAGTATTAATTTTTGCATTGCTCCTCATAATCCCATACAAGCTGTCTTGCTGTAAGCACCATATATCCAATTGTCCCGGGCCAAGCACCTTCTGTTATGCGGATCGTCATGCAATGCATCCTCAAAATCCAATTGTTATAAAATCCAATATGGTTCTATGCAGGTCTAAATTTCGCCTTAAATCATGCCTTCACTATTTTTTCGCTTAGTTTTTTTAATTCAGCCGCAGCTTTCTCAATATCAGTCTGTGCAAAAATTGCGCTGATTACGGCAACTCCGCATATTCCGGATCCCGACAATTCCATTATGTTTTCCCGGTTTATACCTCCTATAGCTACAACAGGGATATTTACGGCTTCACAGATTTCTTTCAGGGTATCACGGCTTACATAATCTGCGTCCGCCTTGGAACCGGTAGGAAATACTGCTCCAACCCCCAAGTAATCAGCTCCTCTTTTTTTTGCCAATACCGCCTGTTCCACCGTCTGTACCGACACTCCGAGAATCTTGTCCCTGCCTATCAGTTCCCGCACATTGCCGGCCTCCATATCATTCTGCCCCACATGAACTCCATCGGCATCCACTGCTATGGCAATATCTACGTTATCATTGACAACAAAAGGCACATGATATTTCTTACACAGTTCTTTAATCTTTTTTGCTTCCTCGAGGAATTTTTCGGCATCCAATTCTTTCTCTCTGATCTGCATAAAGGTTGCACCGCCCTTTAGTGCCTTTTCCACCGCACTTTCAAGAGTTTCACCGTCCAGCCAGGATCTGTCGGTGACAGCATATAAAAGTAGATCTTTCTTATCGAGTTTCATACTTTGCTCCTTTCCGCATAGTTGGTGATATTGTGAATAAGAGGAGTTTTGCTCCGAATATTTTCAACACAATTTTTTGTCATGGCATCTCCTTCTAAGCAGAGACAGCTTCTTTGAAATCCCGGATATCTGCTCCTTATATGCCAATATCTGCTTATCGTCCTTGCACCGGCGTAAATTGTTGTAGAAGGATTTGCGCTCATTAATTAAAGCTGTCATTTCCTGCTTCAGTTCATTTTGATAGGTGAGAAGCTGCTCCTTAGTTTCAATGCGGTGAGTACAAAGCAGCTTGGTCTGGGATATAAGTTGTTTCATATGCCAGATATCTTCACGCAATAAAAAATGCGTCCGCTTCCTGGACACACATTGTTTCGGTAAAATACCCATTTTGTAAAGATAGTGAAAATAGAGAGCTTGAAGGCCGGTTAGTTTTCTTGTTTTCCTAATATTCATACAACCACGGACAGTATACCGTTTTCGATTAGGTTCCGGCAGGACTTGTGGTCGCTTCGGGGTACGATTTTTAAGGATACGCTCTTTAATGTTCTCCTCGGTATAGTCATCACCCAGTGTTTTTAACCTGACAAAGCGTTCCTTTCCATTCGGACGCACTGCCATGTATTTCACACCGGTTTTTACCTCGTATCCCTGTCTGCGAAGGTTGGCAATAAACTGTGTAAAAGTCATAGATTCGTCAATTGCCTTGTCTACATCTTCACGAATAAGGCCACGCCAGGTAGGTTTACTTTCCTGTTCAGCCTTCCATTCAGCATAGTGCTTGGATTTGCCCCGCTGCGGGTTTTCAATGACAGACAGGGAGTATTCCCGGCACAACCGGTCAGAGGTTTGTCGCATAAGGGAGTAGGTAGTCTTATTATCGTAATACCGTTTACCATCCTTAAAGGAAACAGAGTTAAGTACAAAATGATTATGAAGATGATTTTTATCAAGATGGGTGGAAACAACCACTTCAAAACGGTTACCCCATAACTCCTGTGCCATTTTTACACCAATAGCATGAGCAGTTTCAGGAGTAGCTTCCCCGGGTGCGAATGACTGATATCCATGGAAGGCAAGTATGCCATCCGTTTTCTGAAACTGCAGTTTTGTCTTGGACATTTGCTTACATGCAGTCTCAGGATAACAGTTGATACCGGTAACATAAAACTGTTTCTCAGTTTTTGCATCCTGTACAGCATATTTTAGTACTTCCTGAAGGCCTCGAAAGTCAGAACTGTTAAAATCAAGGTTCTCTGTTTTATCCGGATTTGTAGTATAATCGATTACCCGGTCAAGGCGGTCTGTAACATCCCATATCGCTGTGGTCGCCATAGATTATCGCACCAGCTCTTTTGCCCTTATCGCCGGTCTAAAGGGATATTCACCTGACATGTCGTGAGTATCACACACTCTGGCTACAACATCATGCAAATATGCACGGGTATTAACCTGATAGCGGTCAGCAATAAGCTTCAATGGGTTTTGAAATTTAAGAAGATAATCAATATCTCTTTCATAATATCCGTGAATATTGGTCATATAATGCACAACACGCTTAACAGCAGCAATTTCAGCAGCTTTATCAAAAATACTCTGTTTATCGAGCTTCAAAACTGCTGCTTTGTAGTCTGCAAAATTCCTTTCTATACGGCGCATCAGTTTTTCTTGTTTATCAAGCATTCTATCCATTTTCAACTCTCCTTTCCGGCGAAGTAACTGCAGTCTGTATATCCAGCAC
>Ga0134096_1000848_pt1 | contig 28636 bp, 21 predicted proteins | sample 7_2taG_FD_94448 | JGI IMG/M metagenome (GOLD analysis project Ga0134096, IMG submission 94448) | Switchgrass degrading microbial communities from high solid loading bioreactors in New Hampshire, USA - 7_21_20_110_A3 metaG | ecosystem: Engineered > Bioreactor > Semi-continuous > Anaerobic >... | reverse complement strand
TCTGGCCCTCGCCTGCCGGAGTCGCTGTAATCGCCGTTGTGTAGATGAGCTTGCCCCGCGGTTTGCTCCTGGCGCTCCTGACCAGATCAAGACTGACCTTGGCCTTGTACTTGCCGTAGAGCTCGAGGTCCTCTTCAGAAATCCCTATCGCACGTGCGATCTCCGTTATTGGCTTCAGCTTCGCCCCCTGCGCGATCTCAATGTCCGGTGCCAATGCAGCCACTTGGTCCAGCCCCCTTCTGAAACTCCCGGCTCAGAGCCGTTTTCATTGCCTGTATGTGATTCGGCGTAGTGCCGCAGCACCCGCCGACGACGGACGCGCCGGCTCTCACCAACTCCACAGCAGCCTTCCCAAGATCGTCAGGCGTCGCGTCGAAAACGGTCACTCCGTTTTCAAGCCTGGGTATCCCGGCGTTCGGCCGAGCGATGATCGGCAAGTCAGTCAGCCTTCTCAGAAGGGAGACAAGGGTAACGACCTGCCGCAAATCGCAAGACCCGCAGTTGACCCCTATTGCATCCACGCCCGCTGCTGATATCCGATCCACAAACTGCTCCGGGCTGACGCCCATCATCGTCCGAAACCCTGCAGGTACAGGATCAAAGGCAAAGGTGCAGGCCACGGGAACCTGGCAGACCCTATGCGCTGCTGCAATCGCACACTCTGCTTCCGCCAGATCCGTCATTGTCTCTATGAGAATCCCGTCCACGCCTCCCGCGACGAGTGCCTCAATCTGCTCGGCGAATACGTCGGTCATCTCTTCTCTTGTGACCTCACTGAGAGGCTCGACAAAGCGGCCGGTCGGTCCGACGGAGCCGAAGACCAGGTGGCTGTCTCCTGCAGCGCCCTTGGATATGCGTGCGGCTGCGATGTTGATCTCGCGAGTGCTGTCCGCAAGCCCGTAGTGAGCGAGCTTCAGCCTGCTGCCGCCGAATGAGTTCGTGATGATCATGTCGCTGCCTGCCCGGACATACGAGTGGGCTGCATTGGCCACCTTCTGCGGATCCGTCAGGTTCAGCCGTTCAGGTGCGTCTCCGGCCGCCCGCCCGCCGGCCACCAGAAGTGTACCCCACGCCCCGTCAAAGAGAACATATGTACGCTGGGAAAACAACGACCTGAAGTCCATGAAGGCCACCTTCCTCGGTCGGTCACGTTCATTTTGCATTATATCATGTTTGGGGCTCATAGGGATTACACAGGAGTCTGCAGCAGCATGATAGAATTGATCACCGTGCCGGAGTTGGCGGAAACCGGCGGCAGCCGGTGCGAGGAGGAGCTGCGGTGAAAGGCAAGTCGATCGGGAAGCAGTCCACGGCCAAGGGATTTGCGGTTCTCACAGCAAGCAACCTGTTCGTGCGGATTCTCGGGTTCATCTATGTCCTGCCGCTCACGCGCCTCATCGGGAATGAGGGAAACGGCCTCTACGGCGTAGGCTATCAAATCTACATCTTCCTGTTCATTCTGTCCAACACGGGGTTGCCTGCGGCGATCGCGAAGGCGGTCTCTGAGAACCGGGCGGTGGGCGACTATGAGTCGGCTCACACCGCGTTCCAGGTGGCTATGAAGATACTGCTGGTACTCGGATCGCTTACTACGGCGATGATGATCCTGGCCGCCTACTGGGTCGACGCATATCTGTGGCCGCGCACTTTCTACACCATACTGGCGCTATCCCCGACGCTCTTGCTGGCCTCTATTATGTCAGGCTTCCGCGGGTACTTCCAGGGCATGTCCCTGATGACGCCCACCGGAGTATCTCAGATCATCGAACAGATTGCCAAGGCGATCTCTGCAGTAGGCCTTGCATACCTGCTGTTAGGTCAGGGAGTGGAAATTGCAGCAGGCGGAGCGACGTTCGGAACGACACTGGGCGCACTGTTTGGCGTCCTGTACCTCGCAGCCCGGTACTACAGAGCGAGGCCCGGAATCCGCGAGGACATTCAGCTCCACCAGTCGATGCCCAGGCGCCACTCGCCAGGCAGCCTGCTCAGGACTGTGGTGAGCTATGCCGTGCCGATCACTCTGGGCAGTGCGGTGCTGAGTATGGGCAACCTCGTCGACCTTGCACTCGTCGGATCAAGACTGCAAAAGGCGGGCTTCTCCCAGATAGAGACTGACGCGCTCTACGGGATCCTGAACACTCAGAACGCGAGACTGGTGAACCTGCCCACTGCACTGTCTACGGCCCTCGCCGCAGCTCTCCTGCCGGGAATCTCTGCCGCGGTGGCCGAGCGCAACGCCGAGTCGCTCAAATACAAGACGACCGAGGCTCTCAAGGTGAGCACCCTCATTGCCGCACCGGCAGCCGTAGGTCTCTCAATCCTCAGTCACAGCCTAATCGCTGTCCTGTTTCCGACCCATCCTGACGGAGGCGATGTCCTAGCCATAGGGGCATTTTCGATCCTTTTCATTTCTCTCGTCCAGGTGCTGACTGCAGTGCTGCAAGGTGCGGGCAAGATGCACCTTCCTCCGATCTTTCTCCTGAGCGGCGTCCTGATCAAATCAGTGCTCAACTACCAGCTGGTTGCGATCCCCGAGCTCAACATCAGAGGAGCCGTGATCTCGAGCGTCGTCGCGTACTTCGTAGTAGTGATCGCCGACTACGTTGCGCTTAGGAGGACAGTGCGCATCGCCATCCCTGTGCGGGACGTGTTTGCCCGGCCAATCACCTCGGCTGCGATAATGGGTGCAGTCGTGTGGATCGCCAGGGAGTGCCTGTACAAACTCGGGCTGCCGAACCTTGTGGTGGCAGCCGCGGGCGTGACTCTGGGCATTGCGGTGTATGGAGCGTGCGTGATCGCACTGAGAGGCATAACCCCGAGCGAGCTCAAGAGGCTGCCCGGGGGTTCCTTCCTGCTGCGACAGTTGATCCGGCTGCGCGTCTGGCCTGCTGAATCAGAGAATCGCGGGTAGAGCTGCAGCCGGTAGAGCGATCGAGCTCTGCGCGTCTCTAGAACCAGATCACCTGAGAATTGCACCTTCAGCCGCAGACGAAACCAGGCGCGAGTAGCGAGCCAGATACCCGCTCGTCACGCGAGGCTGAGGCGCCGTGAAACGCGATCTCCTGGCTTCGATGTCCTCAGGAGACACCCTGAGCTCAAGCGAACGCCCTGGAATGTCTATCGCGATCTCGTCGCCCTCTTCGACAAGAGCGATGACTCCACCCTGAGCGGCCTCCGGCGAAACATGTCCTATGGCCGCGCCTCTGGTGGCACCCGAGAACCGCCCGTCAGTGATCAACGCGACGTCCTTGTCAAGGCCCATTCCGACCAGCGCCGATGTCGGCGACAGCATCTCCCTCATGCCGGGTCCGCCTCGAGGTCCCTCGTACCGAATCACGACTACATCGCCCTTGGCTATCCTGCCGCTCAGGATGGCCTTGATGGCGGCTTCCTCGGAGTCAAAGACACGCGCGGGGCCGGAATGCCTCATCATCCTCTCGTCGACTGCCGCTGCCTTGACTACCGCTCCATCCTCCGCCAGATTCCCGAAGAGAACTGCCAGGCCTCCAGTCGCACTGTGGGGCGATTCGATCGGGCGAATCACATCAGTCCGCCTGGGAGGACAGGAGTCCAGGCTCTCTCCGAGAGTCAGACCGGTTACAGTCATGGAGCCGCTCCTGATGAGACCCTTCTTTGACAGTTCCTTCAGTACGGCCGGGATTCCGCCTGCCTCGTGGAGGTCCTGGATATGATGAGGCCCCCCCGGCCGTAGAGAGCACAGTCGAGGAGTGCGTGCAGACACCTCGTTCACCAGTTGCAGATCCAATTCGATTCCGACTTCGTGGGCGATGGCTGCGAGATGGAGGACTGTGTTGGTCGAGCATCCAAGCGCCATGTCTAGTGTGAGCGCGTTGATGAACGCGTCCTCGACCATGACGTCTCTGGGTTTGATGTCGGCGGAGAGCGCCTTCATCACGGCCACTCCCGCCTCCTTGGCCAGTCGGAGGCGCTGCCCCGAAACCGCAAGCGCGGTCCCGTTGTACGGGAGGCCCATTCCAAGGACCTCAACCAGGCAGTTCATCGAGTTCGCAGTAAACATCCCTGCACACGAACCGCATCCCGGGCAGGCGCTGTCTTCGATTCGGCGCAGTTCCTGCTCAGTCATTGTGCCGGCTGCCACCGACCCTACACCCTCAAACACCGTGTTCAGGTCGATGCGTGCGCCGTCGAGCGTTCCGGCCATCATCGGGCCGCCGCTCACGACGACTGCCGGTATATTGACCCGAGCTGCGGCCATGAGCATGCCCGGGACGATCTTGTCGCAATTCGGAACCAGTACGAGCGCGTCAAAGGCATGCGCCATCGCCATCGACTCGACCGAGTCGGCGACCAGCTCTCTGCTGGCCAGCGAGTACTTCATCCCTTCGTGACCCATGGCGATGCCGTCGCAGACACCTATGACGCCGAACTCGATCGGCGTTCCCCCGCCCATCCGCACTCCGGCCTTCACAGCTTCACTGACCAGGTCCAGATGTGTGTGCCCGGGAATCACTTCGCTCGCCGCATTGGCGATACCGACGAGCGGCCTCGACAGCTCTTCATCGGTGTATCCCATCGCTCTGAAAAGGGACCTGTGCGGCGCCTTCTCAATTCCTTTCTTGACTGCATCGCTTCTCATCACTGCACACTCCTCCCCGAATGATAGCCCGATGTCCATGCGGTCCTGTGGCGGCCGTCACTCCAACATCTCGAGGGCCGCCGCTACTCCATCCTCATCGCTGGACGGGACGACGATGTCAGCTATGCTCTTGACCGGGTCGGGCGAATTCCCCATGGCTACTCCTACGCCCGCATACCTGAGCATCTCCATGTCGTTGTAGCCGTCTCCTATTGCCATCGTCTCCTCCGGCAGCACGCCCAGGAGGCGGCAGAGGTGCTCGAGCGCGCTCGCCTTGGATACTTCCTTATTCACAAGCTCGACGTAGTGCGGGCTCGACCGCGTTACGTGTGCGCGGCCGACCATGGCTTCTTCAAGAAGTGCCTGAATACTCGGAGTCCTTTGCTCCTCACAGATGAACAGCACCTTCGTGGGCGGCTTGCCGAGCTCGGACAGAAGCTCCTCGAGGTCGGGCCGGTATACTCCTTGAACAGCGCACTGTGCAGTGTACATCTGGGACTCCCAGCCATTCCTGGATGCGTAGAGGACATCGTCCACATAGACACTGCAGTGCACACCCTCGGAGGCAGCCAGACGAATCGCGGCTACTGCATGTTCCATCTCGACTGGAATGTGTCGGAGCACAGCGTCAGAACCGGCCACGCGGACATATGCGCCGTTGTAGGTTATGAGAGGAGTCTCGAGTCGCAGCGTGCGAGCATACGGCAATGTCGAGGCGTACATCCGGCCGGTCGCCAGAGTGACGATAGCGCCGCCGTCCACGGCTTTGGCGATCGCACTCCTGTTTCTTGGCGAGATCTCGAAGTTGCTGTTGAGGAGTGTGTAGTCCAGATCTACTGCGATCAGCCTGATCGGATTCCTCAACCTCAGCCGTTCCTCGCTCCGCCCTATGGTTCCGACGGGATGATGATCCATGCTATCAAGTAGGCCAGGACACCCGCTCCCCCGCACAGGCTGAACACAACCCACGCGAGGCGGATGAGCGTAGGGTCCACGCTGAAGTACTTGCCCAGGCCTCCGCACACTCCCCCGAGCATCCTCTCGCTGTTCGAGCGGTAGAGTCGCTTCTCCACGGACGATACCTCCAAACAAGGCCCGCCGCCGCTTAACGCGGCGAACCTGCAATCCTCGAATACTCGCTTGCTATTATCCTATACCCCCGCCTGCCGTATGGCAAGCGTGGAATAACTAACCCTGCCAGGCGCTCCCGGCAGGGCGCTTATCTGCTCAGGAACTCCTTGATGTCCCTCGCGAGCTGCTCGTTTATCCCGGGGAGCTCGGCGATCGATCCAATCGAAGCCCTGCGCAGACCCTCAATGGACTCGAACCTCTCCAGCAACGCCTTCCTCTTCTTCGGCCCTACTCCAGGGATCTCCTCGAGGATCGATCCAAGCGCCCTCTTCCCCCTCAGCCGCCTGTGATAAGTCACAGCGAACCTGTGAGCCTCGTCCCTGATCCTCTGAAGCAGAAAGAGCGCTTCTGATTCCCGGTCGAGAACCACGGGATCGGACTGGCCTGGGACGAACACTTCCTCTTCCCTCTTCGCCAAACCGATCACGGGAACACCGGCAATGCCCAGCTGCTGGAGTGCAGACTGAGCCGCGCTGAGCTGGCCCTTGCCTCCGTCGACGACGACCAGGTCTGGCCTGGCCTCAAAGGAGTCGGACCCCTCAGCTGCCGGTGGCTCGACGCGATCGGATGCGCCTTCCGAGACCAGGTGAGACATCCTGCGCCGGACCACTTGCCGCATGCTCTCGAAATCGTCAGGGCCTTCCACCCCGCGGATCCGGAAGCGCCTGTAGTGCGACCTCCGTGGCTCTCCGTTGTCAAACACGACCATTGACGCCACTATGTCGGTTCCCTGAGTGTTCGAGATGTCATAGCACTCGATGCGCTTGGGGACATCAGGAAGAGACAGTGCGGCTTTGAGGTCGAGCAGCGCTTTCTGGAGCCTGAACTGCTTCTGTTCGCTCTCCTCTTTGGCGATGCGCAGGATCTCGACCGCGTTCTCCTCAGCCATTTCCACGAGGCGCCGCTTCTCGCCGCGGCGGGGAACGGCAAGCGCGACGGCGCTGCCTCGCCTTGCTCTGAGCCACCTTGAAACCGTCTCGCGACCGTGTATGTCGTTCGATACGAGGATCTCGTTGGGAACAAAGGCAGCCTGGGAGTAATACTGCTGCAGAAACGCAGTGACGAGCGAAGAGTCGTCATCGTCTATGCCGGGTTCGAGCATGAAATGCTCGCGGCCTATCAGAAGCCCGTCGCGGATATAGAACAGCACCACGCACGTCCTCTTGTCGTCCCTGGCAAGTGCTATCACATCGCGCTCCACGCCGGGATCGCACAGGACCTTCTGCTTCGAAGCGACAGATTCCAGCGCTCTCAGCTGATCTCGAAGTGTCGCAGCTCTCTCGAAGTCAAGTTGCTTCGCGGCGGCTTCCATCCTCTCGGAGACCGCTTTGATGAGCTCGCGGCTGCGCCCCTCCAGAAACATCATTACCTCGCGCACTGATCTGTTGTACTCCTCGGGAGTCACCGTTCCTGTGCATGGGGCAAGGCAGCGGCCTATGTGGTAGTTCAGACAGGGGCGGGCGCCTGGAGTCTGGCCGTCGATCCTTCTGTGACACGAACGCACCGAAAAGACCTTCCGGACTACATCAATGGTCTCCCTGAGCTTTGTGACGTCAGTATACGGTCCGAAGTAGATGGACCCGTCTTGCACGACCTTTCGGGTGACGTAGACTCGCGGGAATGGCTCGCTCGCAGTGATCTTGACAAACGGATAGCTCTTGTCGTCCTTGAGCTTGACGTTGTACCTGGGGCTGTATTCCTTCACCAGATTGGATTCCAGGACCAGCGCCTCGACCTCTGTGTCGGTCACGACGTATTCGATGTCCCGCACCTTGTCGACCAGCAGGCGGGTCCTCTCTCCGTGTTCTGCGCTGTCCTGGAAGTACGAACGCACCCGGCTCCTGAGATTGACAGCTTTTCCGACGTAGATAACCCGGTCGTACTCGTCCTTCATGATGTAGACGCCAGTCTTCACCGGGAGATTATCCAGCAACTCCGCTACGTGTTCGGTTGCATTCAACGGTCGATCGATCCCTCTTCGTAGGTCTTGCCTGCGTCAGCAGGATTCCACGACCATTATACCACAGAGGGGTAAGGGTCTGGTCAGCCGCCCTCTCGCTGCGCTCTCAGCGTTTGCCTGGGGCGTTCAGCACCTTCCTGAGGTGGATGCCGGTGTAGGTGTTCTCACAATCAGACAGCTCCTCAGGGGTGCCGGTGGCAACCACCCGGCCGCCCTCGTCTCCGCCCTCGGGGCCAAGGTCGATCACGTAGTCAGCGGACTTGATCACGTCGAGGTTGTGCTCTATGACGATGACAGTGTTGCCTGCGTCTACGAGGCGGTTCAGAACATCGAGCAGGCGGTGGACGTCTGCGAAGTGCAGACCTGTCGTAGGCTCGTCGAGGATGTACATGGTCCGCCCTGTGCTTCGCTTGCTGAGCTCGGCGCCCAGCTTGATTCGCTGCGCCTCCCCGCCTGAGAGCGTGGTGGCCGGCTGGCCAAGGCGGATGTAGCCAAGGCCTACGTCATCCAGGACTTGCAGCTTGCGTCTGACCCGCGGTATGTTCTCGAAGAACGTGAGCGCCTCGCTGACCGTCATGTCGAGGACATCGGCTATGCTCTTTCCCCTGAACCTGATCTCGAGAGTCTCCCTGTTGTACCGCTTGCCCTTGCACACCTCGCACGGCACGTACACGTCCGGCAGGAAGTGCATCTCGATCTTGATGATGCCGTCACCCCTGCAGGCCTCGCATCTGCCACCCTTTACGTTGAAGCTGAAGCGGCCGGGAGCGTATCCTCGGGCTCTCGCTTCCGGAGTCAGCGAAAACAGTTCTCGGACTGGGTCGAACACTCCTGTGTATGTGGCTGGATTCGACCGCGGAGTCCTGCCTATGGGGGCCTGGTCGATGTTGATCACCTTGTCGAGGAGATCAACTCCGACGATGTCTGCATGGCGGCCAGCTTTGGTCGCGGCGCGGTTGAGCCTGTGAGCCAGTGCTTTGTACAGGATCTCGTTGACGAGCGTGCTCTTCCCTGACCCGGACACTCCGGTGACGACAGTGAACACGCCGAGCGGAAACTCCACGTCTATGTTCTTGAGATTGTGTTCGCTCGCTCCTTTGACGACAAGGTAATTGCCGTTGCCCTTGCGCCTCACCTTGGGTACCGGCACTGACCGCTTTCCACTCAAATACTGAGCGGTCACAGACTCCTCGCACTGCATGAGGCGATCCACCGGACCCGAGAAGACGACCCTGCCACCGTCCTCGCCTGCGCCCGGACCGATGTCTACCACATGGTCAGCCGACAGGATAGTCTCCTGGTCGTGCTCGACCACGATCACCGTGTTTCCGAGGTCGCGGAGGCCTTTGAGCGTCGCGATGAGCCTGCCGTTGTCTCTGGGATGCAGTCCGATGCTCGGCTCGTCGAGGATGTACAGCACACCGACAAGGCTGCTGCCGATCTGGGTGGCCAGCCTGATGCGCTGCGCCTCTCCGCCGGAGAGGGTTCCCGCGGATCGATCGAGGGTCAGGTAGTCGAGGCCGACATTGATCAAGAACGAGAGCCTCTCTCTGATCTCCTTCATCACCTGTCTGGCGATCATCTGCTGCTTTTCCGTCAGCTCGATGGACTCGAAGAACCTGAGGCACTCTCTCACAGACATCCTGGTCACGTCCACGATCGACCGATCTGATACTGTAACGGCCAGCACTTCGGGTTTGAGCCGCGCTCCGCGGCAGCTCGGGCACTCTCTCCAGGACATGAACTTCTCGATCTCTTCGCGGGCGTAATCGGACTGGGTCTCCCTGTACCGCCTCTCGAGGTTATTCACTATGCCCTCGAACCTGGTCTGCCACTCGCGAGTCCGTCCTCTGCTGTCCTTGTAACGAACTCTGTAGAGCCGTTCGCCTGAACCATAGAGGAGAATATGTCTCTGATGGTCGGTGAGGCCGCCGAGAGGAGTGTCCAAATCGATCGAGTGGGGCTCTGCGATCGCGTGGAGGAGCCCTGAGAAATACGTGGTCGACTGGGGGTTGCCCCAGGGCAGTATGCCGCCTTGGTTTATGGATCGCGACAGATCGAGGACGAGGTCCGGGTCAACGTTGCGGGTTCCACCGAGCCCGGTGCATTCCTCACAGGCTCCGTAAGGGCTGTTGAACGAGAACATCCTCGGAGTCAGTTCCTCAAAGCTGACTCCGCACTCAGGGCACGCCAGCTTCTCGCTGAAAACCTGCTCCTTGTGGCCGATTGGATCGACTACCACTATCCCGTCGCCGTGCTTCAGAGCCACCTCGACCGAGTCTGCAAGCCTGCTCTCAATCCCGCTGCGGATGACTATCCTGTCGACCACAATCTCGATCCTGTGCATCTTGTACCGGTCGAGCTCTATGCTCTCACTGATGTCCCTCACCTCGCCGTCAACCCTGACGCGAGCAAAGCCGTCCCTGCGGATCTCGTCGAATACCCGTCTGTACTCGCCCTTGCGGTCCCTCACCACGGGAGCGAGTATCTGCACCCTGGTGTCCTGGGGGAGCCGCATGATCTGATCGACGATCTGTTCCACGGTCTGTTGAGAGATGACGCGGCCGCACTGCGGGCAGTGCGGCACCCCTATGCGCGCGAAGAGGAGACGGAGGTAGTCGTATATCTCCGTGACCGTGCCGACGGTGGACCTTGGGTTGCGGCTGGTCGTCCTCTGGTCTATGGAGATCGCTGGAGACAGCCCCTCGATGCGGTCGACGTCTGGCTTGTCCATCTGGCCCAGGAACTGCCTGGCGTAGGCTGACAGAGACTCAACGTATCTCCTCTGTCCTTCGGCGTAGATCGTGTCAAACGCGAGCGACGACTTGCCTGAGCCCGAGAGTCCCGTGATCACGACAAGCCTGTCCCGAGGTATCTCTACGTCTATGTTTTTGAGGTTGTGCTCTCTCGCTCCCTTGACAAAGATCACAGACTTATTCATGCGCGAGCAGCCTCCGGCGGAGCGCCGCGATCTCGTCGCGATACTTCGCCGCCTCCTCGAACTCGAGATTGGCGGCAGCGTCTCTCATCTTCTCGTCGAGCTTGTCGATGAGCTCGAGTATATCGGTCTCCTTCAGTGAGGTCGGATCGTAGCCTAGCCGTTCGGCGATCGCCTCTTCAGGCCGGGCCTCGACCTGTTCCTCCTCGACGGGCCCAATCCCCTTGGCTACAGCTTTGACAATACTCTTGGGAATGATCCCATGCTCCTGATTGTACTTCGACTGGAGGCTGCGCCTCCTGTTCGTCTCGTCGATCGCCGACCGCATGGATTCCGTAATCTGATCTGCGTACATTATCACCCGGCCGTTCACGTTCCTCGCGGCGCGGCCGATCGTCTGTATGAGCGATCTGTTGGATCGGAGAAACCCTTCCTTGTCTGCATCCAGGATCGCGACCAGCTCGACCTCAGGAAGATCCAAGCCTTCGCGAAGGAGGTTTATCCCAACGATCACGTCGAACTTCCCAAGCCTGAGATCTCTCACGATCTCCACACGTTCGAGAGTGTCGACCTCGTAGTGCAGGTATTTCACTCGCAGTCCGCTGTCTATGAGGTAGTCTGTGAGGTCCTCAGCCATCTTGCGCGTCAGCGTCGTGACAAGAGTGCGATACCCGCGAGCCGTCGTATCCTTTATCTCCGCTATGAGGTCATCGATCTGTCCTCTCGTCGGCCGCACTGTGATCTCGGGGTCGACCAGCCCGGTAGGCCTGATAATCTGCTCCACTACCTGTGAGCTGCGCTTGAGTTCATAGTCACCGGGAGTAGCCGAGACATACACCACCTGATTGACCGCCCTGGAGAACTCTTCGAAAGTCAACGGCCGGTTGTCCAGGGCGGACGGCAGCCTGAACCCGTACCGCACCAGGACCTCCTTGCGCGATCTGTCGCCCGCGTACATCGCATGAAGCTGTGGGACAGTCATATGTGATTCGTCTATCACGACGACGAAGTCGTCGGGGAAGTAGTCGATCAGGGTCGCCGGAGTATCCCCCGGAGCGCGGCCGTCCAGGTGGCGCGAGTAGTTCTCGATCCCCTGGCAGAAACCGGTTTCGAGCAACATCTCCATGTCATATCTCGTGCGCTGCTCGAGCCGCTGCGCCTCTAGCAGTTTGCCCTCGGATCTGAGCTCCTCGAGCCTGGCCTCGAGCTCCGCCTCTATGCTCTCCACTGCGGCAGTGATGCGGTCCTTTGTGGTCACATAGTGCGAAGCCGGGTATATGCCGACCTGATCCAGCTCTTTGAGTATCTCGCCGGTGAGCATGTCGACCTCGACTATGCGGTCGATCTCGTCGCCGAACATCTCTACGCGTACGGCGGACTCGCCATATGGCGGGATTATCTCGATTACATCGCCGCGCGCGCGAAACGTCCCTCTGCGGTACCCGGCGTTGCTCCTGATGTACTGAATGCCCACGAGCCGCCGGAGTATCTTGTCGCGATCCACGATGTCGCCGCGCTTGATCGGCAGCATCATCCTTCTGTATTCTTCCGGCGACCCGAGCCCGTAGATGCACGACACGCTGGCGACTATGACGACGTCTCTCCTCTCGAAGAGCGAGCTCGTCGCCCTGTGTCTGAGGCGGTCGATCTCGTCATTGATGGTTGCCTCTTTCTCGATATATGTGTCCGTGTGCGGGATATAGGCTTCCGGCTGGTAGTAGTCGAACAGGCTGACGAAGTACTCCACGGCGTTCTCCGGGAAGAACTCCCTCAACTCGCTGCAGAGCTGAGCTGCCAGGGTCTTGTTGTGCGCGATGACGAGAGTGGGCCGTTGCACCCGCTCTATGACATTCGCAATCGTGAACGTCTTCCCGCTCCCGGTGACGCCCATTAGGGTCTGATGCCGGTACCCGGAATTCAGGCCGCGCACGAGCGCGTCAATCGCGGCCGGCTGGTCGCCAGTCGGGCCGTATGAAGAGACTAGCTTGAACCGCTTTTCTATGCGAATCACTCACTTCCGTCAAGTGGGGATGTCAGAGACGCCGATCACACCGGGCTGTCGCCGCTGGGGACGGCGGACATCGACGACAAGTAGTCGACCAGCTGATCGACTGTGACCAGAGACACGCCGCTGTCTGCTATGTCGGGCAGGACCGCTGCAAGGGTTTCCGCAAAGACCTCTGACACGTGCCCGATAGCGACGGCGTACCCTCTGTCTCGAGCACGCGCTGCGGCGTCGCGCAGCCTATTCTCAATATACTCGCGAGTAGACTCCCAATCAAGGAACATGTTGTTGATCACGACCGGCATGCCCAGCGACCTGGACAGGAGAGGGCCTTTGGAATCCGGGGTCGTGCTGCTGTCGACCCAGTACAGACCTCGTTCCTTCAACGTCTTCAGGACGACGGTCATCACATCCAAATCTGCAGTCGCCCGCGAGCCCATGTGGTTGTTGACCGCAGTCGCCAGAGGAACTTGTTCGAGGCATCTCTCAACTGCGCCGCGTATCTCTTCGTCTGTCATGCCTACCAATATCGCGCCCTCGCCGGGCGACACGTCGTCGTCGAGGGGCTCCATCGGGAGATGGAGCATCACCTGATGGCTCGACTGGATGGCCTTCTCATAGTCCGACCTGGTCAGACCCAGGTTGGGCAACACAGATACAGTGAGCCGATACGGCAGCTCCAGGATCGTCGTGGTGCCTCTGCGTCCATAGCCGAAATCGTCGACTATGATCGCCAGCATAGGCGGGGATGGCTTGTCCACCTCATTGACTCCTGGATTGCGCTGAAGCGAAGCAGACCCAGCAGGTGCAGCCTCCTCCGTGGCAGGTACGGCCGCAGGAACCTGGGGGTTCCCTCGGCGGGCACCCTTATACACATATAGCGTCAGTCCTAGCAGGAATCCCGCAACGGCGACGCACAGCAACAAAATGGTTCGGCGATCTCTTCTTGTCAATCTTCTCGTCCTCCAGACCTGAACAGCCGTTTCAACAGACCTCCTAGGTTTGCAGCAAGCCCGCTGCCCCGGTCGAGTGAGATGTACGGCGCTTCCCCCGGGGTCGGCAACAGCAGTATGCCCAATCCGGGCCTGGAGTCGGAAGCGTTCAGCGTGACACGGAGGTGCGACGGGTCTCTCCCACTGCCCTCAGACATGCTCAACAGGTCCAGGTCAATTATCCCGCCTTGCAGCATAGATGCCCTGCGCACGGATGTCACATCGCTCACTGGCACTCCGTTTACCGAGAGTATCACGTCTCCCGCGCGCACTCCCTTTTCGAAAGACTGCGACTTCGCCAAGACATCGAGCACTCGAACGCCACGCTTCGGCAGCGAGAACAGTGCGTCGCCGATCGTCTCCACGCGTCGTCCGAACCGTATTATCAGCTCATGTCCAAGCGGTGCGAACACAGCCGCAGCATAGGCCAGCCATTCGTATCTGTCGGCCCCATAGGCAAGAGCCAGCAGGACCAGACTGTAGACCGCCGAAGCGCCGGAAGTCAGCTGGACCTTCTTGTGCGGCATGCGCGAGAAGCTGAAATCCCCATAGCCCAGTATCACGGGAATCGGGAAAATGGTCAGCGCGAATGTGCCGTCAATGTACTTCTCAGCGCCGGACTTGATCAGCGGCCACCAGTGCGGCATCTCTATGGCGCCTTCTGCTCCGATCCCCGCAGCCACCGGAACCGCCCAGGTGAGTGCGAGAGGCACTATCCAGAACCTCTGAAGCAGGTATCCGCCTGTGTGATGACCGTCGCCGAGCCGGAAGAACCCAGGAATAGCTCCGTAGTAGCCGTCGATCCAGATCAATATGCTCTCAACCAGATGAAGAACGGCTATGATCGTCAAGAGCTGGGGAACGCCGATCCTTGGAACGCCGAACAAGAGGTGCACCAGAGACAGGATCCCGCCTGCGTACGCAAAGCACAGCATTCTTGGGTTGAGCAGCATCAGTACGACGGCCAGCGGCCAAACATACATTATGCCTGCATCGTTGACGATCGGCCCCATGAAGACCAGCGCCAGGCTTCCGAAAAAGCCTATCCCGACTCCGAAAACCAGCGACACGAGTGTCGAAGTCAGAGGACTGTGCCTCGTGGCGCCATAGAGGCGCTTCTCGAGATCCGCCACTCTCGCGTATTGAAAGAAGACTATAGCTGTCAACACCCAAAAGAACGGATGCTGAACCGCGAACGGCACGGCCCTGATCAGCATCCGCACGACTTCGCCAAATGGAAACACAGCGATCACTCCAGAAACCCACTAGTGCGCCGGACTCGACGCAACCGGTCAGCTCGCTTCACTTAGCTCATCAAGTTCACCGCCTGCAAGCATCGACCGCAGGACTTCGAGAGCCTTCAGCAGCTGCGTGTCCTCTACAACCACATCTTCGAGCACCTCGATTTGAGTCTCGACTGCCTCGTCAGCCCCATCAGGATCTTCAGTTGCCTCAGGTGTCGTGCTGTCAGGTTCCGCTGACTCTGGCTGGTCCAGCGCGTCTTCCTCGCCTGAATCAAACGGCCCAAGCTCCTCGGACTCCGCGGGTTCTCCCGGCTCGGGCAACTCGACGATGTAGTCTGGGACTATCCCTTCCCCGTGTATCGAGCGCTCTGCTGCGGTGAGGTACCGGTCGGTCGTGACAGACAGAGCGCCACCGTTGCCCAAGGGGAACACCCCCTGGACCACGCCCTTGCCAAATGTCTTCGTTCCGACCAGCGGCGCGCGGCCGCTATCCTTGAGCGCGCCTGCCAGGATCTCTGCAGAGCTCGCACTCCACTGGTTGACCAGCACGACCAGCGGGATGTCATAGGTCGGCACTTCCGTGCTTCTCATGTGGGTGTTCTTCACGCCGCCTCTGCCCACCCTGTGCACTATGGGTCCCTCACCGACGAACATGCTCGCTACGAGAATCGACTGGTCAAAGAGACCTCCGCCGTTCCACCTCAAATCCAGCACCAGGCCTTCCGCACCCTGCGATCTCAGGTCCTCGAGAGCGCGGTGGACCTGGTCCGCAGTATCGGCAGAGAAAGTGATGATCCTCAAGTAGCCGATGCCCTCTTCCACCATCTCAGACTCCACTACCGGCACGGTGATCACCGCGCGGACGATCTCGACATCTCTCAGCTCCTCACCCTCGCGTTGGATGGTAAGGACGACTCGAGTGCCTTCGGGGCCCTTCATCAGCGACACAGCTTCCTCGAGAGACATGTTCTCTGTCGACTTGCCGTCGATAGCCATTATAACGTCGCCCGAAGCCAGTCCTGCTCGCTTCGCCGGCGTATCGGGCATCGGCGCCACCACAGTGGCCCGTCCGTTCAGCAATCCGACATGTATGCCGATTCCGCTGTATGTGCCCTCGACGTCCTCTGTGTATGCCTTGTACGCCCCCGGATCCAGGTATCGCGTGTACTGGTCGCCCAGGCTCTCCAGCATTCCCTCTATCGTGTCGGTGACCATATAAGCCGACAGAAGATCGGTAACCCTGACCGGATCCACGTACTGGAGTCTGACCAGCAGGGCAATCTCCGCAGCGAGGTCGATGCCCGAGTGCAGCTTCTCGTCGTCGCGGGCCTGTCCGGAGGGGGCAAACAGTATGGCAATCAGGACCAGTATGAGAATGGCAAGTCTCTGCCTGGCTGTAATGCTTCTAGCCAAATCCACTCAACACCCTTCTAGGAAATCACCGGAGCGCGCCCGTCCCCACGGACTCGAGGTATTCCATTGGGTCGAGCTGGAGACCGTCCTTCCGTATCTCGAAGTGAAGGCGTGGAGGTGAGTCAGCCGTCACGCCACCCATCTCCGCGATCACCTCGCCTGCAACCACAAAGTCTCCGGCAGCGACCTTGAGGTGATAGCAATGCGCATAGATGGTCGAGTACCCGCTTCCGTGGTTTATCACCACCGTGCTGCCATACCCGTTTACCCAGCCCGAATGGACCACCTGCCCGGACCTGGCAGCAACGACCTGTGCGCCGGCCTGTGTTTCAATCTCTATGCCAGAATATCCTCTGTCAGACCGGCCTATCATCGAGTGGCCTGCAGTCCCGTTGCCTGAAACCGGCCACAGGAACGACCTGATCCAGCCTTCCCTGGCCTTTCTCTCCAGCTCGGCCGCTTCCCTCTCCTGCGCCTCTATGATCGCCTGCAGCTCCGCGCTGCTCTCTTCGAGCTCTCTGAGAGTCCGTTCGTAATCGGATATCTGAGAGCGGGCGTTTGCCAGTGCCGATCTGGTCTCGTCGGTCTTTTTGATCAACTCATTGAGAGCGGCCTCTCTGTTCTGCCTTGTCCTGTTGAGCTCGCTCCTCTTCGCCTCCAGATCCCTCATCAGCCCCAGGAGTTCGCTCCGCCGCCGGCCCAATTCAGCCAGCTGGGAGTAGTAGTCTGCGACAACACGGTCGGTAAGCCGCAACAGCTGGTCGAGCGATTTCACCGTGAGCTGAGACTCTACCAGCGACTCTGAAGCGAGGAACGAGAGGAAATCATCGACTCTGCCGTGTTTCTGCAGATACCGCAGCTGCATCCGGAGTAAGTCGGTCGCCTGTTCAACGGAAGCGGCCAATGCCCGTGCATCGCTCTCGCTCCGTTTTAGCGAGAGTTCCAGAGAGGCGATCTCGGATTCGAGCGCAGAAGTGGTATTTGCCAGCGACCGCAATTCGGCCTTGACCGCTTCTAGTTGCGATTCTCTCTCCGACAAGGCCTTGAGAGCCTCGCTTTCACGCTTCCTCAACCCGAGCAGCGAGTCCTTGATCGACAGGACTCGATCAGTGAGTTCAGCCAGCGTGTCCTGCACATCCGAAAGAATCCCAGCGCAGGCCGGAGCGGTCCACGCCAATTGTACCACAACTATGATCGATACCACAAGCAGCCTGAGCTTCACGCAATCATCCCTTCTGCATGCCTGTGATCAACCGCCTCAGTGCGATCAATGTGGCAGTCTCGAATGACACGAACGAGATGGCTAGCAGCTGGAGGGAGACTGCGTAAACGTCGCCCCAGGAGTCCGCGAACGCCGCGAAGGGCATCATGTTCTGGAAAGAACGAACGACCGGAAGGTACAAGGCAGCCACGGCTGAGGCGCCGACCGCCCACAGCATCAGGGCAAGGATGGCGCCTTCGATGATGAAAGGCCACATGATGAACCACCTCGTCGCGCCGACCAGAGAAGCCACCTCTATCTCCGCCGCTCTGTATTCTATAGTGAGGCCGACCACGCTTCCGACGACGAGCGATATGACAACCACCATGAAAACGGTCCCGGCGAGCGACAGCGTCCTAAGCCCTCTCGCGAAGGAGGCCAGACGCTCTGCAGCGAGCGTTCCGTACACCACCTCGTCGACCGCATCTATCCTTGCGATCAACGACGCGATCACTCCAGCGCGCTCCGGGTCGTCTATGTCGACAACTATGGCGTCCACCAGGGGATTCTCTGGGAGCGACGCGATGACTCCCTTGTAGGCGGGAAACTGATGCACCAGGCGCTCGAGCTCCATCTGTTTCGTCCTGACATCGGTGCCTACCACCCCAGAAATGCCCGCGATTCTGCGCGCAGCTCCGTCCAGATCGACTGGCGAAGCGTCAGGCTTCAGGTACGCGACGACCTGAAATCCCTGCACGAGATCAGCTCCTATGGATTCCGCGTTCCGAATCACTCCTAGAAACGCGCCGAGGGTGAAGAGCGCGATCAGAATCACCAGCGCGGCAGTGGGGCTGAGATTCCTCCGCACACCTGACCACGCCTGCGCTCCGAAGTAGCGAAAAGTCGACAGCTTCACTGCAAATCACCCCACAGAGGGCGCCCTCCGGTGTCTATGCGGACCCTCCCGCGCTCGAGATAGACGACTCTGTGATTCCTGCTTTCGACCAGCGATTCGTTGTGAGTCGCCACCAGCACTGTTGTTCCCTTCCTGTTCAGTCTCTCGAGAATCTTCAGAATGTCCTCGGCGGTCTTCGAATCGAGGTTGCCGGTGGGCTCGTCCGCCAGAATGATCTGGGGACCATTGACGATCGCCCGGGCTATGGCGACCCTCTGCTGCTCTCCGCCGGAGAGCTGGTTTGGATACGCATCTTCGCGGCCCGCAAGCCCGACCATGGCAAGGACCTCTCGGACTCGCTCCTTGATCTCGCACTCGGGACGCTCGATCACTTGCATTGCAAAAGCGACATTTTCGTAGGCGGTCCTCCTCTCGAGGAGTTTCAGGTCCTGAGGCACCAGGCCCATCTGCCGCCTAAGCCTCGCTATGACACCCGATGTCGCCCGAGCGATGCTCTTGTCGTTGACGAAGACGCTCCCCGAAGTGGGCCTCACCTGGCCTGACAGCACCCAGAACAGAGTGGACTTCCCCGCTCCGCTCTTCCCCATTACGAACACAAACTCGCCCCGATTGATCTGCAGGCTTACGTCGTCCAGCGCCCGGGCGCCCTTGCCATACACTTTACTCAGATGAACTGTCCTGATCAAACACGACCACCCCTACGGCGTCGACCCTTCGTCACTTCTTGAAACCCTCGCCGAGAACCTCGTGCGTATCCGTTATCGTCATGAAAGCATCCGGGTCAAGCTCACCAACAAGATTCTTGAGTTGCGCGATCTCCCTGCGGGAAACCACGCACAATAGGACCTCGCGCTCCTCCCCGGAGTACTTGCCAATCCCTTTCAGACCGGTCACGCCTCGCTCCATGCGTGTCAAGACTGCGGACGCGATCGCATCGGCTCTGTTGGAGATAATGATCGCCGTCTTTGCGTAGCTGAACCCTTCCTGGATGAGGTCGATTCCTTTGGATGTCACGAAGATCGAAACCAGTGCATACAGTGCGAGCTCAGCGCTGAAAACCACTCCGGCCAGGCTTACCACGACAAAGTCGATCAAGAGCAGTGACTTGCCGACCGAGAAGTGCGTCAGCCGGTTCAGCAGCCTGGCAGCCAAATCGGTCCCTCCTGTGCTCCCGCCGTGGCGAAACGCAAGACCGAGTCCAAGGCCGGCAAGAGCTCCGCCGTACACAGACGAGAGCACGAGATCCTGCGTAATCGTGGGGATCATCGGCTTGAGGGCCTCGACCGCGACCGAAACGAGCACTGAACCGTATACAGTCCGTATGCCGAAACCGGGTCCGATCACAAAGAGTGCAGTCACGAACAGCGGGACGTTCACCGCCAGCATGGTCCAGCCTACCGGGAAGCCAAAGACATGGTAGACTATCGTTGCGAGTCCGCTCACGCCGCCTGCAGCGATCCTGCCCGGAATCAGGAACGCGTCCAGTGCAACTGCAGTGATGACCGCGCCTGCGGTGATCGCCAGGTAGTCGGTCAACGTCCTGAGCCACTTGCCCGTGGCTGCACGTCTCAGCTTCTCCGCAGCTTCGGACCTCAAAGAACGATCACTCCTTGACCAGCTTCAACCGGGTGAGCAGGACAAGTGCCGCGAACCTGGGCAAGGCCATCATCCGGCGGAATCTCCTGGGCTCACTGATGAGCCTGAACATCCATTCGAGACCGAGCCTGCGCAAGAGAGAAGGTGCGCGGCGCTTCGCTCCTGAAAGGACGTCAAAGCTTCCTCCGACTGCGATCATTGCTCCTTTTCCGATCAGGCCTACGTTCCTGGCCATGAACAGCTCCTGTCTCGGGCTGCCCATCCCCACGAATATGATATGTGGTCTAGTGCGAAGTATCGAGTCTACGACCTTCTGCTCCTCCTCAGGAGAGAAAAACCCGTGATGAAACCCTGCCACCTCTGCATTCATGGTTGAGCGTATGCGTTCGGCTGCAGCGGCCACGATCTCTTTAGTCGATCCAAGCAGGAAGACCCTAAGCCCATGCCTGGGAGCCTCGCGCAGCAGATCTGTCATGAGATCTATACCGCTCACTCGGGCGGGAAGCGGCCTTCCAAGCACTCTCGAGGCCCACACCAGCCCGACGCCATCGCCCACAGCAAGGTCTGCGCCGTTCAGCGCACGCCTCAGCCGTTCGTTGGATCTTGCTGCCATCACGATCTCGACGTTCGGAGTGACCACGTAGGACGCACGGTCAGCCAGAGCCATGCCTATCACTCTGGCCACCGCCTTGTCGGCGTCTACAGCGTCAACACGAGTGCCGAAGATCTCCACACAATCACCCACTGACTGTGCTCTTGCGTCTGCACACGGGACGTTCGCGCGCGAGCAGCTCGAGGAGCCCCTGCATCCCCGCTCTTGCCCTGTCCGCGAACCTCTCAGCAGCCTCTCTGACATCGGCTGCCGTCTCAGGATAACGCGCCAGCGTTCTGTCTAGGGAGCGGCAGGCCCAGGCAGCGACCTCCTCAGGTGAGTGTGCGGACGGGTCTATCCACGGAAGACCGGTCTCCTCCGCGAAGTACTGGATCTTCGGATCCACAGCCAGCGCTATTCCCGGTATCCCCGCTCTCACCGCCAGAATCAACCCATGCAGCCTTGCGCTTACGACTACAGAGAAGCCCTTCACAAGCTGGTCGGCCAGCGAGGGCTCTACAACTCTGGGGCGCAACGGGCCATCAGATGAGTCGGACGCAACATCTGCAGGCTGAAACGCCAGCACCTCGATGTTTCTTTGACCCTGCACGGCCTCACTCATGCGAGATGCAAGCGAAGAGATCCATCTCCGATCCGAGTGCTTGTCCCTGTATGACGGAACCACCAGAGCTACTGGACCGCGCGCTGCAGCTTCTGCCTCAGCGCGCTCGCCCCTCACCGCCGTCGACAGGAACGCAAGGTCAGCTCCTATCCTCACCCGGGAGGTCGGGACCCCAATCTCCTCGAGAAGGTCCGCCGAACCGCAGTCACGCAACACAATCAGATCGGCTCTCGACAGCACCACTCGCGTCAGAGCCTTCACGACCCAGGTGCGGATGGGCCCGAGTCCCTGCCCTACGACCGCCACCCTGCGCCTCAGTGCAAGTCCGGCGGCAAGTATCGCCAGATAATAGAGAGCGCTCCTGACAGAAGTCCGGTCCTGGATCAGCGTACCTCCTCCGCTGACCAGCACTTCAGACCTCAACAGCGCCCTAATCACTCCTACAGGGCCGAAGCTGTAGACCGACTGAGCACCGAGACGCCGTGCAGTCCGCTGAGGATCCGATGACAGCACCGTCAGCTCTTCGCAATTTCCGGCGTCGCGAAGCCATCGGACCAGGCTGTCCAGCACTACCTCGTCTCCGACGTTTCCGAACCCATAGTACCCGGACACGACGACTCGGCTCATCCGCGCACCTCCGGGTCATGTGCGCCTGTGTCGACTCCGATCCCGTTGAGCTCGGTCTGTGGCAGATTCCTCGACATAACAGCGGCTGCACAGTACACCGCGAGAAGCGAGACCGGCAGGCTGACAGCCGCTCCCAGGAGCACTCGCAAGAGTGTGAGCGAGATGGGCGTGTGAAGGTGCGCAAAGGAATTGACCACAGAGATGAGACCGATCATCCCCGCCAGCACACCGTACAGAGCCAGCCGGCACCGTCCCCTTGACCGTGCCCAGACGTAAAGAGACGCCACCAGAGCCGGATGCCCGACGAACACCTCTTTCGTCCTCGGCCTGACCGGCAGGAACGCCTCGAATGCTTCCCGAAGGCGCCTGTCCACAACAGGCACATCGATCACAAAGGTGTTGCCAGTCCTTGCGAGGTACACAATGAAGACACCGATAGCTCCGGCAGCGGCCAAGACGTGCCAAAACCGCAGAGGAGTCAGAAGGAACCGCTTCAGGCTCTGCGACACCTGTATGCGGCCGGCAGAGTAATCCCGGCCGAACACGTGCCACCACAGAAGCCCTCCTGCCAAGGCGAACGGCAGGGTGTGCGACGCCTTAACCCCTAGGAACTGGACAGACTTCACGAAGAACGACCTGTCGGAGAGAACCCCTGAAGCGACCAATCCCCCGGCGACCGCGACCGAGAAGGCCGCCAGCCACCCATGAAACGCCGACACGACCGGAGGGGTTCCGCTTCCCTGGGTCAAGTCACTCGTCCGAATGACCGACGCCAGCGCTGCAACCGCGGGCACGGCTACTGCTATCGCCAGAGCAAGCAGGAGGCGAGTCAGAAGCATATCAACCAGCGCTACGGTGGCTACCGCCAGTGCGGCGATCATCGTAATGGCGATCTGCGCAGGAAGCTGCATTGGATACACATAGTCGATGATCAGCATGCCGAGAGCAACCGTACCGGCCGCAGCGATCGGGGTCAGCAGCCGGAGAAGTGAAGGCTGTCTGCTCGGATAAGCTCTGGCCGGCCCTACATTGAACCCTGCATCCTCAAGCCGGTGCCTAAGCGAGCTCACGAAGTCCAGTGCAGTGCCATCGGCCAACCGCGCCTCTATGAGGTGCGGCCTCAGGTAGAGCAGACGGATATTGCGCTCTGAAACTGCTCGAAGCAGGCGGTCGAGCATTTCTTCGCCCGACAGGTGGGAGTACTCATCAGGCGTGATACTGTGGACCCTTACGATCTCATGGTCGAGTTGGTCGGCGATGTCCCTTGTTCCCCGCTGAGCGTGGAACTCGATCAGCGCCGGGGCAGCGTTCAGCTCTCGAATCCGTCCCGAGACGTATGCGAGGTTGTGTGGATAGCCTAGAACCTCCGTGCCTGTGAAGATCAACGGGCCCAGATCTCGGATAGCAGCAAGCGGCTGGAGTGCGAGGTCGATGGCTTCGACAGAACCCGACCTGGAGTTGGACAGCCTCGGAACGACTTGCAGCCCGGCGTCGAGCACAAGCCTGATATCTTCGGTGCGCAGTCCGAATCTGCAGCCGGAGATATCCATCGGATTCCCGGTGATTTCGATGACTGACCGGTTCTCTGCAGTGAGGAGTTCCACAGATACGGGCTCGAGTGAAGTCGCTGCAAACCAGCGGCTGAGGATCGAAGCCAGGTCGCTATCGCCCGGCAGCAGGTACAGGCTGTCAGTGCTGATCTCCCCTGAATCGATCAGCGCTCTGATCGGAGGCAGAGAAATCGGCGTAAGGACATCGCGGTTCAGGAGCTCGAGCCCGGTGAAGACTGTCAGACCTCGGCCGCCTATGAGTTCGTCGAAGGAGGGCTCGCGTATCCCGATCGAGACTGCACCCGACTCGCGGAGAGCAGAGAGATACGGCGCGACGGACGCATACCCGAGCATGTCGGAATGGGCGACTGCCGACTCAAACTCCACGCAGATCTCGACAGACACGTACCTGCTGTCATCTGTCCAGCGCTGAAAGGCGACAGCTGCCGAGCAAAGGACTGCGAGTGCTATCGCCACACACCACAGAGTACGCAGTCGGCTCACCACCCCTCTTGAACTCAGTCAGTACCTGGAGCCTGGCGCCGGGCTGCCCTCCACTTGAGAAAAGCCTCGACGAACTCGGACAACTCGCCGTCCATCACTGCAGCCACATTTCCGGTTTCGACTCCGGTCCTGTGATCCTTGACCATGTTGTACGGGTGAAACACGTAGGACCGTATCTGGCTCCCGAAGGCGATATCCTTTACCTCGCCGCGGAGATGATCGATCATCTCCTCCTGTTCCTGCTGCCTGCGCTCGGCGAGCTTGGCTCTGAGGATCCTCATCGCAGTGAGGCGGTTGCTTTGTTGGGAGCGCTCGTTTTGGCACTGCACAACGATTCCGGTCGGCAAGTGCGTGATTCTGACGGCTGACTCGGTCTTGTTGACGTGCTGGCCGCCGGCACCTCCGGACCTGTACGTGTCAATTCGGAGGTCAGCCGGGTTGATCTCAATCTCCGAATCGTCTTCAATGCTGGGCATTACGTCGACAGAGGCAAAAGACGTGTGTCTTCGCGCGTTTGCATCAAACGGCGATATGCGAACAAGCCGGTGAACGCCCTTTTCTGCGCTCAGGTACCCATAGGCGTACGCGCCGGAGATCTCCAGGGTCACGCTCTTTATGCCGGCCTCGTCGCCCGGAAGCAGATCGAGGACGTCGACTCGATAGCCCGACCTCTCGGCATACCTGGTATACATGCGCAGCAGCATTTCTGCCCAGTCCTGCGACTCGGTGCCTCCGGCTCCCGGGTGTATCGACTCGATCGCACTGTTCTTGTCATACTCGCCTGACAGCAGGAGCTGGAACTCCAGCTTCTCGATGTCGCGAGAGAGAGACTTGACCCCCGCCTCTATCTCGCCTGCAACCGTTTCATCGTCCTCTTCTTCTGCGAGCTCTGCCAGGACAAGGAGATCGTCGAGCTTGTCTCTAGGGCCCTTCCAGCGCTGAATCCGAGTCCGAAGCGAGCTGAGCTGCTGCAGCGCAGACTGAGCCGCCTCGCGGTCGTTCCAGAAGCCCGGATCAGCTGACTTGCTCTCCAATTCCGCCGCGCGTTTCTCAAGAGTCTCTATGTCAAAGATAAGCCCTCATTTCGTTGAGGGTCTTGTCCATCTCCTCTAGTTCTGAACGAAGCTGACTCAGCATGTACACTCCTCCGCACATTGCTAAATGGCCTGCCTTTCAGGCCCCACAGCATTTCTTGTACTTTTTCCCGCTGCCGCACGGGCACGGGTCGTTTCTGCCCACTTTCTCCACCTTCCGCTGCCGGACCTTGGGCAGCTGCGATCCGGCCATCGCTGACGGGTCATTGGTGACGACGTTCCTGTAGGTCTGCTGTCTGAGATCGTCCGGAGACACGACCCTTATCCTTAGCAGAGTCGATACGGTGTCCCGCCTGATCATGGCCATGGTCTCAGAGAACAGCTGGAACGCCTCGAACTTGTACTCAGTCAGAGGATCCCTCTGAGCGTACGCCCTCAGCCCGATGCCGTCGCGCAGGTCGTCCATCGCCTGCATGTGATCCATCCACCTGAGGTCGATCGCGCGGAGCATGACTCTTCTCTCAAGGACCCGCATCTGCTCAGGGCCGATCTCCCGTTCCTTCTTCTCGTACGCGTCCGTCAGCAGCGACTCGAGCCGTCGCTTCAGATCGTCTGTATCGGCGCATGACTCAAGCCACTCAGCCGGATCCGCCTGGACTCCGAGGACACTCCGAAGGCTGTCCTTCAGCGAGGCTACGTCCCACTCGTCCCGAGGCGTCCTGTCGGGTATGTGCTGCTCGACGAGGTCGGAGCATACCTGACCTATCATCTCGAGGACCTCGTCCCTAATGTCGTCGCCGTGGAGGATCGCCTTCCGCCGGCCGTATATGGCCTCGCGCTGCTGGTTCATCACGTCGTCATACTGGAGGACATGCTTCCTGATGTCGAAGTTCCTGGCTTCGACCCTCTTCTGGGCCCTCTCTATAGCCTTCGTGATGTACTGGTGTTCTATCGGCTGGTCCTCCTCCCAGCCGAGTTTCTCCATCACATTGTTGATAGTCTCCCCGCCGAAGAGTCGCATCAGATCGTCCTCGAGAGACACATAAAACCTCGACGAACCAGCGTCGCCCTGCCTGCCCGAACGGCCTCTCAACTGGTTGTCTATCCGCCTGCTCTCATGTCTCTCCGTGCCCAGCACATGAAGCCCGCCGAGGTCTGCGACTCCCTTCCCTAGACGGATGTCGGTTCCTCGCCCGGCCATGTTCGTGGCGATGGTGACTGCCCCGAGCTGGCCCGCTCCTTTGATGATCTCGGCCTCTTTTTCATGGTACTTGGCGTTCAGCACCTGGTGCGGGATGCCTCGTTTCCGCAGCATCTCGCTGAGCATCTCTGAAGTCTCAATGGCGATGGTTCCTACCAGGATCGGCCTTCCCTCTGAGTGAAGCTCCTCGATCTCGCGCACGATCGCATCGAACTTGGCCCGCTTCGTCTTGTACACCACATCGGGATGATCTATCCTGATCATAGGCCTGTTGGTCGGTATGACCACTACGTCCATCCCGTATATCTTGCGGAACTCCTCTTCCTCGGTCTTGGCCGTACCGGTCATCCCTGCGAGCTTCTCGTACATCCGGAAGTAGTTCTGAAACGTAATGGAGGCAAGAGTCTGGTTCTCATCTTCGACCTTGACTCTCTCCTTCGCCTCGATCGCCTGGTGCAGCCCGCCGCTGTACCGCCTTCCGAACATCAAGCGGCCGGTGAACTCGTCGACAATGATCACCTGCCCGTCTTTGACGACGTAGTCCCTGTCGCGCTTCATCAGCGCGTGCGCTTTGAGCGCTTCCTGCAGGTGATGCGTGAGCTCGATGTTCGCCGGGTCATATAGGTTCTCGACTCCGAGCAGCCTCTCGACCTTCTCCACGCCTTCCTCAGTCACCGCGACGGTCCGCGCCTTCTCGTCGACTGTGTAGTCGGCATCGCGCCTCAGCATCGGCACAAGCGACGCGAACCTCTGGTACAGCCCGGTTGACTTCTCCGCCTGGCCCGAGATGATCAGCGGAGTTCTGGCTTCGTCTATCAGGATGCTGTCAACCTCGTCCACTATCGCATAGTGCAGCTCCCGCTGCACCAGTTCCTGCGGATCAACCACCATGTTGTCTCTAAGGTAATCAAAACCGAACTCGTTGTTCGTCCCGTAGGTTATGTCCGAAGCGTACGCCGAACGTCTTTCCTGCGTGGTCAGCCCGTGGACTATGACTCCTACCGACATCCCCAGGAACTTGTATATCCGGCCCATCCATTGAGCGTCCCTCTGTGCCAGGTAGTCATTGACAGTGACTACATGAACGCCCCTCCCAGCAAGGGCATTGAGGTACACCGGAAGGGTGGCAGCCAGGGTCTTGCCTTCGCCCGTCTTCATCTCTGCTATTCTGCCCTCGTGCAGGACCATTCCGCCGATGAGCTGCACGTCGAAAGCGCGCTGGAGGAAGTCGGGATCCTGCCTGTACGCTCTCAACTCACGGTAGAAGTCGGCGGACAGATGAATCTGCTCCGCCGGGCGTCCTGAGGCCAGCGCGTCACTGGCAGTCCGGTATTCCTCTTGGCAGCCAGGGCTCAGGATCGCCGGGTCGAAGCCGAACTCGGGATCGAACACCTGCCACAAGCCGAGCCTGCGGCTTCCCGCCTCTCGGACGACCGCAAATGCCTCAGGGAGCAGCCTATCCAGCGACTCTCCGCCTTGGTGCCTCCTGCGAAACTCATCGGTCTTCGCTGCGAGGTCACGGTCGGAAAGGCTCGATATAGCAGGCTCGAGCGCGTTGATCTCGCCGACAACGCGCTCCATACGACGAAGTGTCCTGACTGTGTTGTCAAACAAGTTCTTGACCAAACCCAGCATCTGCTTTCCTTCTCACCTTGACTCGGGCTCTATGAGTCCGTAGTCGCCGTCGTTCCTGCGATACACCACGTTGACTCCGCCGGTAGAGTCGTTTCGAAAGACGAAGAAGTCGTGACCCAGAAGCTCCATCTGCATGATGGCCTCCTCGACTGACATCGGCTTGACATCGAACCTCTTCGTCTTGACCAGTCTCGGCTCGTCCGCCTCGTCGCTTTCCGCCTGTGCTGGAACAGCCACCCCGGCTGCCTGAGCATCGAGCTTGCGCATACGCCGGTTGATCCTGGTCTTGTACTTGCGGATCTGCCTCTCGATGCGGTCAACCGCAACGTTGATAGACGCGTACATGTCGTCCGTCTTGCCTTCTCCGCGAACCAACAGTCCGCCCACCTGAATCGTGATATCCGCGACATGAAGCTCGCGCTGGACCTTGAGGATTACCTCAATCTCGACCTCTCGATCGTCGAAGAACTTCTGCAGCTTCTTGAGTTTCTTCTCTGCGTATTGCTTGAGGGCCGGCGTGATGTCCACATTCTGCCCGCTGACGACAATGCCCATGCCTGCCAACTCCTTTCTGTCATGCAAGTGCCAAGACAAAACAAACCGGACTCAGATTGCGGTCTGACGCTCCCGCGGTCTTGCAGCATTCTCACGGTTCAAAGCGTACAACACTCCCTGCATATTGGGTTTCTTAGCTGTACTTCAACTTCGCCGGTCGAAGTCCTTCCCGGCTGCCGGGATGCCTGGACCAGCGGCCGGCCTCGCACTCAAGCCCGCATTCCGCCCTGCCTTCCGGCCCGCATCCGCGCGTGTGACCCACCCTGCTTCCTGGCCCGCACTCACACCTGTACCCCGCCTCT
>Ga0134096_1000840_pt1 | contig 28916 bp, 27 predicted proteins | sample 7_2taG_FD_94448 | JGI IMG/M metagenome (GOLD analysis project Ga0134096, IMG submission 94448) | Switchgrass degrading microbial communities from high solid loading bioreactors in New Hampshire, USA - 7_21_20_110_A3 metaG | ecosystem: Engineered > Bioreactor > Semi-continuous > Anaerobic >... | reverse complement strand
CTGTTGAAGAGATTAAAAAGGGGCCTCATGATGTAACCCGTTTCATAAGGAGGGTATCAGTTGATAAGAACGGTGAGAAAGCTTCTGATTATTACAAGCTCGACCAAGATGTTATTGAAAGGGAAGAAAGGTATGACGGGTATTATGCTGTAGCAACCAATCTTGAGGATAGTGCAAAGTCAATATTGGCAATCAATGCCAGGCGCTGCAAGATTGAGGATTGTTTTCGGGTATTGAAAACCAACTTCCGGGCCAGGCCAGTTTATCACAGTAACCGGAACAGAATAATAGCGCATTTTATGATTTGTTATACTGCTTTATTGATTTACCGGCTGCTTGAGAACAGGCTTGATCAATACGGTACGCATTATACTACTGAAGATATTTTGACAACGCTCAGGAACATGAATGTGGCTAATATGAATGATATGTACTATATGGCGACATATACAAAGAGCGAGGTGTGTACTGCTTTGAGCGGCATATATGGCATGCGGTTGGATAATAAGAATCATGCCCCAAAAGATTTACATAAAATAATTAAAGAAATTACTAAGTAAGGTTTTCATACAACGTTTTTTTACATAGCTGAAAAGTCTTAAGATCCGCTATTTCTAGCGGATCTAATACATCATATTTTCTTACAACTGTCGAAGACGGGATTATATCAACATAAATATGCTAAGTCAATAGGGAAAATAGCGGCTTTGCAATTCGTAATTGATTAGTTGTAAAATTGAAATTGACACATAATTTTGTACATAATATAATATAAACATTATTATGAAAGGAAGGTATTATAATAAGAGCATGCGCAACTAATCCATCTTTTAGCTTAGGTCTAAATCAAGTTATTATCTTTTGTAATTAAGCTGGAGTGGATAAGCATGTCATTTATAACCCTTTTTATAATTTATAAGTTAACTAAGGATATTCCTTAAATTATTCTCTCCAGCAATTTTGGAGGGATTTTTTATATGCTAATTGCTCAAATGAGTGGAATCAAAAAATTTTACAACGATAGATTGATACTTAAAGTCAACGATTTTAAAATATATAAAAGAGATCGAATAGGCATAGTGGGAATGAACGGTGCTGGTAAAACCACATTTCTCAATATTTTAACCAATAAAATAGTAGCTGATGAAGGAAAGTCAACTATTTATGGTACTTATGGTTATATAACACAGTTTGGAAATGAAGAAGAAGCCGAAATGGATGGATATATTGCTAGTAAATTTGGCACAAGCGATTTGCAAGACGAAAGTTTAAGTGGGGGCGAAATTACAAGGCTTAAAATAGCAAAAGCCCTGAGTAGTAACAATGTCTTGATTATCGGAGATGAGCCAACAAGTAATCTTGACAGAGAAGGCATAGAATTGTTACAAACTGAGCTAATACGATTTGATGGTGCGATTCTCATTGTATCTCATGACAGAGAATTCTTAGATGCGATCTGTAATGAAATACTTGAGATTGAAAATGGTGAAATTAAGTTATATAAGGGTAATTACTCGGCATACCAAGCATTGAAAAAAAGTGAATGGCAACGAGAAGCATTTGAGTACAAACAGTATATTTCTGAAAAAAGTAGGCTACAAGAAGCTGCTGAGCAGAAAAAAAATAAAGCTAGAACCATGAAAAAAGTCCCCAATAGGATGGGGAACTCAGAAGCTAGACTTCATAAAATGGGCAATCAAGGGGCTAAAGCAAAGCTTGATGGGCAAGTTAATGCAATAAAGACAAGAATTGAAAAAATGGATGTAAAAGAGAAACCAAAGGAATTACCTAAAATAAAAATAGATATAAAAAATTCTAAAGTGCTTTATTGTAACACAGTAGTAAGTTCTGAGGGCCTCAATAAAAATTTTGGAAATAAAGTAATCTTCAATGACGCACAATTTAAAATATTTAACAATAGCAAAACTGCCATTATAGGTCAAAATGGAAGTGGCAAGACTACCTTAATAAAAATGATTGTTAACGGCGATCCAGCAATAAATAAGGCTAAAGGCGTCAAAATGGGTTACTTTAGTCAAGACATGAATGTTCTAATAGGCAACAAGACTTTACTTCAAAATGTCATGGAGAGCAGCATGTACGACGAAACTTTTGTAAGAATTCTGCTTTCAAGGCTACTATTTAAACAAGAAGATCTCGCTAAAAATGTTTATATGCTAAGCGGTGGTGAAAAAGTCAAAGCGGCATTAGCAAAAATAATCATAAGCGATTTTAATATGCTAATCTTGGACGAACCTACCAATTATCTTGATATATACTCCATGGAAGCAGTTGAAGAAGCAATATCAAAGTATAAAGGGACTGTAGTTTTCGTTTCTCATGACAGAAGATTTATAAATAATATCGCTGATCATATTATATCTATTGAAAATAAAAAAACCATATGCTTTGATGGAAATTATGAAGAATATATTAGAGAAAAGAATGAAACTTTACGACCTAATAACAAATCTGCAAATAAAATGCTACTTCAGCATCGTATGGCAGAAATATTAGGAAAATTAAGCATGCCATCTAAGTATGATGATATAAATGCCCTTGACGCGGAATACCAGCAAATTTTGAAAGAATTAAAGCAACTATAGCACTAATATGAAATCAAGGGAGAGACCAATTTCGTCAACTCCCGAGTCAATCCCAAATTTTGTGTAAACCTCCATAAAGGTGTAAAATAGAAGCACCAATATGGAGGTTTTAATAATGCCCAAAAAGAATCGTACCCCAGAGGAAATAGAACGAAGAACAAAAATCCGTGAACTGTTGCAAATGAGCAATATCAGCAGCATGGATGATATCCAAAACCTGTTCAAAGAAACAATAGCTGAGTTTATGGAAGATGGCCTTGACGCTGAAATGGATGAAGAACTCGGATACACCAAATACGACTACAAAAACAAAAATACAGATAATAGCCGTAATGGTCACAGCAGTAAAACATTGAAGACCAGCTTTGGCGATGTCGATGTTGCCATACCAAGAGACAGAAGCGGAGAATTCGAGCCCCAATTACTAAAAAAGAATCAAACCAGCATTAGCCAGGACATAGAAGAAAAGATACTGTCTATGTATGCCAAAGGAATGACTACAAGCGATATAGAAGCTCATATAAGAGATATATACGGCATGGAAGTATCCGATACTACCATAAGCAGGATAACCGATAAGATACTTCCTATTGCAAAAGAATGGCAGCAGAGGCCATTAGAGAGCATATATGCAGTGGTGTTTTTAGATGCTATATACTATCATGTGCGTAGCGAAGGACAGATAATTAAGAAGGCTGTATATATAGCTATAGGCATTAACCTAGACGGTAGAAAAGAAGTACTCGGCATGTGGGTTGGCGAAAGCGAGAGCGCCAAGTTCTGGGCTAATGTATTGAACAACTTACGCAATCGCGGTGTAGAAGACATATTCATAGCATGCACCGATAACCTGACAGGGTTTTCAGCAGCCATAGAAGCAGTATTTCCAAAGACGGAGATACAAAACTGTATAATACATCAGATACGCAACTCCACAAGATACGTATCATACAAAGACATAAAAGCACTAATGGCTGATTTAAAAGCGGTATATGGAGCAGTAGACGAATCATCAGCCTTAGAGGCCTTAGAAATATTCAGCCAGCATTGGGACAATAAATATCCAAAGATATCTAAATCATGGAAGGAAAGCTGGGCAAATCTAAGCACTTATTACAAATACCCAGAAGAAGTGAGACGGCTTATATATACTACAAATACCATAGAAGGATTTAACAGGCAGTTAAGGAAGGTTACCAAATCCAAATCGGTATTTCCGACGGACGACAGCCTGCTTAAAATGCTGTATTTAGCCATGATGGATATAACGAAGAAGTGGACGGGGCGCCGGCAGGACTGGGCTATAATACATGCTCAGCTGTCAATCTATTTTGAGGATCGCATGCCCGAATAAGGGGCTTAAAAACGCACCTTGACAATAAGCAAATATAGCACTAATATGAAATCAAGGGAGAGACCAATTTCGTCAACTCCCCTGAAATAAATTAGCTCTATTTTATGCCTTAATTATGAGTTTACACAAAATATGGGACACACCCCAACTCCCCTTGAAATAAATTAGCTCTATTTTATGCCTTAATTATGAGTTTACACAAAATATGGGACACACCCGTTACTGGATATTTGGCTACTATAGAAAGTTGGAGACAAAATGGCTCTGGTGCATAGGTTTTTCTATCCTTGCATAAAGTCTAGCAGTAAATATACCATACTCCAAAAGACTACAACCGTACAGGAAAGCACTTTAGCTATTCCCATTAGCTGCATATTCAAGGTTATAGCGGAATTTAGAGATTCCGCCATAACCTATTACACCCCTTCCAATCTTCGAATTTATTCTGCCACATCTTTCTAGTGTTTCATTTAATGTCAACGCACCATTTGACGCATTGGGCGAGCAAATCAATCATTTTGGGATTGGTTAAGCCCTCAACTCTATGAGCCGGTGTTAAACAGCATACACGACCCTGCCCATATTCATGCGCCCATCCAGCCGTCGATTGGCCATCATCGGATTCCGACAATAAAAAAACATTAGTATTGGCTGTATCGCATTCCACAAAATAATGCTCATCTATGAACGCAAATGGCTCAGGCACATAATCGCCCAGCGCGTTGCCCGAAGGTATGTATCTAACCTCTTTGTTAACGCTTGGATGATATTTAAAATAGCCTCGAAGCATAGCATAGTATAGCCCGCCTTGCTTATAAGATGACAAGCCCGCATGCCACGCAAGCCATGAGCCACCGCTTGCGACATAATCCTCTATTTGTGCCTCGATGCCCTCATCCATCCAATATTTTACTTCTTTATCTTCCGGATTTATGCGGTTTTCTTTATCCAGCACTATCAAATCCGGCTTTTTTAAAAGTATCTCGCTCATGTCTTCTACACTGGCATCATAAAGTTCTATGTCCTGGCACTTAACCGCTTCTTTTAAAGCATTGAACGCCAGGTCGTGGTCGTGATAATAATCCCCTAATATCGCGTATGCTTTTTTACTCATCATATTCACCTCTAACTATTATATTTCCATAGGTTCTCCTTTATAGTTTATGAAACCCCATTTCTTAGCATCAACGTATTTTTTGCCAATAGCAATATCGTAGATACTATCGGCCGATTCCTCAGGCTCAATCTGCGCTGTAGTTCTGCCCATCTCTGTATTCATTCTACCGGGATGCATGGCAAATATCTTGTATCTGTCACCTACCGTAGCCCGCAATATGAACACAGCTTTGTTTGCCGCCGCTTTTGATATTGAATAAGACGGGAAATTACTGCCGGAATTCGATATGCTGCCCGCTTCTGATGTAATGAAAATCATCATCCCGTTGCCATCATCGCGCATAATCGGTAAAAACGCTTTCATCACTATAACAGTCCCCACAGCGTTTATATCTAGGCTTTTGCGTAAAACACCGATATCTGTATTATAAATCAGTGCTTCCCTGTCGCTAGGTAGCAGAATACCAGCAACGTTTATAAGGCAATCTACTGTTGTCAATGCATCGCGTGCAATCTGAGCCGCCTTGTTTACCAAACCTTCGTCAGATACATCCATAGGCACTAGCAATACATTTTCTTGATTAGCCGAAGCAAAGGATTCTAGCTGCGATTTATCATCTTTATCATACATACCAGCGAGCACTTTGTGACCGTTTTGCACAAATTTTTTCACCAGGCACAAGCCTAATCCTTTATTGGCACCGGTTATTACAACGTTCATGTTTTTATACCCCCAAACTACATTTATTGTTCAGCTTTTCCAAAACCGTTAGCTCTAAGAAGGCTTATTGTTAAAACAAGTGTAATTATCAATAATATCCACGCCATAGCCGAAGCATATCCCATCTTACTATAGAGAAACGCATTCTGGTATAAATAGAGCGAATAAAAGTTTGTCGAATTATTTGGCCCCCCTTGTGTGATTATAAACGATTCCGCAAAGCTTTGTAACGTCTTTATTATAGCACTTATAACATTAAACAATATAATTGGCTTCATCTGAGGAATCGTTACATGCCATATTCTATCAAACAAATTAGCGCCATCTATTTCAGCAGCTTCGTATAGTTCTGCCGGTATATCCTGAAGCCCCGCAAGAAATATTATTATATAATTACCGCCGCACCAAATAGCCATAAGAATAAATGCCGGCTTCGACCATGTCGGGCTGGCGAACCAGCCAGGGCCATTTATACCAAACCAGCTCAAAACTGTGTTTACTAAGCCGTTCTCGGGTTGAAAAAGCCATATCCATAGTATGGACAATATAACGGTTGGCACTAGGGTAGGGATAAAGAAAACAACTCGGAAAAATGACAACCCTCTTAATCTTTTGTCGTTAAGCACTATAGAAACGGCTAAAGTAACAACTATCGTCAATGTTACACCAAAAACAACCATGTAAAGCGTATTATACAACACTGTATAAAACAACTCATCGTGAAAGAAAAGGTCTATATAATTCTTTAACCCCACGAAAATAGGTTCTGATATAATATTATATTCAGTCATCGAATAATACAATGATGAAGCAATCGGGTATAACGTAAACATCAAAAAGCCAATTATCCATGGTGATATAAAAAGCAGACCATTCCTTAAATTCTTTTTTTCATTTAGTGTCATGCAAGCCACCTCCTAACCCTTTATACCTGAAAAAGCAATGCCCTCGATAAAATATTTCTGCAACACAAAAAATATTATCAGCACTGGAATAGTCATGGTCACCCCTATAGCCATAAGCAATGTCCATCTAGGATCATTTACAGACATTATTTGCTGCACGCCGATCGAAAGTGTATATAACCTGTTATCAGTCAAAAATATCAGCGGCCCTACAAAATCATTCCAACTTTGCAGGAATGTAAATATCACAACCGTAGTCAAGGCTGGTTTAGCAAGCGGGAGTATTATCTTATAAAATATGACGAATTCGTTAGCACCATCAATTTTTGCTGATTGTGATATTTCATTAGGTCTGCCTACAAAAAATTGCCTTAACAGGAATATATAAAAAGCGTTGCCAAAAAACGACGGCACAATCATAGGAAGAAAACTCCCTATCCATCCGAGCTTTTGAAAAAGCAGGAAAAGCGGAACCATAACGACCTGAAACGGCAACATCATAGTTATCAAAACGATTATAAAGATTGTATCCCGCCCTTTCCATTCGATCCTGGAAAAACCATATGCTATCAAGGAATTGGATAAAAGCACGCCTATTATATTAAATCCCATTATAAGCAATGTGTTCTTTAAATAAAGAAAAAACGGAAAGCTGTTTATGGCATCAATATAATTCTTCCACTGTGGGACTTTGGGCCACCAGATGGGCGGGTTAGCAAAAAGCTCAGAACTCGTCTTTAATGAACCAGAAATTAGCCATATAAATGGTACTATGTATATAGCTGCAAGCACTATTAAGACAGCATACATACAAACCAGCGCTAGTAGTGACTTCCTTTTGCCCTTCTTGCTATCTGCAATTTGCGCCTCCATAAATGTATCTCCTCCCTCTGCATTTTCTTATTATCGCATAAAAATGCCGCATCAATCATTTTCAAGGAGTTCAATAATCATTTTTAGATCATCCGTAGCATCCACGTATGCGTAGCGGCCGCCCGTATATTCGCCCTTTTGAATAACAGTCATGCCTTTGTCGCTTAATTTATCTATTTTGTCTTGCATGCCCTCAATTACAAATGCTATATGATGCATACCTTCGCCATGCGTATCGAGGAACTCTCTCCATGTGGACGGCTTATCATCTGGCTCTATAAGCTCTATATCCAAGCCATTATCCATATGGAAAAAGGCTAGCTTCGAACGCGCCTCGCTCGGCTGTCCTTTGTACTGAGTAAGCGCTTTATCATACGTATCTGTTATGCTTATTTCCGGCATCTCCATACCAAAAAAGTCAGCAAATTTTTTAGCTGTTTTCTCAATATCCTTCACAATAATCCCCACCTGAGCTACAACTCTTGTATTTAAAATTCCTTTATCCATAACACAATATCCTCCACTTTAATTAATTTTAGATTTTAGAGGGACAGGCAAATGATTTCTGTCCCCCATAAATTAATAACAATTTTTTACTTTGAAGCCGTTTTATCAACCTGTTGTTGGAGCTTATTTTCTTCTTCTGCCAGCAATGGCTTCGGATCAGCGTTTTCATATATAACTTTATCTCTTATCGCTCTTAAATCATCCCCCATTTGTTTTGAGACACTGGTTAAGGCAGTATGACCCGAGTTTTTATTCATAACAATATTGAGTATAATTGGATATAATTTGTCATTTTCCTTTACCAAAGTAAGATTCTTAACATCATCAGGGAAGATAGTAACGCTTCGCCATGTCTTTATATTATCATCCATTATCTTTGCCTGTTCACAATACATCATGAAAACAGCAGCACCTTCTACATTTTTAGCTCCTTTAGGAATGAAGAATACATTAGTGCCAAGGTTAGAACCGCCATATCTCCCTCCCTCGGGGGCCGGCAAAGGTGCTATACCATAATTAATCTTCGGGGCATAAATTTTAAGTGCATTAGTAAACCAATTCCCATTTGTCGTCATCGCTATTTTACCAGTCATAAATGGATGATCCGGTGAAAAAGCACCGCCGAAGCCGGAAGTAAAAGACTTTATTTTTTCCGGGTTGTATTTTTGAGCATATGTTTTTTCCCAATTCAATACAGCTTCCATTTTGCCATCAGTCAAATTAATTTTATTTGTATTTACATCGTAGAAATTGGCTCCAAACATATAACCCCACATATAAGGATCGTCACCAGCATCTATCCATGGTATAAAACCGAGGCGATCAATTTTAGAACCGCTCACTTTCGCTAATTTTTCCGACCATTTGTCTAATTCATCAATAGTCTTAGGCGGATTAGCCGTATCGAGGCCTGCTTCTTTGGCCATATCGATGTTATAGTATAATAAGTTAACATTGCTGTCTTGTGGGAATATATAAGTAACACCCTTATACTTCATGACATCTTTAAATACGGGATTTATTTTTGACTCATCAAAGCCCGCTTTTTTGAGCACATCATCTAGTGGCAAAAACGCTCCCTGCGTTGCAAGCGAATAGGCCGATGCATAATCCGATGTAACTACTACGTCTGGTGTATTACCACCTGCTATAGCTGCCATGAGTTTGCCGTTTGAAATACCAGCATCCGGTGGAACATATGTAGCCTCAATCTTATATTCCGGATGATCCTTTTCAAACTCTGCCATTCTCCACTTGTCCCATTTTTCAGAATCTCCACCCCAAGGATACCAGTATTTAATAGTTTGCACTTTTTGCGTGCTTCCTGAAGATTGAGATGTCTGAGAAGACTGGGTTCCCTGACTATTCTGACTGCCTTGCTGGACGTCCTGTTTGCTGCTGCATCCTACTAGTAGCATGGCCAATACTAATACAACTGACAAAACAACCGATAATTTCTTCATGGAACTTTACCTCCCAATTAAAAAATTTATATATTGTAAAAATCCTACAATATCGTTATTGCAGAACTTAAACAATCAATAATTATTTACCTTATCGCTATTATCTTCCCCATCATGCTTAATATTGAATCTCACTCCCAACTGTTCCTCACTGTCCACAAAAGAATAACTGCTGTTCGGATAATATCCAACATGTATTACCTCTGCGCCTATTTCTTTGAAAGCCTGTATAGCAGCTTCTTTATCCTGCACTTGAATGCCCAGATGATGCACACCTTGGCCATGTTTATCAAGATATTCCTTCCATGCGCTTGGAACCTCGTCAGGCTGTGTGAGTTCCAACACTATAGAGCCCATATTAAAAACGCATAATTTTGTCTTTGATGAAATCAATTTACCCCTATAATATACGGGCACTTCATCGGAAGGAGGAATAATAAATATTTCCGGAGTTGGGATATCAAACAATTTTGCATAATTTGCAGCCACCTTCTCAATATCCTTAACCACTATAGCAATCTGACATATCGCATTATTATCAATTTTAGCCAACTTTTATACTCCCTTCTTTTATGAACGCGCGTTCATAAGAACAAAAAATTTTTAGCTTATGGCTTTACATGAAGCTCGTATTACCAGTTCTGATCCAAATTTCAAGCGCACAGGTTCGTTTATAAGCCCGTTTACCCCTTCAATCACTTTCTCAGTAAGAGTGCTCAGCATGGCTTCAAAGTCGACATGGAATGTTGTAAGTGGAGGAGTAATAAAAACACTAAAAGCAGCATCATCAATACCTATAACAGAAATATCATCTGGAACTTTTAATTGCGCTTCTTTCAAGGCTTCAATAATGCCAAGCGCTATACTATCGTTAGCACAAAATATCGCCGTTGGCAAATCTGAAGAAGTACGAAGGAATTCCCTCATCATTTTATACGCGAGGGCATGATCAAAGCCAGGAAAAAGCATCCACTCGTCTCGCGGCACTAATCCGTGCTTTCGCATTCCTCTCATAAAAGATTCATATTTTTGGAGACCATTATATCTGCGCAAATCGCCATGAACGCCCATGATATGCTTATGCCCAAGCGATACTAAATAATCTACGGCTTTTTCAGCACAATCATCATCAAAATTTACTACGATTCTGTTCAGCTCATTTCTATCGGGTATATATTGGTCTAATATACCTACTATAAATCCATTAGCTATAAGTTCTTCAATAACAGGTGTATAATTTAAACAACCGATAAAAATTCCTGCATCGATGCGGCCTTCCTTAAAGGTCTCCTTTATCTTTTTAGCAATGTCAGGATCGGCCATATCCCTTACAACAGTGATCAAGGTGGAAAATCCAAGCCTTGATGCTGCCTCAGCAACGCACGCCAGCATAAAATCCGTATGAGTATCTTGTGAAAAATTATAAGTATCTTTATTATGTGTGGCAAGAAACAAACCTATAGTATTAACGCTTTTGCCCGCCAAAACGCGTGCAGAAACATTAGGCGTATACCCAAATTGTTCAATAGCTTTTAATACCTTGCGTCGCGTTTCTTCTTTAACATTAGGATAATTGTTTATTACCCTGCTTACTGTGCTACGTGATAAACCCGTCAATTTAGCTATTTCTTCGCTGTTTATCTTCCTATTGCCAAGTGCCATTTGCCAACCTTCTTAAAAATCATCATTTATTTATGAACGCGGTTTCATTAACTGATATTAGTATATATCTGCCAATTATGATTGTCAATAGTTTTGGGAAAAATATAATGGATAGCATAATGCCTCGAGATATTATGCTATCCATATAAAAGCTCAAAGGTTTTTGCTTATTCTGCAGATTATGCTTTGCGGCTGACTAATTTTAATATGTGCTTATCATTATACACGCGGGCCAAATCCATGGACTTTAGCTCCATTATTACAATCTCGCCAAGATACAATATCCTGCAGCCATTTTCCAGATGTCCCGAATAAGCTTTCTCCGTATCTGCTACAACAGCGTGCAAATGCGGCTCGCCGTTTGCTATAAGGCCGCTTATGGAAGAGAGCTCAAGCGGTTTATTCTCCCAGCGCTCAAAATGTTCTACCGCAGGATAACCGGTCGTGGTCACCATATGCAGGACGCACATGTCCAGAGTCCCTATGCCGGATATCACAACAGCATCCTTTATGTTTTCTTTTGTTATAAACTCTTTGATGCTCTCTAACACCAGATCGCCCTGGTCCAGCCTTAATGCAAAGATCCTGCTGCTTTCTTGTGTGGAAAAATATTCCATAGTATCATCTCTCCTTGTCAAAATAAATTTATGCCAAATTACTTAATTTGTTAAAAGTGGAATGAAGAAGCGGATACATGTTCTTATAGTTCATATACAATTCTTCATACACCACCTTATTGTTACGATTAGGCATCGTCTCGCTTTCTGTTTCTAGCACTCCTACAGCATCATATATGTCAGCCCATATGCCACATCCAACGCCCGCTATCAAAGCTGCTCCGAATGCACCCCCATGCTCACCAGCGCTCATCGTTTTAACCGGCAATTGAAAAACATCAGCTTGTATCTGTTTCCATATCTGGCTTTGAGCTCCTCCGCCAGACGTCCGTATTTCCGAAACCGGAATATTGCTGCAAGCCGTTACCATTTCCGATACTTGCTTTAGGCTAAACACAACACCTTCCATAACAGCTCGCGTCAAGTCAGGTATATCGTGTTGGTTTATCAAACCTATAAAGGCACCTCTGGCTTTTGGATCTGCATAAGGACATCTTTCTCCGAAAAGATATGGTAAAAATACAAGGCCCCTGCTGCCTGCTGGCGACAAAGCGGCATTTTCATCAATCTTTTTATATGCATTATTGCCATCACTTCTATATAAAATATTCCTTAGCCACTCCAATGATGCTCCGGCACTTAAAGTTACCCCCATAGCATGCCAAACATTAGGGTAATTATTGCAAAATATTTGCAAAGACCCTCGTTCGTTAAATCTATAATTTCCCAAGCCCATGGCCACTATGCCGGCGGTACCGATTATAGTTCCTAACATGCCTTCTTTGACTAAACCCGTCCCTGTTGTTTGTGCAACCGCATCCCCGCCTCCTGCCACGACTGGCAAGCCTTTTGGCAATCCTATGCAGTCCGATGCCTGAGCCGTTACAAAACCGGTAATTGCCACGGATTCAAAACAGGCAGGCAAATGCGCTTTTGAAAGCCCCAAAATATCTAATAATTCATCATTCCAGCAACGACGCTCCACATCAAACAATCCTGTCCCAGAAGCATCTGAAACATCAGTTGCAAAACCATCTGTCAGTTTATACCTTATATAATCTTTAGGATTTAGGAACATACGGGCCTTGCGATATATATCCGGCTCGTTCCGCGCTAGCCATACTATTTTGCTGGCAGTATAACCTGGCAACATATCATTATTTATCATTTCATGCAATCGAGTCTTGCCACCGACAACTTCAGTAATGATCTCGCATTCGTCAAACGATCTTTGGTCATTCCAAAGTATAGCTGGCCTTAGTACGTTGCCTTTGTCATCGAGCGCTACAAGTCCGTGCATTTGGCCGGAAAGGCCTATTCCTAACAATAAGGCTGCATCTATTTGGCTTTTTTGCAATACACTTGTCATACTTGAAACTGCGGCGTTCCACCAATCTAACGGATCTTGTTCTACCCAGTTTAGTCTCGGCATATGCACTGGATATGTGGCAGAAGCGCTTGCTATTACTTTGCCCCCGTTATCGATTATAATGCTTTTACAACTCGATGTTCCAAGGTCTAAACCCAATATATATTTATTCGTCATAATTGCCCTGCCTTATCATATTATCAAAGATAACGCAGGCGTATATGCTTAATATGAAGATATTCATACAAACCTTCCGGCCCATGTTCCACCCCAAAGCCGCTATCCTTCCATCCACCGTAAGGAGCATTTATCACACCAGCATCGACATTATTGACAGCTACGTTGCCGGCTTCAAGTTTAGAAGACAATTGTTTCGCAGTGCTCATATCCTGTGTAAATACTATGGCTGCCAAACCATATCTCGTATCATTGGCTAAGGCAATGGCTTCTTCCAAATCCTTAAATGGCATGACACCGACTACGGGACCAAATGTTTCCTCGCTCATGACCAACATATCATGGTTTACATCGCGAAGAATCGTCGGCTCGAAGAAGTATCCCCTATCATACTTTTCCCCGTTAGGGCGCTTGCCGCCGCATACTATCTTTGCACCTTTAGCAACAGCATCGTTTATGTGTAACATCGTTTTCTCCAAGCCTCCTGCTGTACACATAGGACCCAGGTCACATGCTTCTGTTAAGCCATTGCCTATGACAAGTTTTCGCGTAGCTTCAGCAAAACGCTCTAAAAATTCTTCATATATGTTTTGAGCGACATAAATCCTGTTTATAGCGATGCATATCTGCCCCATATTTCTAAACGACCGGCGCACCGCTCCTGCTACAGCAGCATCCATGTCACAGTCATCGCAGATTATCATCGGCAAACTGCCGCCTAATTCCAATGATACTTTTTTTAAGGTATCTGCAGTACTTTTCAAAACGCTCTTGCCCACATCTGTAGATCCTGTAAACGCAACTTTTTTAATCAATGGATGTGACGTTAAAATCGAACCTATAACTGAGCCGGGTCCAGTGATCGCATTAAGCACACCGGCTGGTATTCCAGCATCATCCAAGCATCTTATGAACGCTAAAGGTGAAAGCGGGGTTTCAGACGGCAATTTGGCAACAAGAGTACATCCGGACGCCAATGCGCCGCCGACTTTCCAAGCTAAGAGCTCAATCGGATAATTCCATGGCGATATAGCCGCTGCCACGCCAATAGGTTGATATATGACCATGCTTTCCATATCTTTTTCCGTATTGGCAATAATACGTCCATATATGCGTTCTCCCTCTTCCGCATAATAGCGCAATATGTCAGCACCCTTTATTACCTCGCCCTCAGCTTCTGCCAAAGGCTTGCCTTGCTCCATCGTCATAAGCCTTGCTATTTCTTTGGACCGGCTTAGTACTAATTCGCTCGCTTTGCGCAAATAGCGTCCCCTCTCAAAGGGGGTTAAAGAACTCCACTCAGGAAAAGCACTATTTGCTGCTGATACAGCTTCTTCCACATCTTCTTTGGCAGCCAATGGAACTTCGGCAAAAACATCCTCTGTAGCAGGATTAGTGACTTTAAATGTATTCCCATTTTGCGCTTCTACCCATTTGCCGCTTATATACATTTTCTCATATATCATTATTCATATTCCTCCGGATTCAGCTTACCGGTTACCCAAAGCACCGTTAAAGGGAGATTGCCTCTTTGATAGGTAGTATGAAATTCTTTGGGGGGCACATAAAGGGCATCGCCAGTCTTTATAGGGAACTCATCCTCTCCAACCACCATAACGCCTTCGCCCGATATAACATAATAAACCTCTTCTTCATCGTGAGAATGCCCCGTAGTGGTTCCAGTCGGATAGATTATGGTACAGCCCATCTTTAAACGTTTAGATGTGCCGTCATCTGGATCAACAAGGAAATAAGTATCTCTCAATACCGTTTTTTCACGGTCTTTTACCCTAGCCCGCAAGGATCGCGGATCTATATCCGGCTGCTTCTCCTGTATATTTGTTAGATATTTCATGACTGTTTCCTCCTAAAGTATCCTTTCGATTATATCTAAATCGATGTAATCAATAGGTTTATCACCTAATTTCAGATTACCCTTTATTACCTTTATTGGTTGATCAGGCTCTCCTAAAGAGGATACTACCAAATCAGCCTCAGAGAAATCCTCATCCGTTGAATAATAGCTCACTGTCACGATACAGTGCATGCCAGCAGCTTTAGCAGCCAGCAGACCATTTCTGCTGTCTTCTATTACGCAACATTCTGGCCCGACTAAATTGAACCGCTCTTTTACCAAATTATAGATGTCAGGTGCTGGTTTTTTGGCTTTAACGATATCGCCTGCAAAAATGACATCAAAACATTCTAAAATTTCTTTACCCAACGTGGCTTGTAACAATGATTTTACACTCTTTTCATTTGACGTAGAACAAACAGCTAATATAATCCCATTATCATGGGCTTCTTTAATCAATCGTTTTATGCCCGGCCTAGGAGGCATTTCGCCTGAGGCGCTCATATTGGCAAATATCTCAGTTTTTAGCTTATGAAGATTATTTATATATTCATCGTCCAAAACATAACTAGGCATACTATCGCGGTGCGATTCGAAATACGCCTTCATTCGCTCTTTGCCGCCGGCTATCTTTACAAGCTCACTGTACTCTTCAACGCCCCACTCAACGTTCAGCCCAGCTTTTTTAAATGCGCGGTTAAAGGCCACGCGATGGCCGTCTTTCTCAGTTTCGGCTATGACACCATCGCAATCAAATATTAGAGCCTTAAGTTTGTTTTGATGATTATCCAAGGCCAAGCTCCTTTCTATTGACTATATAAGGCGGTATTCTCCCTTCTAAGCAGTCTATAACCTGCTTTACCGCCTCCACTGTCATTTTTACGCCCGATTCTTTAGTAAGAGCAGCCGCATGGGGCGTTAGTATAACATTGTCCAAAGTCAATAAGTGATCATCTAGTGCTAACGGTTCGCTTGCAAACACATCCAAACCCGCTCCGGCTATTCTGTGCTCTTTTAATACATTGGTCAGCGCTTCTTGATCTATCACTTCTCCCCTGCTGGTATTTATAATATATGCTGTTGGCTTCATCAATTTTAAGAGATGCTCATCCACCATTTTTTTATTCTCAACCATGTTTGGCACATGAAGCGTTATAATGTCGGATTCAGCAAATAATACTTCTAAATCTTTACAAAATATAACGTCGCTTAACGACGCATCATTCACATATGGGTCAAAGGCTAATATCTTCATGCCCAGCGCCTTGCACCTTCGCATTACTTCGCGTCCTATTTTGCCCATGCCTACAATACCGATAGTTTTGCCAAAAGCTTCCTCCGATATGAATTCCGACCGTTTCTCCCATTGCCCATTTCGCACATATAAATCCATCCTGGGCAACTGCTTAAGCAATGCTAACATCAGCGACACGGCATGCTCAGCAACAGGTATTGTATTAATTCCAGGCAGGTTACACACCATCACGTTATGTTCGGTTGCCGCCTGTACGTCCACATTGTCGTAACCGGCACCCGTGCGGGATATAATCCTTAGCTTAGGTGCCGCTTCGATAATCCGCCGCGTAATCTTGGCTTTGCTTCTTAATACAATAGCAAAAACATCGTGAACCTCGTCCAATATGGCTTCTTCAGAGCTGTCCCTCATTATGACAATACTGGCTTTACCCTTGAGCAATTCCATACCTTCATCTATAATTTTTTCCGGCAATAATACTTTTTCCATAATATCTCGCTTCCATCCATTATAGATAACCCGCTTCTATGAAAGCAGCCTTTATCATCTCTTTTTGCTCATATGTGCAGTCAGCTAACGGGTTTCTAACTTCTCCGCCCCTGTAACCGAAAATATCGCAAGCTGCCTTTACGCCAGCCACGCTATATTTGTCAGTTGCATTTTTGCTCAGTTTAATGAGTTTGTCGCTAAGCGCCTCAGCTTCTTCCAAATTGCCCTTCATATACAGATCATATAATAAGCAACACGGCTCTTGCAGATAATTGGCCATCGACAGCACACCACCTGATGCTCCAGCCTTAAGTCCTTCCAAGAAATTGGTCACGCTGCCCGCAAGCACATCAAAATTCCCATCTTTTACTGCAAGATATTTGCTTATATTACCGCTTGATGTATCCTTCATGCCCATTATATTAGGATGAGCAGAGAGAGTTTTTACTACCTCAGGCGATATAGTGACGCCCGCAGCAAATTTGGGGCAATTGTAAAGAAGCACCGGAATCGATATAGCATCGGCCACAGCCGTATAAAATCTTATCAGCGCAGCATCGTCCATAAAAGAAGCAAAATAACTCGGGCATAAAATTGATACAAAATCAGCTCCAATCTCCTCTATACGCTTGCCGAACTCTATTGTCCAATAAGCCGATTGACGCGCTATGCCGACCATAAGCACCTTATCTTTGCTCATATTTTCTTTCACTGTTTTAAAAACCGATATTTGCTCATCATCATCCATATGAGCAAATTCCCCATTGCTCCCTAACGGCATATAACCTTTAACATCTGTCGCATTGGCTTTTTGTATATTGTATGCCAGTTTTCCAAGGTCTACTTTTTGCTCTGTAAATGGCGTAACTACTGGTATAAATACGCCTTTTAATTTATCGTTCATATTATCCCACCTCAAATCAGATTCTATTAATGCTGCCAAATATCTCCATGAAGCTTTCTACCCGTCGCATCGTTTGTTCTTCCACATACCCTATAGCTTTTACTGGCTCATAGTCCGTCGGATTATCCTTAAAATATTTTTCAAATGAATCTCGGAACATATGCTTAATTTCGGTTGATACATTTATTTTGCTGCCGCCGCATGCTATGCATTTCTTAAATACTTCCTCAGATAAACCCGTTCCACCATGAATAGCCAATGGTACACTCACTTTATCGGCAATCTCCCTCAACAAATCGAAATTTACATTTGGCTCTTTATGATATATACCATGTGCAGTTCCAATAGCCGGAGCTAGAACATCTACGCCAGTTAGCTCAACAAATTTGACACATGCTTCTGGATCAGCTAAATGGCTTGCCTGTTCATTCACGAATATATCATCTTCTACACCCACTATGGAACCCAGTTCACCTTCCACTGTCACACCCTTGCTTTTAGCCATAGCCACAACTTTTTTCGTCATTTCGATATTATCTTCTAACGGCATCGACGAAGCATCGATCATTACCGAGCTCCAGCCTGCATCAATGCACTTCTTTATCATATCTAAATCTTTGCAATGATCCAGATGAAGAGCAACGGGGATGTCGGTATCATCAGCAAGTGTTTTTACCCAATTTACTATAGGTTTATAGCCATATAGCACCACTGTTTTAGTAGATGTTTGTATAATGACTGGCGATCGCTTATTTCTAGCAGCCTTGATTACAGCAGAAGCAGTTATATAATCGACTATATTAAACGCTCCGACAGCATAACTGCCAGCTTGAGCTTTTAGCAGCATGTCCCTCATATTTACATAACTCATTTTTTAACCTCCAAACGGCTAGTATTCTTCTACTAATTCTATGCGCTCATTGCTCGGCCCATAGATAAATATATGCCTGATGCCATCCCAAAAAGAAGGCAAATCTTCTATAACATCAGGATAAAACTGTATGTTCTTTGCTTTAAGTAATGCAACAAATTCATTGATATTATCAACTTTAAGTGCTATATGCTGTACAGGGCCGGCATTTTGATTAATTGCGCCTTCATCAGCAGGCTGTACTAGTTCGATAGTGCAGTCTCCTAACCCCGTTACAGCAACGGGAATCATCCCCATTGTAGGATGATCTACTATGCCCTGCCATTTAAGCTCAAAGCCAAGTATCTGAGTATAATAATCAATAGAACACTTTAGATCTTTGGTATATACACCTATATGGCATAACCCCTGAATCATCATTCATCAGCCCTTTCCAATAACCTTTACCCTTTTATACTGCCTAGCATTATGCCTTCAACAAGGTACCGCTGGAATATGATAAATATAAGAAGCAACGGAACAAGCGACAAACACGACATGGCAAAAAGCGAGCCCCATGAACTCTTCCCCGTGGGGTCAACAAACATGCGCAGTGCCAGTGATACTGTAAACGATGACGGCTTGCTCAAATAAATCATTTGAGAAAAGAAATCATTCCACGTCCATATAAACGTAAAAATTGCCACCGTTACAAGTGCTGGAACAGACAATGGCATGATAAACTGCATATATATTCTAAAGCTTCCCGCGCCGTCTATCCGTGGAGCCTCCAACAATTCATCCGATATACCGCGCATAAACTGAACTAATAAAAATATAAAGAACCCCTCTGTTGCAAAAAATTTCGGCACCAATAGCGGCAAATACGTATTGACCCAGCCAATTTTGCTAAATACTATATACTGCGGAATCAGCTTAACGTGAAACGGCAACATCAGAGTAACCATCATCACTGCAAAGAAGAAATTTCTAAGTTTAAATTCCAACTTTGAAAAAGCATATGCTGCCATAGAACAGGATAAGATATTTGCAACAATGCTTACGCCTGCTAAGATAAAAGAATTCAAGAAGAACTTTCCAAAGCTAACGCCTGAAACGCCTTTCCATCCATTTATATAATTCTCCAGCGTAGGGTGCTTAGGCAAAAGGCTCAGGCTCTGAAATATCTCTGTATTTTGCTTAAACGAAGCGCTTAACATCCATATAAGAGGGTATATCATAAGAAGCCCAAACAGTATGATCAGTAAATGTGTCAATAATTTCCTGCTTTTTTTGCTATTCATTATTTTTCTACCCTCCTTATTCATCGTAATAAACCCACTTCTGGGCTAACAAGAACATAATAGCTGTTATTATCGCTATTATTATCAACAGCACCCATGCTAATGCTGAAGCATAACCCATAGAAAACTGCTGAAACCCTTTAATATAAAGGTATAAAGTATAGAACAACGTAGAGTCAACAGGGGCACCAGTACCGCCGCTTATTATATATGACGGCGTAAATGCCTGAAATGCATTTATTATAGTCATAACCACGTTAAAGAAAACCATCGGTGTAAGCAGCGGCAATGTTATATGGAAAAACGTAGCTAGATTGCCAGCACCATCTATTTCTGCAGCTTCGTAATAATCAGGCGAAATCTGCTTTAAGCCCCCTAAAAATATAACCATTGGAGAACCGAATTGCCAGATAAGTAATAAAATCAAAGTATATAGAGCGGTATCTGGCGATGCGATCCAGTTTTTACCTTCTATACCTATAAGTGACAATAACTGATTAATAGCTCCTTCTTGATCAAATAGCTGCCGCCATAACAATGCTACTGCAACGCTACCACCAAACAACGACGGAAGATAATAAACAGCTCTGTATATGCGGATACCTGGAATATCGTTTTTGAATATAACGGCAAGCAGCAGTGCAAAAGCTAATTGAAATGGAACACCTATAGCGACGTACGTAAATGTTACTTGCAGGCTTTTACGGACCCTTGGATCTTTGGCCAAGTCTATATAATTTTTTAACCCTACCCATTTTGGAGGTGTTAAAACATCATATTGCGTAAAGGAAAAATATAACGATAGAACCATAGGAATAGCTGTAAACAACAGAAATCCCAAAATCCACGGCGTAAGGAATGCGTATCCTTCCCATGGCCTGTTAAACTTATATTTCTTCATGCCTAGCTCGTCACCTCAATTCATTATGATATCCAGAGCATGCCTTTGCATGCTCTGGAATAAGATATTAATCTATTTTTTATTGGAATCTAATGTGGCTTGTGCCTGAGAAACCAATTGTTCACCGGCATCTTTCGGCGTTAGCTGCCCAAATCTTACCTTCTCTGCAATTTGCTGGAATAATGAATCGACAGTGCTCGCACCAGATGGAGGAAACGTTGTTGGCTCAGTAGAAATAGAAGCTATCTTATTTACGTAATCCACTACAGCCTTATCTTGATCATCAAGCAACGAGTTTAGATATTCGACCATCTTAGTGTTTGCGGGAACACCTTGATCTAATTTAAATAATTTGATTGAATCTTCATCATTGACCCAGAAATTTAATAATTTCGCAGCCGCTAATTTTTTCTCTGGTGTCGTCTTTGCAGAAATAGCGAAATGTGCACCTTCAACGTATTCTGCTACCTTCCCATTGACCATAGCAGGATTACGAACCATTATAATTTTATCATTTGGTAGCGCTTCACAATATAACTTATATTGATTAGCAGGTACTCCACGTATAGCTGTCTTTTTTCTGGCAAACAAACTATCTTCAAGTGTGGCTTTAGCATATTCCGTAGTAGTTGCCGCATCCGGAACAATTTTATTATCCCTTAAATCCTCCCACATTGTAAACCAAGAGGCTGCGTCTTCCGCAGTATATGCTATCTTGCCATCTGCTGTATATAAATCTATTTTGCCATTTTGACGAACCCAGTAACGGAAAAGTTGATAGGCACCAGAACCGTCATCAATAAGCCAAGCATTTTCTTCTCCTTTAGCATCAAGTGCTTTTCTTGTTGCAAGCCCTATGGCTTTTAAATCATCCCATGTCCAATCAAAATTAGGTACAGCAACATTAAGCTCTTGAAGCATGGTAGTATTTACAAACATAGAAGCTGCTGTTAACCCCATAGAAACCATATAGATGGTATTATCTACTTTTCCGCTGTCTATAGCCGCTTGAGTGAAATTGCTTAAATCTATAGTCCCGTCTTTAACAAAGTTATCAAGCGGCTCAAGAACACCTCGATGTACATAGTCACTTGCAAATTGAGGATGCATGCCCAAAAAATCCGGAGCTCCTCCACTTGCACTTTGAACAGTTAATTTATCCCAATAATCAGTCCAGCTTAAAGGTTCACGAACTGTCTTTATGTTTGGATATTCAGTCTCAAATGCATCGAGAATTTGCTCATATAATTTATTACGAGTTGTATCTCCCCACCAAGCAACGCGTATCTCAACAGGTGCAGAGCTGCTAGTGTTTGAAGAACTATTGCCGGTCGAAGCGGTTGTTTTATCACTTTGCGCAGTATTGTTAGACGATGTTGTACTGCTCGCATTCTCATTGCTACATGCTGATAGAAACGCAGCCGACATTAACATCGTTATTACCAACACTATACCGATAACTTTTTTCATAGTAAAAATCTCCTCCTCTATTTAAAACCTTAACTTATTTTAGAGTATCAGTCTCTACCGTATCATCTAATGGCAAACCAGCTTGAGAATATAAGTTGCGTCTTGCTATTTTGTCATTTTTCATCTCGTGATAGGCATGCTTGTATACCTCATAAATCATTTTCTGAGGCACCACTATCACACCATCGCCATCAGCCACGACCAAATCTCCCGGATAAACAGCCACTCCCCCTATACCTATTGGAATATCCTTTTCGCAGTAGCGAATGCGGCACTGATCCATAGGCTGAGAAACGAATTTAGACCATACAGGAACTTTTTCCAAAATAACCTCGTCCGTATCGCGTATACCGCCACCGTTTAATACAAACCCTACTGCACCTTTATTCATGCACGCCAACGTGTTGTTCGAGCCCAGCAAGCCTACATCCAAGCCACAGATATCAAGGCAAATGAAATCACCTTCTATTATGTCTTTTGCCCAATTATCCGTACAAACGTTTTGGTAATACCAATTTGACCATTCAGTATACGCATCGCCTGTTATCATAGGCACCGGCCCTTCATATGGAACATATCTAGCTGTTCTGGCGAAGCCTATAGCTTTTGTACGCCAAAGCGGTCTTATGCTATGATGAACACTGCCATAATGATGATAGCCACACCAATCCATCCCGTCGCGCACATCGGTTACCCTAAAATCCTTATACATCTCCAGTATCTCTTTGCGCTCTTTTTCATCCATATCAGCCATTAAAAAATCCCCCTATTGTTTAATTATTTATATTTAAGATAACGTTTACTAAACAAATAGATGCTTTATTGCATATGCAAATTAACCTTTGAGTTGTACCCATCATCTCCTTCCATACCTATTAACTGCTTATGCAATATATGCACAGAATATTCCTGCTTCTGTAAACGTATTCTTAAATTCTAATTAAATAACATTTATAAAAATGCAAGATAATCAGCAATCCTTTAGCTTTTTACAATCCTTCACACTATTGCCTTCTATCAACTGCGGAACGTATATGACCTCTCTATTACCCAAGCCTTTATTTTTTATGCGCTCAAGTATCATTTCTCCAGCTTTATTTCCTATAACCCATGCATTCAGCGTTACAAATGTAGGCTGCACGTACATCAATTCTATATTGTCTATATTCCCATAAACCGCAACAGATATGTCATTTGGCACGTTCATTCCATTAACTTTGAAATACCTAAGTGCCCCTAGCCCCATAACATTATTCATCACTACAATAGCAGAAGGGCGATCAGATACATTCATTAATTTCGCAGCGCCTTGATAACCCGATTCCAAAGTAAAATCGCCATCATACCTATATGGATATTTTTCATCAACCACAATGCCAACCTCAGCCATTGCTTTAACAAAGCCTTTAAATCTTTCATAACCTGTGCTTACGCTTAGCATACCATTTATCACACCTATTTTTCTGTGGCCCAGGGATAATAAATGGTTTACCAACATATATGCCCCTTGTATATTGTCACTATCTATAAAGTCGCCTTTGAAGTTTCCTTTGTTTATTCTTCTATTAACTAACACCACAGGCATGCGTTCACTTAGAGATGCTATAAAACTATCATTTTTACCAGTCGTATTGAGAATTAATCCATCTATTTTTTTGCTTATCAGAAGCTTCAAATATTCTAATTCTCGTTCTTTTTTATCCTCCGTGCTGCACACAATAAGGTTGTATCCTTCTTTATGAACAACGTCTTCCACTGCTTTAGCCATAGTTGTAAAGTAAGTGTTCGATATATCAGATACCAAAAAGCCTATAGTATTGGTAGAATCATTCTTTAAACTTCTGGCTACTGAATTAGGATAATAATGTAACTCATCAATGGTTTTTAATACCCTTTCTTTAATTTCTGGGCTTACATAATAGTTATCATTTATAACCCTCGATACGGTGGCTATTGAAACTCCGGCATGTTTAGCTATATCTCTTATGGTCACTCCAGCCACTCAAAATTACCTCCATTAATTAAACAAATACGTTTAAGTAAACGTATTCTTTGATGGAACCAGTATATTATAATTTATAATATATGTCAATAGAATCCACAAAATAAATTATTTCGTTTTATAAGCACCTAACTCTTTTGATTTTACCTATTTTTGTATACCTTTTAAACGATAAGGCAATGCCGTAATCCCGGTAAAAACGCAAGTATGCTTTATAGCCTGTTGAAAGGCGATAAATTGAAAAACAATCTTTCATCAACATTTTCGCTTTCGATGCCCATCCGGCGCAGCATCTCGATTATATCCTCCTGCCGCGGCTGGCCTAGCGTCAGCCTGTAATAAGACAGCATATTTATGAGGCACTCGTACTTTAATCTATCTTCGCTGAACGGGTACATTGGCACTATGCGTTCGATCTTTATATAATTATCATCTGCGTTCGGCAGGCACCAGTATGGCACGATATCAGAATAGCCATTTTTCTCATTTGAAGCGGCCATTTCAAACATTTCATCCCATGTCTTCCCGTTTCCATACCTCTTGGCTATGTTCTGCCTCACCGCCAAACATTTATAACGGTTTACACGCCCCTCGCGCTGCTCTATGTCAATAGGGTTAGCCGGCAGGTTCCAATGCATGACCCTCCTGCAATAAAGATGAAAATCCAGCCCTTCCTGGCCTATCGATGTGGTAGCCAAAACGAATGGCCTAAAGGGCGAATTGAAAGCATTCCTTATGTTCTCCGCCCTGGCTACGCTTTCATCGTTTATGCGGACGTCAAAATAACCCGCGGCAAAGTGCAAGCGCATCCTGGCCTTTTGCCCGTTTTTTGTGAAAGATTCCAGCGTGTCGATCTGTATATTGCTCGTATCCAAAAAACCGCCGCGAATGCTATCCGCCAGTTCTTTGCCCTGAGCATCGAGCACATGCGCATATTCATCGAGCATGGCCTGCATATTACCGTCGGCGCAATACTCGAAAACGCTTCTATAATACGAATATCCCTCTTTTCCATATATAATATCCAATATAGCCGCGCTTTCAGGCTTATTGAACAAAGACACAAACCCTTCGCATATCTCTCTAACACAATTATTTACTTCATCATCGCTGCTCTCGCCGCATTTATCTTGAAATAAGCGATAAGCGCATACAGCGGGCGAGCCAATGGCCATATCGACCAATACGCTGCGCGTATCCGTAGGCAATGGCCCTATGTCTTGTTGAGCATCGCCATCCATAGCCTTTAGAAGAGCGAGCAAAGAGCTTATACTGCCCGCGCCGCTAGTGGTGAGCGAGTAATAATCCCGCAGCCTCACTTCTATTTTGTTCCTTACATCCTCTTTTATCTTGCTTAGATCCCAGCCCATATAATCGGCAGGGTTATACGCATTGGCCAAGAATCTGGATGGGTAGCATAAAAGCTCGGCTGCTTCGCCTCTTAACCTCGCTGATCCATATCGCCTCTCATCCTTATCCATGAAATAACCCTTGCCCCGTTTGGATTTTTCCCGATCATATAATTTACCCAACGTGCGCCGTTCCGCCTCGTATGACATCATGACGCTTATCATCCTCGGCACCATTTCCCATGCTGAGAATACCAGCGTTTTTGAATAATGTTTATTTTTGTCGAAAACACTTCTCGTCTTATAGTACAGCTTCGACGGGGGTATCCAAAGCAAAAGCTCTATATCGCTTTTTTCGTCGCCAAGCGCCACTTCTTTAAGCTTCTCTAGGCGCGCATTGTTCATAGGGATCTTTTTGTAGCAATGCAGGGCATTTTTCCTAAGCAACAAATTCTGATAATTTTTATGGCTTAAAACAGCGTACTTTCCCGTCTTTTCAAAATACCTGACTATATCCTTCTTTATCTCATAATTCTCCATAAATGACAGAAGATACGGCGAAGACTTCACATAATCTATCGGCATACGCCGCTGTCGCGATGCACCTGGATCATCTTTCTCTATATAATCCATAAGCTGCTGCGCTTGTATATATGAGAGTATATCCGCCTCGGACAGCTCAGCGCACAGGAATAATTCCTCCACACCTCTTTAAACCCGGCATTTTTGTCTTTATCATAAAAAAGAAAATCCATAACCTCCATAAATTCGTTATAATGCTCGAATTCTTCGCCATTCTGCGCTATCTCTTCAAGCGTGGAATAGAGTTTGTACGGCGTGGCTGAGAGCAGCAAAACCTTAGCCATGGTATTGCCGTGCAGGAACTTATCCGACAACATGCGCTGCTCGCTTCCGTGTGGTTTTATCAAATCGCGAAAGCGCTGGAATTCGTCCATTATAACGAGATCCGGCTCCAATTTGCCAAGGCTTATCTCAGCAAATATCCCCCTCAATTCGTTTATGAGCAGGCGGGGATTTAGAGTCATTCTTATAGTTTTTACGAGTTCGCCGGGCATCATTTCTTGAAGGCTTCTTTGCATCTCGGCTATATAATTACTGCCATTTTTATCACATTCAATTACTCTATTCTCATACCGTTCAACGGCACCAGGCCAACTCTTGCTGGCATCATAAGACATAAACTCGTATAGCGCATTTTCCATATCGCTAAAGCAAGGCATGCGCTTCAAATGCGCATACATCAGCGCCCTCTCTCCTGCGGTACCGCATCCCATAGTCATCGAAAAAGAAGTAGCAGGTGTCAAAGGGATGAGCTGCTTGTAGTCATGGCCTTGGCGCTTGCTCTCATATATTTTAAGATGCTGCATCGACAGCCTGCTTTCGGATACATCCAGCGTATCTTTTATCCCGAGTTTTTTAGCGTTTTGCCTCGCTATATTAATATTCGAGCAGATATACAGCACCTTGAAATGGTCATCATTCAACTTCTCTTTATGCCATTTGGCTAATCTCTCGATAACCTCCTTTGCGATAATGGTCTTGCCGAGGCCTACCTCATCAGCGAGCAGGACGCGTTTTTGCCCATGGCTTCTGACTTCTCCCCGCCACAAGTGACGAGGGTTCTGTTTACTTTCAAGCTTCTCCTGCACTCTCAGGCATAAGCCTTACAACATACAGGCACTGACTTGCTTCAACAGACTTTACTATCTATACACCCGACGGTGTATTGGCGATAGCTTAAGGCATTGAGTCTAAATCCCTTTGTTTGTTGTTTATATACCCATGCTGCTTATAAGCTCCTGCTCTTTCTTCAGTCCTTTTAGCCGCTCTATTTGTTTATCATGAAGTTCTAAAAATCCATCAAACCTGTTTGTGCATTTATCCCTATCTATATAGTATTTATTGGTATTTTTATCCTTTTCTGCATTCTGCAGCAGAAACGCCGAGTACAAATCGCGTTGTACCTTCTTTATTTCGCCTTTGTATATTATCTCTTCCCATCTCTGCGATAATTCCTTTTTGGTATATCCATCATCTATATGGTTATATTGGCTGGCTTTTGTATCTTTTGGTTCAATTTTTATCAGTTCTAATCCGAAGTAGTGAAGTTTGGTATCTGTTATTGTTATTAACATAGCCGGTGCTTTGTTGGCCAGGCTTTTGCCAAATCGGCCTTTTTTGTTATACCGGCCGGTCTTTTGGTTTATGGTAGTTTCTTTAGCCCGCCTCTGTAATGCTTTGTAATCCATAGCTTCTACTTTTATGTTGCTGCCAAGTGAGAGTATATGGTTTGCCAGTTTGTTATGGCTTTGACGTCTTATTGCAGCCCTCTTCCTGTATCTATCTTTTAACAACAGTTGTGTTTTTATGTATTTTTTGCTTTTTATCCATTGGCCTTTTATACCTTTTTTGATCGTGCCGTCAGGGTTAAAGTTATCTGGATTGGTGGCACGCCTGCTGCGGTCCAGCTTCTTTTGCAATCGTATTATTTCTTTGTCAACTGCTTTTGTCTGAGGTGAAAGTTCAACCAGCATGACCTCGTTTTCAGATACTATAGCTGCTGTCTGCGTACCCGCGTCTATGCCAACATCTCCTTGTTCCACCTTTATCTCTTTTAACGGCGGTATGCCTTCGAGTATAAGCTGGACATAGTATTTGTATTTGTTACCGGCGTATCGTTTATATATCCTGCAATATTTGACACGCGATTGTATGGCTAACCAAGCGTATTCGTCACCTGGTTTCATTGTTACCGGTATTTTTAAGCCGTTCCATAGGATATACCCGTCTCTGTATCTTATACCTGTATCGTTAGTTTTGCTTTCTAAGGATATGTCCTGGCCAATTTTTTTGAAGTGCACCTGTTTGGCTTTACTATACATAAGCTTCTCTGTCGCCGCTAATGCTCTTTCTGCAAGTTTTTGCGCCGTATGGCTGTCTATATTGTCCTTGAACTTATGCTGCATAGGTGCTACGTACGCGTCTATATCGCTTTGTGTAAGTTTGTATTGTTTCTGCAATTCTTTGAATTGGCGGTTGCGCTCGCTGCTTTTTGGCATCTGCTGAATCCTTCGGTATCGCTTGCTTTCTGTCATCGCCTTATATCGCTTTAATGCCTTACCCAGACAGGCGTTATATATTTGCCT